>Ga0207035_1091_pt1 | contig 24175 bp, 20 predicted proteins | sample Alteio_BWMinCont_77_FD_153272 | JGI IMG/M metagenome (GOLD analysis project Ga0207035, IMG submission 153272) | Enriched cells from forest soil in Barre Woods Harvard Forest LTER site, Petersham, Massachusetts, United States -... | ecosystem: Environmental > Terrestrial > Soil > Temperate forest >... | reverse complement strand
CCCGGGCAGCGGCAGAGGGTTTAGATCCCACTGGCCATTGCCAGGCATATTCGATCCATTCGAATTTACGTTAGCGATCCCTGAGAGCAGCGTGCCGTATTGGAGGCTGAGCTTGTTGTTGCCGAAATCGTAAGGACCGCCATTGAGGTGGTTGATGGAGAACCCTCCAGAAATCACGGTCTTCCGATTCAGGCTATACGCCACGCCCAATCTCGGATCGAAATGGGTGAAGACGATGTCGGCGCGATTGTAGCCGGAGACGCCCAACTGGGTGGCTGCGCCGAACAGCGGAGTTCCTCCCGGCGTAACCGCAGCCGCATTTGAGGCGGTCGGGTCGAAGTAGACGACATTATTATTTTGTTCGGTGAACGGAACCATGATGTCCCAGCGAAGGCCTGCGTTGACGGTTAGCTTCGGTGTGAACTTGATGTCGTCCTGAATATAGGAACCGACATAGAAGTTACGCAGGTTGTTCTCCTGGGTGAGTCTGCGGTAGCTGGAGTCGGCGTCTCCGAGAAGAAAGCTGGCGAAGGCATTGCCGGTGTTGCCGATGTTGTTTGGATCGGCGGTCGTACGGTTGCTGAAGGCAAAGGAGCCGCCGCACGTGGGACACTCGTTGTCGTCCTGCGCCGCACGCCGCAACTCCCAGCCGATATTGAGCGTGTGCCGCCCAATCGTCCAGAGCCAGTTGTTATTGAAGCTGAGGCCAAGTTTGCGATTGACGGCGATGGTGCTGCCCGCGGTGCTGTTGCCCCAGGTCGTGGGCGCATTAGGGAGGCCGTTCTGGTTGAAGCTGATCGTAGGCAGCACGGTTCCGTCTACGACCGAACCTAGGTTGACGCCCATGAATGAGTTGAAGCCGTTATTGATCTCACCCATCCCGCCAAAGCCCGCGCTCATGATCAGGTTCGGCGACAACACGGTTGAATAGGTGATGAAGAGTCCTGTGCCGAGCCGCGGCTCGTCCGTTGCGCCTCCCAGCTCGTTTCCAAAGTGCGCATTATTGCTGCAGCAGAAGGTGTAACGGTACTTGTCGCGCCAGAAGCTCACATGCAGCTTCTGAGTCTCGGTGAGATTGTGATCGATCGAAAAACCCCAGTTCGTCTGCCGCGTGGGAAGAGTGCCGATGGAAGAGCTGACATTGTTCGACAGGCCAGGCAGGCTTGGCGCTGGAATGAGGGGAAGTAGGCTGGCAGACGACTTGCTGAAGCAGCCCTTGGGAATGACGTTGCCTGGCCACTGCTGTCCGGGTGCAGGCGCGCTGCAGCCAACCGGGGCGACGAAGCCCTGCGGAACGAAGATCGGCTGCGGTGTAGCGAGAGACAGAAGGCCGCTGAAATCCCCGTTGACTTCCGCAACGGTAGGCACGGTCATCGTTCCGGTATCCTTCTGATTCAACCGGAACCAGTCCGAGCTTACATGGAAGAACGTCTTCTTCTGTCCGTTGTACAGCTTCGGAATCACAACCGGTCCGCCGAGCGAAAATCCGTAGTTATCCTCGTGAATCGATGGAGCGGATTGCTTGGTGCCATCCGCGTTGAAACCCGGATTCGCGCCGGCAGCGTTGAACATGGTGTTCCGCAGCACTTCGAATGCATCCCCGTGCAAAACGTCGGTGCCTGAAGCGAACTGGTACGAAGCCACTCCCTGGCCAAGGCCGTACTGCGCACTGAAGCTGGTGGTCAAAACCTGAATTTCATTGACCATCTCAAACGGCGGATTGATATTCGACTGATATCCCTGCGTCTCTGCTTGCACCGCGACAACGCCATTGAACATCACGGTATTAGCGAAGTCCGTGCCTCCGTTGATGCGATGGCTCCATTCGCCACCGACGACGCCCGGAGCGAGAAATAGATAGTCATCGATCTGACGGTCTCGCGGCCCCTGATTTCCAGGACCGCCGCCGATGAGCACCGGAATCTCCTGCGTGATCTTGTTCTCAATGATCGTTCCGAGCTGAGGTGAGGTCGTGTCGAGCGCTATGGCCGGAGCAGCGACTTCAACAGTCTCTGCTACTGATCCTGTGCTCAGTTCTGCGTCCGCACGCGTTTGCTTGCTCACGTCTACATTCACAGGCGAGATGACGCGTTTTTGAAAGCCGTCCTTTTCGACTGTGACGATGTAGCTCCCGGGAAGCACATCAGCCACCACATAGGAGCCGGCGACATTTGTGACTGTATGCGAAATCACATGTGTCGCCATGTTTTCGATGGTGACGTTCGCGTCCTGAATCACCGCGTCCGACGCATCGGTCACCGTACCCGTGATGCTGCTGAAAGTTTGCGCAAATGCAGAGATTGAGGAGAGAACAGAGCAAAGTGCGAAGAGTGTCAATCTGGCTTTTCGAGAGTGCAACAAAGATCGCGTCCAGCGGTCGAGACAGGAGAGAAGCATCGATTTGCCTTTCCATGTAGTGATGAAGCTGTTTGTTGTGAATCAGAGGCTTGGCGTCTCCCGATCAAAGTCGACGCGCTTACGATGAATGAAGTGTGAGAATACTGGAGTGGCGGCGCATTAAGTGACGCGGTCAGACGCCACCCATGGGTAAGTCACGTAAGAGGTGAAGATCTCATCTCCACGCACCCGACATAGCGTGTAGCCTTCGGAGCTGCCATCCTCCATCTTGCCCTTCCACCATTCTCCGGAGACGGCGCCGCCGATCAGGTATTCGGTTCCGTGATACTGCGATTTTTCCCACACGTGCAGATGGCCCTGTAGCACCAGCTTCACATTCGACTTTGCCAGAAGCGAATGGACTGCGTAGGAGTTGGCGACGGTCGGTCCTGGGCCGCGCTCTGGAGAAAGCGATCCGAGCACCGATGCGATGGGAACGTGAGTGACGACTACAACCGGGGTGGTTGGTCCGGTAGCTGCCAGATCGGCTTCCAGCCACCCCAGTTGCGCTCCATCAAAGTGCGGGCTGAAGATCTTGTAATACTGGATTCCGATGGAGTCGAGAACGACGAAGTGCCATCCCTTGTAGTCGAACGAGTAGTAGAGCTTTCCAAAATTGTCCTGATAGAGCTTCTTTCCGTACTCGGGATCGCCGGGCTCAATCGGGCTCTTCTGATTGATACCGATGACGTCATGGTTGCCGATGGTGTGGTAGACCTTGCATGCCAGCTCCGCCTCGGTCTGGCGATACCTCTTGAAGAGCATGTGAGCCCGGCCGAGGTCCTGTTCGCAGACATCAAATACCTGATCGCCGCCGGCGATGCAGAATTCGGGGTTGGCTTCGTTAATCTGATTGAAACATTTGGCGCATCCGGCTGCCGCTGACAGCTCCGGCTGGAGATGGGTGTCAGTGAAAAATACGAAATCAAAGTCTCGTGCCGGATTCGTTTTCGGCAGGAGCTTCTGTTCCAGATCACCTGACGGCGAAGCCAGGATTTTGCCAAAGGGCGCCGCCACAGTGAGGGCCAGCGCATTTTGCATAAAAGCTCGTCGGAGCATGAAACGGCCTCTTGGAGTGCTTGATTTCGGAGATCAGTAATCCGTTGCCTTGCTGGGCCAGCGGCATTTTTTTCCTGTCTCCGAAGCTGACTCTAAGAGCGACACCCCGTGCGCTACACAAAACTGTCTCAAATATCGCCCAAAAAAATTCCAAAGACCCGGGTATTGGACCTCAAGTAACGTTCTTAACGTCGCTTTTATCGTTGACTTTTATCCTGTGACAAGAAAGGAGCCTCGTCGACTCCTCGGAGTCGGAGTGGTTGGATCAGAAACGAGGCTTCGAATACCCGAGCTGTGGTGACAAAAGACGAAATCTTCATATTCGGCGAATACCGTTTAGACGTGCGGGAACGCCGGCTATGGCAAGGAAATGCGATCGTAGCCCTGTCACCGAAGACCTTTGACCTCCTGGTTGTCATGCTTCAGGGGGCCGGACGACTGCTGGGGAAAGACTACCTGATCCGCTCCGTGTGGCCGGACAGCTACGTGCAGGACGCCAACCTGAGCGTTCACATTGCGAATATCCGCAAGATCCTCGGAAAAACCTCAGCGGTTGACCAGTTCATTGAGACGGTGCCAAAAGTGGGCTACCGTTTCGTCGTGCCTGTTTCTTGTCTTCTTTATACGGAGACTCCGCCGCGGCAAGAGGTTGTGGATACCGCGCCCACATCGGGTCCAATGAAAGAACAGCTGCTGCCGGATGTCATCAGTCCATCGGCGCATGCCGCACCCTCAACAAGAAAGGGTCGCGATTTCCGTATCCTTCTGCTGCTGGTCCTGTTCGCAATCGTCATCGGCATCTACGTGCTCGCTATTCGGCTCTCCGGGGCAAGGAAAGAGAGCATGGCGGAGAACAGCACGAGTACCAGACCACTTACGAGCACGTCCGGTCTCTTTCTCCAACCCGCATTCTCTCCTGATGGGCAGGAACTCGCTTACACATGGCGCGCCAACACGAACTCTCACCAAAGCATCTATCTGCAACACGTATCGAGTGACGACCGCCGGATATTGATCGATACACGTCAGGACGACTACTCCCCGTCATGGTCACCCCGCGGTTCTGAGATTGCATTTCTCCACTCTCTCGGAGACGATCAGCCCCTCGAGATTCAGATAGTAAAGAAGCAGAATCCGGCGATCCGAAAAAGTGTTGCAATAATCTGTGGCGCGAATGATGTCTTCCGTAATACTCCGACGCTCTCATGGTCTCCGGATGCCCGTACGTTGGTGACAACCGACTGCGGCAGCAAAAATGAGAGTCCTGCTCTGACTCTGATCTCCGTTGACACGGGACAGAAGCGTCAACTGACCCATGCTCCTCCGCGTACAGTGGATGACCAGGCGTCCTTCTCGCCCGATGGCACACTGATCGCGTTCCGCCGCTCCCAAGGTGACTCATCCGACGAGATCTACCTCGTATCGGCAACGGGTGGACCAGAGCGAAAACTCACCTCCCGGTCAAATCCCGTCGACGGACTGGCGTGGAGTTCCGACGGGAAGCGCATCATCTTCTCGTCAGGGCGGGCCACCAGTCTGGGCAGCATCTGGAGCCTTCCTCTGAGCGGAGGTTCCCCAACCGCCGTAACAACGCCACTCACCCATACCTCGTCTCCTACGGTTTCGCCCGTTGGACATCGCCTGGCTTATGTCGACTCGCCCAACAACGTCTCCGTGTGGCGTCTTCCTATGGACGCTCATCGCGATGCGGAGCCGTTTATCGCCTCAAACTTTTTTGACGCCAGCGCTGTCTACTCCCCGGATGGGACGCAGGTCGCGTTCCGCAGCGATCGCTCCGGCGCGAACGAAATCTGGATCTGCCGGAGCGACGGCAGTGAGCCGAAGAAGATCACGCACTTCGACGGGCCGATGACAGGCTCCCCGCGCTGGTCGCCCGACGGCCGCTCACTAGCTTTTGACTCAAGGGGACGTGGACGTGCGGATATCTACGTTGTCAATCTGGATAGCGGCGAATCTGTACGCATCACTGATTCCGCCGCAACCAATGCAGATAATGTCGTCCCAAGCTGGTCTCGTGACGGAAGTGCTCTCTACTTCAGCTCTAATCGGACTGGGGATTGGCAAATCTGGCGGCATGCTCTTGACACAGGTGCTGATGTCCAGGTCACGACCAGCGGCGGCTTTGACGCAATCGAGGCATCGGATGGCAAGTCTCTTCTCTATGTGGGAGATCTGGGGCGTACAGAGATTCGGCGGCTATCTCTCAATAGCACACAGCATGATGTTTCCTTAACATCCCTTGGGCCGGGCATGTGGCACGCTTGGGCTGTATCCCGGGACGGTCTGTTTTATCTGAAACGATCCTCTTCCTCAGCGTCAGCAACGCTTTTCCGGCTCGATCTGAGATCGGGTAAAACGCAAGCTCTTGGACAGGCAGCCCAAGCCGTGAACGACAGCATCTCAACCTCTTCCGACGACAGATCGGTTCTATTCGGCCGACGATCCAACACAAACAGCAGCATCATGATTCTGGACGGCTGGAACTAGCTGAGGCTCCCCGCAATATGAGGTCTGTCCTATAAAGATTCAGTAATCAGCCACCTTAGACAAATCCCGGTCCCGTACACCAATCAGATAGAGCAGGCTGTCTAATCCTAGAAACGAGACGGCATGGCTGGCTGTTTGCCGTACCAGCGGCTTGGCCCGGAAAGCGATGCCCATGCCGGCGATTCCAAGCATGGGAAGATCGTTGGCGCCATCGCCCACTGCGACTACCTGATCGAGGGAGATATTTTCCTGCAGGGCAATCTCCCGCAGCAACTCGGCCTTGCGTGCTCCGTCTACGATCGGCGTCCGAACCTCTCCGGTCACCATGCCATCCGCGATGTCCAGATCATTCGCAAAAACATAGTCGATTCCCAAACGCGTCTGCAGATGTTGAGCGAAGAAATGAAACCCTCCCGAGAGGATTGCCGTTTTGTAACCAAGCATCTTCAGAGTTCCGATCAACTGCTCGGCTCCTTCAACCAGAGGAATGGTCTCCAGGAGCTCTCGAACTCTTACCTCTTTGAGCCCGCGAAGCAGCCCCACCCGGCGCCGGAAACTCTCCTGGAACTCAATTTCTCCGCGCATCGCAGATTCGGTGACCTTCATCACCTCATCGGCTACGCCCGCCAGCTTTGCCAGCTCATCAATCACCTCGCCCTCAATCAGTGTGGAATCCATGTCGAAGGCAAAAAGCCGCCGGTTGCGACGGAAGATACTCTCTCGCTGGAAGGCGATGTCGATTTTCAAATCATGCGCAGCTGCAAGAAACGCCGCGCGCATGGACGCCTCGGAAGAGGAATTCCCAGTCACCGTTAGCTGAACACAGGCGTTTGCATCGGGGGTGTGCCTTGCCAGCGATAAGCGTCCGGAGAGTCGCTCGATGCGGTCCACATTCAAACCATGTTCCGCAATGATGGCGCTCACCCGAGCGAGATGGTTTGCGCTGATCGCCCGGCCCAAAATGGTGACGATAAATTGATCTTTGCCCTGCGACGCGATCCAGTCATCCAGGTCCGTCTTCGCGATGGGCGTGAAATTGACTTGTAACCGCAGTTCCGTCGATTTTGCCACCAATGCGTCTTGAAAGCCGCGATAGCTCTCACCTGGTGGAATCTCTACCAGCAGGCCAAGAGAGAGCGTTTCATGGACGACCGCCTGTCCGATATCCAGCACGCAGGTGTCATAACTGGCCAAAATTGCAGTCAACTCTGCAATAAGCCCCGGCCGGTCCTGGCCGGAGAAGTGAATCAGAATGGTCTCGTCCATTGATAAGAAAGGGTTCTCTCTTTAGCTTAACAGGCGAGCTTTCGACCTGGAACCCGCGTGGCTAAGTAGACCTTGGCTGTGCTGCGATTGCCACCCCCATTCTTTTGAGGGTACGAGAAGGCGGCCCGAATTGCTGAGAACGTCTACGAGTGTCATTCTTAAAAGATGAAGCGACAAAGATTATTTTTCATTGCTGTGGGATTGTGGCTGGCCTGTTGTGTGTCTCTTACAGCACAGGAATTAGGATTTTGGCGTGCAGCCAACTCGGCAGCAGAGTCCGTTACGGGGGATGTGGGATTTTCTGAAGCAAAGATATCGATCAACTTTTCCAGTTTTGCCATCGTTCACGCACGCGATCTGGAACCGGCAGAGGTGAGCTCAGTTTTCGATGCAGACAGCAACGCCAGTACCAAGGGCCACCTTTACAAAGTGGATATACCTGCCGCGAAAAAATTCATGCATAAGAAGACGTTGTGTGGAACGGAAGATGCCCAGTGGATGGTGACTTTTGTAGAAGGGCGTTCATTGCAGCTGGCCTTTTTCTCAGGAGCAAAGGCCCCGGTTTTCACGCTTGATGCGATATCGAATTCAACCAATCTATGCGGTACGTATACCTACGCACGTTGAGCTAGAAACCTGGAAGCACCATTTAGAGCGGTAAGGAACGGGTTCGATCGTGCGACGGTCGTGCAAACCTCGAAGGTTCTATTCTGAATTTTTCCCATCATTTCACTAAGATGGCCCGTTGCGTGTCCTGCCTCAGCAAGAGAAAATCATGACGGATGTGAATGCGAGGGATTTTGAGTTACAGGTTCGCTATCTGGCTGGCACTGGGAATGGCTAGTTGCAGTCTCCCCGTACTGTCGCAGGACACTCCCGCGAAGATGGCTCCTCCACTCGATCAGCATGAAAATGCGACTGAGTCCGAAGCTGCCCTGATTGCTCTGTCCAAGGCTCAGCCAACGAATCCCGAACCCTTTGCCCGTCTGGGCCTTCTTGAAGCCCGTCGGGGAAATTACCCGCAGGCCATCACCTTCTACCGTAAGGCCATGGCGCTGAACCCCACGATGCCTGGACTGGCTTTGAATCTGGGCCTGGCACTCTTTAAGGACGGCCAATACAAACAGGCCATTCAAATCTTTACCCCGATGCTCGAGTCGCAGCCGCCCTCTTCGCCCGAGAAACAGCGCCTGACGATTCTGCTGGGAATGTCGCACTACGGCTTGGGAGAATTCCAGGCGGCGGTGCCTTATCTGCAGCAGGCGGCGGACGGCGACGCGCAGAACCTTCCTCTACTCTTGACTCTGGCACACAGTTGCCTGTTGTCAAAGCAATATCCATGCGTTCTGGACGCCTATCATCGGATGGTTGCACAGAATGCCGAATCTGCCGAGGCCGACATGCTGGTGGGCGAGGCGCTGGATGAAATGAAGGACACGGCCGGCGCGACGCAGGAGTTTCGTGCCGCCGTTCAGGCGAATCCCAAAGAACCGAACGTCCACTTCGGCTTGGGCTACCTGCTATGGAAGCAGATGCTGTACCAGGAAGCAGCGCAAGAGTTTCAGGCCGAGCTGGATAATACTCCGGACCACGCCCAGGCGATGCTCTATCTTGCCGATGCCTACATTGAAACAAACCGTCTGAAAGACGCCGAGCCTTTCCTGGAAAAGCTGGTGAAGAGCAACCCGGAAATGCCCAGGGCGCACCTCGACATGGGCATCGTCTACGCGGCGGACGATCGCAAGGAAGATGCGCTGCGCGAGTTGAAGGCGGCTGCCGCGCTCAAGCCGAATGATGTGAATGTCCACATGCGGCTGGGACGGCTGTACCGCTCTATGGGAAAAACGGCTGAGGCGAAGAGCGAGTTCGACACAGCCAGCAGCCTGACTAAGGCCGACTACGATGGGGTTCTTGCTGCGATGTCCGGCGCGGGAAAAGGCAAGGATTCGCTGGCAAAGCCGCCCGCTAAATAGAAAAAGGCCGGAGCGCAAGCTCCAGCCTCTTTCATAGTTTGTAGAGAGGTTAGAAGTAGAGCTTTCCGCTGAATTGCATCGTGCGCGGCAAGCGGGCACTGGTGGCCTGTCCAAAGGTGGTATCCGCAAGGCCGACGTCGATGCCATTCGCTCCCACACCACCGCCGCTAGCGCCAAAATTGGTGTGATTGAAGAGGTTGAAGGCCTCAGCGCGCATTTGAAGATTGACTCTTTCGGTGATTGCGAAGTTCTTCAACAAGCCTAAATCAATCCTTTCCGTGCCTGGACTCAGGAAACTTCCAACCGGAGCACTACCAAAGTGGCCCTGGGCCGTAGCGAAGGAGTTTGTATCAAACCAGTTGACCCCACTCTTAATCAGGTGAACTGGAGCCACTTGATCGGCACGAGGGACAATGTCTCCATTTGGACTGAAGATGCCCAAGCCGCCGGGATATGTTCCAGGTGCGCTTCCCGCAGCACATGCGCCGCTCGGATTATTTGTGTCCGGAGTGCAGGCGAATGGATCAGATGCCTGCGTAACGGTTGTGGACAATCCGGAAGTGAAGGTGGTAATTCCCGAAAGCTCCCAGCCGCCAAGCACATGTCCGGTAAGGCCATGCTGCTGGCGGAAGAACGGCTCCTTGTAGACGAAGTTGGCGACGAAGATCTGCGGCTCGTTCAGCGCGGATGGCCCGTAATCCAGATTCGGATTATAGGTATAAGTGCTGGCAGTGCCGCGATCGTTGGACTGGTTCGACAGGTTTTTTGACCAGGTATAGGCGATGCCGAGCGTTAGGTCGCGCGCCGTCTGATGGTTGAGCGAGACCTGCAGCGAGTTATAGTTTGCGGTATAGATGGGCAGCCGGGTATGGAAGTCCGAATAGCCCAAGTAGGGGCGGATGTTATTGACTGGAGAGCCCGGATTCGCTTCGCGGATGCCTAGCGTGGGCATGTTCAGATCCTCCTCACCCAGCAGGTGCCGGGAGAGTGAGCCTACATACGCGATTTCAAACGTAGTGGTAGGGGCAATCTGCTGTTGCACCGAAAGGTTGAAGTCCGCATACGATGGGACCTTGAAAGCGGGAGTGCCTGTAGTCGTCAGCGCATTCGGTCCCAGACCCGGAGGCGCAGCAGCGCCCACTCCTGTCGGATTGTCAAATGAGGCGTTGTTGACCGTCGTGGTCTGCACCAGCGGCGGGTCGCCGAATGCATTCTGCTCCCAGATGCCGTTGAGCGTGCGATCGAAAAATACGCCGAATCCGCCGCGGAGAACGGTCTTGGCGTCTGCAAACGGAGTCCAGGCAAAGCCCACGCGAGGCCCGAAGTTCCAGTTGTTGTTGGGGTTCACGTTGCTGCCGTAAGGTGAGCAGGTAACCTGCGAGGAGATCGCTTGAGCAGTCGTGCAGGCTGCGCCCTGGGGAAAGATCAACCCATTGGCGTACGTTGCCGGCGTAAAGGCCTGACCGGCGACAAAGCTTCCCGTGTTGTCGAGGGCCGGCGCGTTAGCCGGGTTGTATACCGACGGATCGAAGTTGGTCAGGGTATTCTTTGCATCCGACGGCGAAGGGAACCGTGTCCAGCGAAGCCCCAGGTTCACGGTGAGCCGCGCGCTCATCTTCCAATCATCCTGAACGTATGCTTCCGTATTCCAGAAGCGCAGATCTGGAATAATATCGCGGCTGGCCTGCGAATACACGGTGGAATTGCCTAGCAGGAAATCTCCCCAGCTATTGAAGGTGAAGTTCGGATTGCCTCCAGAGGCGTCCTCGGTCTTCAACATCTGCTGCGCGGTAACGCCCGCGCGCAAGGTGTGATTGCCCAATGTAATTGTGAAGTTGTCAAAGATGTTCCGGTCCAGATTGCGCTCAAAGTACGGAGCGCTGCCCTGCGACACGCCGGTGACCGATCCGTCCAGGATGTTCACCGATGGAATGCGACCGTAGGGATCCGGATTGGCCAGATTGTTGGTCAAAGAGGAAAGAACGGTGGACGAGTTCGCCGGACCGGAGAGCGCGCCCTTGATGGTTCCCTGCGAATAGGCAAACTCTACTTCGTTCACGATCTTCGAAGAGATGGTCCAGGTCAGGTTGCCAACCACATTCTTGCCCGGGGCATTGATGGCGACATTCACCACTCCCGGATAGTTGTTCCCGCCCCACAGACCGAGAGGAAGATTGCTGGGAGCATCGTCCTGCATACCGCGTGCAAAGAAATGCACCTTTTCATTGAAGTAGTGGTCCACGCGAACCAGGTCCTGGCGGAAGTTGTTCAGCGTAGAGAATGACGATATCTGGTTGCCAAAGGTAAAGTTCTTGCCCGCATTGGGAGTAGTGGCATTGGCCTGGTTCTTGCTGAAGATCTGCGACAGGTATACCTGCGCATTCGCGCTGTAACAGGAGGGATTGACAGTGCCGGTGCCCCCTCCAACCGTCGTATTCGGGTTAGGCGTCCATCCGGTGATGCACCCGGCAGGCGCAGTCGGCTCATTCGCTGCGTAAAACGAGCCGGACAACTCAGCCGCGGTAGGCGCTGCTACGTTGTTCGACGATGGACTTGTGATCTTGCGCCATTCCTCCGACCAGAAAAAGAAGGTCTTCTTCTTGTCCGTGTTGTAGACGCGCGGAATGAAGATAGGCCCACCCAGGGTAAAGCCGTAGTTGTTGTAGTGGTCAGGCGCGCGCGGGAGACCTTGCTGGTTATTGAAATAGGTATTTGCGTCGGTGTTTGCTGTGCGCGCAAATTCGTAGGCTGACCCGTGAAATGCGCTGGTGCCGGACCGGGTGGCTACCAGTACCTGGCCGCCTCCGCTGCGTCCGAAGCTGGCATCGTAGGAGCTGCGCTCGAGCGTGAATTCCTGAATCGCGTCGACGCTGGGAATGTTGAGCAGCGTGGCATTTGAACCGCTGTCGTTGATGTCCGCTCCGTCCACCGACCAGTTATTGGCCGTGGTGCGCGCACCGTTGACGGAGATCGTAGAGTTGCTGTTAATCCCGCCAAACCCGGGCTGATCGCCGAGCAGGTTCACAACGCCCGGCTGCAGCGTAACCAACTGCTGAAAGTTGCGATTCACCAGCTCCAGCTCACGCAGCTGCGTTCCCGATATAGTTCCGGACTGGGAGCTGCTTTCGGTGTCGATGGCTACCGGGTGATCCACTACCGTCACGGTCTGGCTCTGCGACCCGGCCTTTAGCTCCGCGTTCACCGTACGCTTTTGCGCCACATTCAGGATGACGTTGTGATCCGAAAAGGTCTCGAAGTTGGGGTCCGCGACAGTAATCGTATAAGTGCCGGCAGGAAGATTGGTGGCGGTGTAATTGCCGGAATCATTTGTTTGCACTACGCGAGATTGTCCATCTACTCCGTTGAGCGAGATGGTGACGGTGGCATGCGAAATCACTGCCCCTGTGGCGTCGGTGACCGTACCAGCGAAGGTTCCCGCTAGTTCCTGTCCGCGTGCCATTGGGCATATCGCAAGCAGAATCATCAACAGGAGCAGGCACGAATGCTCTCTGATAAAACGTATCTTCTTCGCAGAGACATCCGGAACAAATGTAACTCCTCTATATAACATTGAAATGTTGGACTCAGTCCGGCAAGCTAGGGAACCTGTCTTTATCATAAGTATCTCCATCATTGGTTCTGTTTGTGGTGCAAGGCCTCTGTCTTCTATACCAAGGCTTTGAGCCAGTCTTCAGCTGGTTTGGAAGGCTTGGTGATGCTGCGTCAACGATGTTAGAAATCAGCATGTTTTTGGTTGCAATCAGATCGCGGTTGCCGCGATCTGACTGGTGGAAAATCGTGAGAACGCGATTCTCACAGTAAGGTCACAGGTTTCTATCGATTGAGACCTGCAGCCGAGGCTTTCACCAACGACCCGTTGGCGTGCGTGGCTCTAATACAACCCGCTATAGAGCGGATGAGACAGCCAGATAGTGATTACTTTTGTTTATAGGCGAAATAAACTGCGCACTTCGTGATATCTGCATACTGCTCTATAGCAGGACCACGAGGTTAGGCAAGAATGTAGCCCCGGCAAAGGACGCTGTCAAGGAATTTGTCTAGCGGTCTATACAGGCTATTGCTCAATTTGCTATATAGAGCTATATCCAGCCGGTCAATCATTCCACGAATTGGAGGCCTTTCCTATGTCGAGATATCTCCCGCCACGCCCGCTCCGAGCGGGTTTGACGTATCTTCTGGCCCTTATTGCATGCGTTTACCCATCGCTTGCGCAAGACCCAGGCGGCCAGAACATGATTTTCGGGGGCTATTTCGAGGAATGGGGCATCCGTTACTCCAATTACAACATTGCGGATTTGCAGAAGAATGGCGTTGCCGATCAACTGTCGCACCTCATCTACGCTTTTGGCAATGTCACCGCCACTGCGACACCGGCATGCGCCGTTGCCGATCCGTCGGCAGCCTATCAGGATTCGACTCTTCCTAGCGTGAGCGGTAAGGCATACACTGCGCCGCTGTATGGAAATTTCGGCGCGATCCAACAACTCAAGGCACTCCATCCCAATCTGAAAGTGTTGATCTCTTTGGGAGGACAAGCCGGCGACGTTACGGGGTTCACGAGAGCCTCCAGCACCGCGGCCGGCCGCGCCGCGCTCGCCACTTCGTGCATTGATATGTTCGTCAAAGGCAATATCGCTACGGGCGTTACAGCTCCCGGCTTATTCGATGGCTTCAATATCGACTGGGAGTTCCCGACGGCGGCGGACAAGCAGAACTTCACCGCACTGTTGACAGAGTTCCGCGCGCAACTCGATGCTTTGACGAAAACGACAGGCAAGAAATATACCTTGACCTTCGACTCGCCCGCTGACCCGAAGAAATATGTCAACATCGACCTTAAAGCCGCTGCCGCGCAAGTGGATTTCCTCACCATTGATGGTTACGACAATGCCGGAACTTGGGACAAGCAAACCAACGAATCATCGTCACTGTACGATGCGCCAGAGGATCCTGTGCGTGCCGACGCTCGTAATATCGATTCGACGGTGAAGGCATATCTAAAGGCAGGCGTGCCGGCAGCCAAGTACACCATGGGGCTGCCCTTGTATGCCGTCGGCTGGACGAGGGTCCCAAACGCAAACCATGGTTTGTACCAGAACGCAACGGACGCTTCTCCAGTTCTCCTGGCTAACGGATCAGGTCCGTGTCCGAATCCGAGCAAGACCGACGCTTCGCCAGGCTGCGACACCATATTGACTGCGGGATTTTTGACCTACTCGACCATCGAGAATCTTACGAACAAAAACGGGTACATCGCTTGGTACGATGCGGCAAGAGTCGGAGCAACGCTCTACAATCCGGCCACTGGGACCTTCTATTCTTATGATGACCCAACTTCTGGGGCGACGAAAACCGCTTACATCAAGAAGAACAAGCTTGGCGGTGCCTATGTGTGGGCGCTGAATGACGACGATGCCAATGGCTCCCTGACAAAGACAATTGCGGCAGGCCTGAAGTAAGAACAAACGTTCATCGTGGTGTCTCGGACTGGGTCGTGTTTGTGAGACCGTTTAAGCCGGCTTCTAGCGGAAGCGCCGGACAAACAAAGTGTGGCGCTCTGAGCGGTAGAAACCAATAGCGTAGATGATCGCTTTGCCATGGGCAGAATAGATAGTCTGGCGAATGCGCAACAGCGAGGCGCTTAGAGGCACGCCAAGCATCTCGGCAATGTTGGTATCTGCGGCCGTAGCATCGACTTCTTCGTCTGCGTATGCCAATTTCGTCGCATAGTCCTGCTCAAGAATCGTGAACAACGAACTTCTTCCAAGCGGGGCAGACGCCAAATCCGGAAAATCGGATGCGTGCAAATAGCAGGTCTCTAGCGCAAAGGGCTCTTTGCCGGTAAGTCGGAGACGCTGGATTTTCAGTATTCGGCTGGCTGCCGAAAGCCCGAGCCTGGCCGCAACCTCCGGCTCGTTCTCAATCACCTTTGCCAGCAACACTCGCGAGCGCGGAGCCAAACCCCGGCTCGACATTTGCTCGGTATAGCTCATCAACTTGTTAAAGTGAATCCTGGGTACGGCGACGAATGTACCCGCCCCGTGTCGGCGTTCGACAACCCCTTCGTTTTCCAGGCCCGCCAAGGCGTGGCGAGCCGTCATCAGGCTCACCTTGTGGGTTTTGGCAAGTTCCCGCTCAGATGCAACCGCATCCCCCGGTTTCAGTTTGCCGGATGCGATTCGGTCGCGGATCTTGTTCTGGATTTTTTTGTAAAAGGGCGTTGTTTTACGGCTTCCAGACATATTTTCTTTTTCGGCTATCATGGCGAAACTCGCTGCTATCCGGGTTCACGGAAACTCTTCAGTTCCGGACGCACCACTGCATTCGACTTCTGCTATATAGCTCATTGAAACCCTCATGTAAAGCACTATGCAGTAAAGAGAAGAAAAGTCGTTGTCATGGACGCTATGATTCTTTAGTGGACGCCTTACTCGAACTCGATCGTCTTTCCATCTCGTTCCAAAATCGCAATGTCGTGGACTCTCTGACGCTCAACGTCGGTCCTGGAGAAGTGCTCGGTCTTGTCGGTGAATCCGGCTCAGGAAAATCGGTCACGGCTCTTGCCATCCTTCGTCTTCTGGATTCTGCTGCGCAAGTGAATGGCTCGATTCGCTTTCAAGGCCGTGACTTGCTCTCGCTGCCGGTGGAAGAAATGAGGAAACTCCGCGGACGTGAGATATCGATGATTTTTCAAGAGCCGATGACGGCGCTCAATCCAGTGATGCCGGTGGGCGAACAAATCGCCGAGGCGATTCGCACGCATCAGCCCGAACGAAATCGACGCCAGGTCCGCGAAGCAGTCATCGAAGCGATGCACGCCGTTGCGCTGCCGGAGCCGGAGCGTCGTATGGGCGACTATCCGCATCAATTCTCTGGCGGACAGCGCCAGCGCATCCTCATCGCCATGGCCATAGTAAACCGCCCACGCCTGCTCATTGCCGACGAGCCGACGACCGCGCTTGATGTCACGGTGCAGGCGCAGATCCTCGATTTGCTCGCAGATTTACGAAAGCGCTACTCATTGGCCATGCTCTTCATTTCCCACGATCTCGCTGTCGTTTCACGGGTTGCGGATCGCGTAGCCGTCATGCGTCACGGGCTTTTGCTCGAAGAAGGGCCGCAATCCGCCATCTTTCAGTCGCCCAAACACGCGTACACGCGCAGCCTGCTCGGCGCCATTCCTACGCTCGAGACGGATATCTCTCAGCCCCTGATAACGCTGCCCGCGACGTTTCAATCCGGGGCGGGAGAGTTACGCGAAGCCTCACCAGGTCATTGGGTGCGCAGCTAACATATCGAGCGCTCTTGGAATCCAAGCGCATTGGGAATAGATTGAGGATTGGCCCAATAACCATGCGCGCACTTGTTCTATCCGATATCCACGCCAACCTGGAGGCGCTTGAAGCGGCACTGGCAGCTGCGCCTGCGCACGACGTGGTCTGGAACCTGGGCGATGTCGTTGGCTACGGAGCCAATCCAAACGAAGTTATCGACCGCGTACGTGCTGTTGGCACGGTTTTTGTGCGCGGCAACCATGATCGCGTATGCAGCGGGCTCAGCAGCATGGAGGACTTCAATCCCATCGCCAGCCGGGCGGCCAAGTGGACGCAGTGCGTGCTCTCGGCCGAACACATTGCCTGGCTTCGGCACATGGCAACGGGTCCGATCATGCCGGATGGTCCGCAGGTCAGCTGCACGCACGGCTCACCGCTCGACGAAGACGAATACATTCTTTCCCTGCGCGATGCCTGGCAACCGCTGCAGAAAGTGACCACTGCGATCAACTTCTTCGGCCACACACATCTGCAGGGCGGCTTCGCCACGAACGGCGATGACTGGTTCAAGCTTGTTCCCGACTACGCGACTCACGACGAACCGGAAGAGTACGAAGTGCAGTTGCGCGAAGGTGTGCGCTATCTGATCAATCCGGGATCAGTAGGTCAGCCGCGCGATGGCGACTGGCGCTCTGCGTTTGCGATTTATGACGATGCTCAGCGGACTGTGACGTTCTATCGCGTTCCTTACGATGTGCGGCTGGCGCAGATGCGGATCATTCGTGCGGGATTGCCGGATCGATTAGCGACTCGGTTGCGCGATGGACGTTAGTCTTCGGCGAGGTTGAGAAAAGCAGATCCTTCCCCTTCACTTTGTTCAGGGCCGGGATGACAGCTTTCATTAAGTGTTCATCACCTGCGCAGCGAACCGCTCCATCTCTTCCAGTTGCGGACTGCTCTGTAACAGCACGAGATCGACGCCGACTGCGGCGAATTCCTGCAGTCGCTCAGAGACTTGCTCCGGAGTTCCAACGAGACCGCTTCGCAGGCCGCGATTCGAAACCGAATAATCTTCAAGAGAAATCTTCTGTTCAAGATTCGATCCGGTAATCCATTGCTGGTAGTTGGCGTATCCGCGTGCGGATTGCTGGACATCCGTGATGCGGGCGACTTCCTTTTTCATTTCGGCTTCGGAGTCGCGCACGATTGCGTATCCGGCGACGCCGTAGGTCATGGGCGACAGGCCTGCGGCTTCGCGGCGTGTGCGCATGTCGGCGATCTTCTTCCCGACGAGCTCCGGCGGATCGCCGTGCATGAGGTAGGCGTCGCATTTGCCGGTGATTAGGTTCTTCGCCGTCTCCGACTCACCGCCTGCGTAGAGCGTCGGTCGGGGTTTGCTCACTGGCTTGGGCGAGAGGACGTTGTCATCGACGCGGTAATACTTGCCTTGATAGGAGAAGCCTTGCTGGTTCCAGCAGCCGTTCACTACGTCGAGCCACTCAGAGGTGCGCGCGTAGCGGTCATCGTGCTGGTCGAACTGGATGCCGTACTTTGTTGCCTCGTCGGCCCACCAGCTTGATACGACGTTGAGCGTGAGGCGGCCGTTCGAGATGTGGTCGATGTTGGCAGCCTGTTTCGCTAGCAGCGCGGGATTGTGGAAGGTCGGCCTTACGGCGACCATCAGCTCCAGCTTCTTCGTTACCGCAGCAAGCGCGGCGGTTGTCGACCATGCGTCGAGCGACGGTGCTTCAACGCCCTTGATGTCATTCAGGTTCAGCTCGGCGATCAGGGTGAGGTCGTAGCCGATTTCTTCGGCGCGCTGGGCAAGGCGGCTGACGTAGTCCCAAGAGGGCTCCATCTGCTCGTCTTCTACGTTGCGCAACCATCCACCAAAGACGGGCAGCCAGAAGCCGTAGCGCATCAGCGGGCTCCCACTGTTTCGGTTTCGTTGACCTTTGCCGCTTCCGCTTCAAGCCAGTCGACCAGCTTCGCGAAAGGGTTGAAGCCGATGACGCGCAGTCCGTCGGCGACGAAGTTGGAGAGGGCGTTGATGTCGTAGTAAAGGCGTTGACCGTCGCGGTCGTCGGTGATGTACTCGATGCCGCCTAACTCGATCCCTGACTCGCGCATGATGCGCTCGACGTCAGCGATGACTTCGCGCGGCGGGTCGTAGCCTTCGACGCTGATGCCGGACTTGGGCGCGTCGACGGGGCAGGCGGCGCGGTTCAGCTCGACTCCCGTGGGTGTGCGGCAGATGTCGGCGGGGCAGAGGTCGAAGGTTTCGCCGGTGATGTGGACCTTGATGGCGTAGAGGAACTTTCCGTTCAGGACTTCGCAGCGGACGATGTGGGACTGGCGCGCGGGGATAAACTCCTGGACGAGCGCAGTTGAGTCGAGGCCGAAGGCAAGCTCGTTTGCTTCGGCTGCAGTCTGCAGGGCTTCCGGTGTGTCGAAGCGCTTGACGCCCGCGCCCGAGCCGCCGATGTTCGGCTTGACCACGATGGGCCAGCGCAGGCCTTCGGTTGCGGCCACGGCTTGCGATGCGAGGTGAATCACACGCGCCTTCGGATAGGGCAGTCCCAATTCGTCCAGTAAAGACAGCTGCGCGGCCTTTGACAGCTCGGTGCGGAAGGCTTTGAGGCCATTGATGACGCGCACGCCGCGCCGTTCGAGGTGGTCGAGGTAGCCGAGGGTGTAGAAGATCGAGTCGCCATGCTCGCGGTTCCAGGCCGACGGGCTCATACGGTTGACGACGAGCGCCCAGCGACGCTCGGGATGCTCCTCAATCGCGTAAGCATGTTCGATCGCGTTCAGTTTGACGTAGTCGGTGCCACGTTTATCGAGCTCGGCAAAAAGTGGCTTGAACCAGTGTTGCTGTTCGTAGTAAATCGCGATGGGCTTCGGCACGCTGACGTCCTCCTGCACCGGGTGACTCCCCCTCCCCCGGTCTTTTGTGGATCTTTCGTTTGTTTTCAATGATTTAGGAGGGGATCATCCCCTGATATCCCATTGATTCTAAATCGCTTTAACTCGCTTCTAGTGTTTTCAAGCACTTAGCGAGGGGTCTGATTTCGCCTTCGAAAAACAACCTTCTATTCAAGGATATCAAGTTTGACGAAATAGTATGCCAAATGGATGGAAGTATAAGTCATTTGATTTTAATGGCTTAACAAAAGGTTTTGAGGGAGGGGCTTGACAGGATTTCCTAGTGCTTGGGCTCGTGGAAAGCGGGCCTTGCTGCGCAAGGCAAAAGGCGCACCGGCGGTGCGGGTCCTTCGACTGCGCGCTTTGCGCTCCGCTCAGGATGACATCGGTTAAGAAGAGTTCTCGCGATCCCACCCTTTGCTTCGCAGAGGATGAGGCACCCGAGCGTACAATTGCGGCGCCAAGGAAACCATAATGGAACCTTTGACTAGGAGCAGTCACCGGAGACCCCTATGAACTACAAATTGGGCGCCGACCTCCTGGTGTTGCTTTTTGCTGCATGCTCAGCGATCGCCCAGACGCCTTCAGCAGTGACGAATTCTGACATAAACGGCGTCTGGCGCGGCCAGATGAATGATCTTCCCGCCATCACACTGCTTGTCACAGACGAAGGCGGCAGTTTAACAGGAGCAATCCTATTCTACTTCCGGCAACGCATCACGGAGAAGGATCCCTGGACTGCCGAACCTGGACTGCCGGAGCCGATCTTCCATCCTCAGTTCGATGGCAAGACTCTCCTTTTCGAAGTAAGCCATCGCCGTGCGCATCCGCCGCGAACTCTTAACGATCCGCCGATGCACTTTCGTCTCACGTTGAGTGGAGCGGACGCTGCGGAAATTGTGAATATCGATGAGTCGGGGCCTGCGCTCAAGCTCGTCCGCAGCAATTATTGAAAGCGAACCGCGAAGCGGCGCGCGTGAATGGCCACGCGTTTTTGTGTAGCACAGGCTTTACGCAGACTGGCCTGCTTGCCTTAGCGTATGTAAATCTCCCTGCCTGCGGTCTCCCCTCATTCCTTTTCAGAGATATTGAGACCGTGTGCTCAGATTGCAGAGCTTCTGAGACTGAGGGTCGAGCCTTGCTGCGCAAGGCAAAAGGCGCACGGACGTTGTTCGTGCGAGTCCTTCGACTTCGCTGCACTTCGCTCAGGATGACATTGATTTAGTAAGGACGATGCCTCAGCGATGAATTCAGTGGGATGCCAGCGAATGAAAACCCCACCCTGACTTCGTCAGGATGGGGCACCCATGGTGTTTAATTGCCTGAAGATTCGAACAGGCAATATTGTGAGCGGCCAGCGGGAGCAGGTCGGAAGCGGATACTGTTTACCTCAGCAGGCATGGCGCGCGAAGCGCGCTGCTGCTGCATGCAATGCTTACTCGGCGGCGGCTTCTTCGCCCTTTACCGTGACCTTGATGTGGGCGGTGACTTCGCGGTGCAGCTTGACCGGGATGAGGAACTCGCCGAGCGACTTCAGCGGCTCGTCGAGGCTCACCTTGCGGCGGTCGATGTTGAAGCCCTTGGATTCGAGTCCGTGGGCGATGTCGGCCGAGGTGACCGAGCCGAAGAGGTGATCGTGCTCGCCGACTTTGCGCTCGAATACGAGAGCCACGTCGTTGAGCTGGGTGACCAGCTGCTCGGCTTCGCTCTTCTCATTCGCCGAGCGGCGGACAGCCGAGGCCTTCATCTGCTCGATGACGGCCTTGTTGGCGGCGTTCGCTTCCATGGCGAGCTTTTTGGGCAGGAGGTAGTTGCGGCCGTAGCCGTCCGCCACCTTCACCACGTCGCCGCGGTGGCCCAGGTTGTTTACGTCTTCTTTCAGAATGACTTCCATTGCCAATCTCCAAATGAGGGCGCTTTGCGCCTTCGTTCAAAACTTTGTAAAAGCAGATCCTTCGACTTTCCCTTCACTACGTTCAGGGTCCGCTTAGGATGACAATCACTATTGATCGCTCGGGATAAGTGATTGCTTGCCCACCCTTCGCTTCGCGAAGGATGGGGCACCCATTTTCGTGCCGCATCCCGAGGAAGCAGGTCCTTCGACTTCGCTGCGCTCAGGATGACAACCCTTACGGGTTGTTAGTACCTTGCGGCGAACGGCAGCAGAGCGATGTTCCGGGCCTGCTTGATCGCGCGCGTCAGACGGCGCTGGTGCGTCGTGCACACGCCCGTCAAACGGCGGGGAACGATCTTGCCGCGTTCGGCGACAAAGCCCTGCAACAGACGCACGTCGCGGTACGGGATCGCGTCGATCTTCTCGGTGCAGAACTTGCAGACCTTCTTGCGGCGGAAGAACTTGCGTCCGCCAGGACCGCCCGGTCCGCCGGGACCGCCAGTGCGGGGGCCGCGGGGGCCACCTGGTCCGCCTGCGTGAGGTGCGCCGCCTTCAGGCGCCTTCGGTGTTGTTGTTTCGTCAGCCATTTCTTATCCTTCTCCGCCAGACGGTGCCGGCGGCGTCAATCTTTTCGTCAAAAATTTATGCGCTTGCCGGGGTCGCTTCTGCCGGCGCTTCAACCGCTTCTACCGGAGCAGGGGCCACGGGTTGCGCGCTCAGCTTCTTGCGGGTGGCGCGGATCGCCTTGATCTTGTCGATGCGCTTCTGCTCTTCATCCATGCGCACGGTGATGAACTTGATCACAGGCTCGGAGACGCGCAGACGGCGCTCAAGCTCGGCCACCAGCTTGCCATCGGCGTCGATGGTCAGCAGAATGTAGTTGCCTTCGCTGAACTTGCGCACCAGGTAAGCCAGCTTGCGGCGACCCAGCTTTTCGGTCGAACGGATTGTGCCGCCGCCGTTGGTCACGGTGGCTTCAAAGCCGGCGATCAGCTTGTCCACATCTTCGTCCAGCGTGTCCGGACGAACGATAAACATTACTTCGTAAAAACGTTGCATTCGTTTCTCTCTTCTCTCGCATCGCGGCTGCCGTTATGCAACCGTGACCGTTACGATTTCTTGACAGCGTGTTTCAAAAGGCGTCTTGTTCGTATCCGCAGGAATCTCCGGGCTAAAGCCCCTTTCACTCCTGCTTCGTTTCACCGGGCTAAAGCCCGGTGCTTCTACCCAAGACCACTTATGAAACACGCCGTAGCCTTTACTCATCCGGCGGGCCGTTTTGCTCGCGACCGGCAGAACCTTTCCCGTTAAACTCATTCATCGCAGCCTTGATATTCTGCGACACAATCATCTCGACCGCTTTGGCCGCCTTATCGAGCACTGGATCAAGCTCGGCCAGATCTGCCTTGCGCATCGGCGTCAGCAGATAATCTTTTCCGCGCCGTCCGCTCAACTCGCCCGGCTGCGGTCCTACGCCGATCCGGATGCGCGCCCATTCTTCCGTCCGCAACGCACCGTTGATCGACTTTGCCCCGTTGTGACCACCGGAGCTGCCGCCTGTTCTTACCCGGAGCGAACCCAGCGGCAGGGCCAGCTCGTCGTAGATCACAACCAGGTCCCGTTCCGGATCGGCCTCGAACTCATGAACCAGAGCCTCAACCGAAATGCCGCTGAGGTTCATGTACGTCTCAGGCTTGGCCAGAACTACCTGGCGTCCTGCCATGCGGATCGTTGCCGTTACTGCACGGCAGCGACGATTCACGACCTGCACGCCAAAATCGTCGGCGATGCGGTCAATCGCCAGAAAACCCGCATTGTGCGGCGTGAACTGATATTCGATTCCCGGATTGCCGAGACCGATAACCAGGAACACGCCGCGATTACCAGATTCGTCCGCCAAGTCTTACTTCTTGGCCGGAGCAGCAGCCTCGGCTGTCTCTTGCTTGCCCTTCTTGACGACCTCAGGCTCAGCCGGAGTAGCAGCCGCAACCGCAGCAGCATCCGGGGTCGCAACCACTTCTTCCTTGATCGAAACCACGTGCGCGACGGTGCTGTTCTCATCTGTCAGGAATTTCAGCTTGCCTGCATGCGGCAGATCAGAGACGCGCAGCACCGCACCAAAGACGAGCTCCGATACATCCACATCAATGTGGCCTGGAATGTCGCCCGGCAGGCACTCGATCTCCACTTCACGCAGCACCTGGTCCAGAATGCCGCCCTGCGTCTTTACGCCAACAGGAACGCCAACCAGCTGAATCGGCACTTCGACGCGAATCGGCTTGTCGAGCGCGATGCGCTTGAGGTCGATGTGCAGCAGCGAGCCTTTGATCGGTTCATACTGCCAGTCGACGATCATGGCCTTGGCTTTTGCATCGCCAACTTCGAGATCGAAGATCGAGTTGTGACCACTGTCAGAGTGCAGGATGCGGATGATCTGCTTGGGATCGACTTCGACGGCGACGGAAGGCTCATTTGCGCCATAGACGACGGCGGGAATTCTTCCCTTGACGCGTACGCGGCGAGCCGCATTCTTGTTGAACTTGCCCTCGCGGGGGGTTGCTGCTACCACTTCCTGAGTAATCATTCTGTCCTTTTCCTTCGGGCACGGAATCGATCCGCTCCCTTTGCTTGGCGACCAAGCTGACTCAATCGCGAACTTACGAACCAGACGACATCAGCTGAATAACGTGCTGACGCTCGTCTCCATATGAATGCTTTCGATGGCCGCTGCTAACAAGCCGGCAATCGACCGCACCTTAATCTTCGACAGCTTCTGCGCCTCTTCATTCAGAGGAATGGAGTCGGTCACAATCAGCTCCTCCAACCTTGAATGCGCGATGCGCTCGACTGCCGGGCCG
>Ga0207035_1066_pt3 | contig 24237 bp, 25 predicted proteins | sample Alteio_BWMinCont_77_FD_153272 | JGI IMG/M metagenome (GOLD analysis project Ga0207035, IMG submission 153272) | Enriched cells from forest soil in Barre Woods Harvard Forest LTER site, Petersham, Massachusetts, United States -... | ecosystem: Environmental > Terrestrial > Soil > Temperate forest >... | reverse complement strand
TGGTATATCGACGTGCTGAGCAATCCTAAAAGGGATACTCTTAAGAGAAAAATTATCCGCTAAAATGTTGAAATTATATGTTCCAAATTTTGGAAATTGTAAATTTGCAAAATTCAATACTGTTAAAAGAGATGTCCTCCAGCCTTTAGGGGCTTGTGGATTCTTACCAGCAACCTCCATATCCCCTCCAATACTTGTCATAACCTTACCATCTTCATCCATAATTTGAATTTCTAACTTATGTTTTCTACCTATCTCGCTTGCCTCAAATTCTAACTTTAAAATAAAAGACATTTTAGGACATATAGCCGGAACCTGTTTCGTCCAAATGGTATCTATACTTCCCCCCATAACATATGTCTTTCCATTTATTACTTCAGCAGAATCTGCCAAAAAAGCATAATCTACTTCCATATTGAACTCCTTTCAATACTATGTGACTGCTCGTTTCCACTTTCTCCCCATTGATTTGGAAAATTTCCATTCAATGAAGAAGATTGAGAAACAGTATATGTCGACCCTCCATAATTTAAAGGTATTTGAATATTATTGTTATACCCTCTTATATCGCGCAATAATCCCTCTGCAACGTAGGTTTTAATGACCTGCTGATAACCTATATCTCCTCTTATTTGTGCGACAGTACGAAGATCCTTAATCATATTTAAAGGTAAGCGAATCGAAATCAATTTATTAGTCAGTGATTTCGGCTCTACATACACTTCTTTTGAATCATCAAAATCTTTGACGATATCTTTGCCCTTACTCAATATTTCGTTATCAACTGGATTATTTTTTAAATCTTTTTTCATATAAACCGCCCCCTTTTAGTTTATTTGGTGGAGTCAAAGGTAGTAACCGGACGGATCACATCACCGCCTTTATGTTGTACTATAATAAATAACTCCCTGCCACCATGTGTTCTTCCCCTTACTCGATAACGATCCCCATATTTTTCGGGATCGGATTTAGCCTTATTATGAGGAGCTGCCCCATATCTGTTCTCAAAACACTCTTCTACTTCAAAACATGTAATTCTATGTCTCACAATTTCAAACTCATTATATTCGTCCCATTCAAAAATGGGTTCATCGCCCCATGGAGGTATACTTAAAACCATCTCCCTCTCCCTCATATCAATCCACTATAACCACCCCTGCTAAATATATACCACGTATATACAATAATGTCAAACAAAAAAAGCCAGCTACGGTATTAGCGCAACTGGCCTTTTTGAGACTGGTAAGATTTGAATTTTGAAATATATGTGTTGTGCAACTTGAAATATATGTGCTGTCACAACACGCTTACTCTTACATTAATTCTGTAAGTCATTCTATTTATTAGAGATATAGCGTACCAAGTCCACTACACGATTACTATATCCCCACTCATTATCATACCAAGAAACAACCATAAATGGTCAATTAACCACTTATGGTTGATTTACTGTACCAATTTCTTCTCAAGACTGTCAATTTTAGCGGATAACTCGGCTACAATCGGTAACAACGACATATTACCATAAACCGTTAGCTTCTCAATGATTCTTTTAGTAGCTGGGTCTGAGCTCATTCTGAGCTGGACAGTATCATCTTGCTCACAAGTAACTAATGAATCATACGGTGGCAAAAAACTCAATGTCATCGACAATTTTCCATTGATTGAGCTTATGACCTTACGCTCAATCAGTTGTTCTTTCCATTTCATGATTGTGCTTTGGCTATCCCCTAATGTCTTCCTAATTTCGGCGTAATTTGTTATTAATTTATTGGATTGATCAACATGAAACACCAAATAAAGAAAGAATGGCCATGCCTTACCAATAGCTTCACGATTTTCCCTGACAGTGGTGATATCATGCAATAAATTCCATCGAGTCATTATTTTTTCCATAAATTAATCTCCCCTAGACAAAGGCTATCCTTTTATTTAAAAGCCATTTTATTCTTAAAATGATCTCTTAACTTAATAATCCCTCTGCCAAGTAGGGCAAAAGCACCACCTATCATTACCCCTATACCTATACTGGCCGGACATCCAGGTTTACCACAATAGGGACATGTGGCTCCCGACATAAAATAACCAGATGAACCTAAGAACCACGATTTAAAAGTTCCCGAACTAAAGAAATTCTTTATTTTGTTAAACATTTTATTGTCCCTTCATTATATTTTGCGCCGCTTGCGTTTCGGCGATTTTGCCGTATTTTTGAGGATCGCTTTCAAAAGTGCTGATACACCCACCGCAACAAAGATGATACACTTTATTATTGTACACCTCTTGAACGCCTGGGCCCATTATTCCAATCGGTCTGCCGGATACAGGACAAACTGTATTGTGGACATCAACCATTTGAGGTGATGTTGATTGATTTAATTGGGACATTGGTGGCGTCTGCTGGGCAAAGATTAACGCAGGCCCGATCATAATAAAACCTAATGTAAGGATTGTCTTCATGTTCCCTCCCTTGTTTTTATTTAACTCAAAATTGGATTTCCATAGGAAATAAATTGCCGGATACACCAAAAAGCCAAGCAGAAATGATGTAATCAAGCCCCCCACCATAGGTGCTGCTATCCGTTTCATCACATCCGACCCTGCCCCTGTTGACCACATAATGGGCAGCAACCCGACAAAGGCTGCGGCCACTGTCATCATCTTGGGTCGAAGTCGTCTGACAGCGCCCTGAACAATGGCATCTTTCAGGTCTTGGCCCGTATTCATCCGATTTTGTTGGACGGCTTCTTTGTAGGCTAATTCCATGAATAAAAGAAGGAGGACGCCCGTTTCAGCATCAAGCCCCATGAGGGCAATCATCCCTACCCATACCGCGAGAGAAACGTTATAACCAAGCGCATACAATAACCAAACAGCACCAATCAATGAAAACGGCACTGACAAAAGTACAATACCTGTCTGCACCATGGATTTGGTGTTCATATACAAAAGAAGAGTGATGATGAAAATGGTCAACGGTAAAACCACTTTCAATCGATCACGGACACGAAGCATGTTTTCATACTGACCACTCCAAAGTAGTTGATATCCTTGGGGCAGTTGTAAATTTTCATCAACAGCTTTTTTGGCTTCATCAACATAACTGCCTATGTCCCGCCCTGCTACATCCACATAAACATACCCTGCTAAAAGCCCGTTTTCATCACGCAACATGGATGGGCCTAAACCAGTGCGCTCTGCGTAAACGTTCCTGGTTCCTGGAATATCCTTAACGATTTTTTCTACTTGAATCCCAATACGCTCAATCGTCTTGATATCATGGCCAAAAATTTTAATTCCAATGGGAGTACGTATTCCAGTCGATTGCATATCAATGCGATTTTTAATGGGCATGGTCCAGGCATTGGTGCTGCCTGGAATTTGTAATGCGCCATCCAATTGATTAATAAGTTCTTCGTGGGAAATGTGCCCAGACCACTGGCTTTCTGGTTTAAGAAGGATGGTCGTTTCCATCATGGACAGCGGGGCTGGATCTGTTGAGCTGTCTATACGCCCAGCCTTGCCCCATACACTCTCTACCTCTGGAAAACTCTTAATGATCTTATCCTCGGTCTGTAATAATTTCATGGCCCCTGGCACTGAAATATCAGGCGTGGTGACGGGCATATATAAAATATCACCCTCCCATAATGGCGGCATAAATTCCGATCCCAATTTCAAATAGACCGGAATGGTGGCCAAGAACAGCGCCACAGCAGCGGCAATAACATGTTTGGGATATGTTAAAACGAATCGGCAGACGGGATTATAAAGACGAAACAAAACACGGCTTATAGGATGTTTGCTTTCAGCATAATACTTAGTTTTAAACCGCAAAAGCCACATACGAAGCGCCGGATTAAGAGTTACCACTAAAATCGCGGCAATGGCCATAGAAAAAGTTTTAGACCAAGCCAGCGGTTTAAACAAACGACCTTCTTGGTCCAGAAGTGTAAAGATAGGAAAAAATGAAACAGCAATGACCAACAACGAAAAGAATACGGCTGGCCCCACTTCCTTTAAAGCCTTTAAACAAATCTCGTGATAATCTCCTTTTTGCCCTCCCGCTTCCCAAAGTTCCAGGTGCTTATAAACATTTTCCATTTGCACAATCGCTCCATCGACTAATACCCCCATCGAAATAGCAATCCCTGCCAAGGACATAATATTGGACGTTAATTTCATTCCTAACATGGGTATAAAAGACAGGATAACGGCAATGGGGATCGTGATGATAGGAATAAAGGCTGATGGAAAATGCCAGAGAAACAATAAAATCACCAGGCTCACGACGAGCATTTCTTCTATAAGCTGGTGGCGTAAATTGGCAATGGCACGTTCGATCAGTTGTGATCGGTCATAGGTGATCTTAATTTCAACACCTTCAGGTAAGGATTTCTTGACCTCTTGGAGTTTAGTTTTGACCCTATTGATAACGTTAAGGGCATTTTCTCCAAAACGCATGATAACCGTCCCCACGACAACATCACCCTGACCATCTAAATCTGATACGCCAGTGACCTGAGATTGGGTCCCATAACCACCAATGGAAGCTACCTCTGCAACGCCTGTCACGTGTGCCAAGGCATCACGTAAATTCTGGTCCTGGAAACTGCGCAATTGCTTCAAATCGTGTTTACCGCTCTTATCTACCAGGGCATACTGAAATACCCAGCCAACACCAGTCGCGTCCGGCCCTAATTGGGTTTTAACCCCTTTAGGCAAATGAGGCAGGACTCTATTCAAGTATTCCGCCACCCGGCTGCGGTCTGAATCAATATCTGTCCCGTCCTTAAAAATAACGTAAATATAGGAAACCCCAACATCAGAAAATCCTCGAATGGCTTTGACTCCGGGGACCTCTAATAAAGAAGAAACGATGGGATGAGTCACCTGATCTTCCATAATGCTCGGACTTTTATCCCATTGGGAATAAACAATGACTTGCGAATCAGACAAATCAGGAATGGCATCTAAAGAAATATGCTGGATAGACCAAATCGCCACAGCCAAAGCTGCAGCAACACAGATCATCACCAAAAACTTATTCCGTGCTGAAAATTCAATTAACTTAGAAAGCATGGCTCACCTCCTGACTGTGATAGTGCCCTGGGACTAAAGCCATGCCGCAGATAGGACAAACGCCTGGTTTATCGCTCTTGATCCAAGGATGCATAGGACAATAATACGCCCCTTGATGATTCTGTCCTTGCACAGTGTTGGTGGATGGACTTCTAAAAATTAACCAGCTTCCTGTTACTATCGCTGCCAAAACTATGATGAAAATAATGTCTCTTGTTTTCATAAAATTTCCCCTAAAAAGGCCCAATTGCTTCGAGCTCGTAGACTTGTGTCATCGCGAACGCAGAATATCACGCAATGACACTCTCAGTGTTTGACAATTATTTTTTAGAGGAAATTAAATGCGTAAATTGAAGGTTCTAAGGTAAAGCGGGGTAAAACTTGCGGCCAATGGCGGACTACCGCGAGAATAAACTTGAGGGAAAGAGGCTACAAAGTCTGCATGATGGGTGCCTAACGAAATAGCAGGCGAAAAGCTTATCGCTGCAGGTACTGTCAAAATCGTTTGGGCATGAGAGAATTCCGCACTGGTTAAATGATTTTGACAAGACCCCATTGGCACGGAATCTTGATGAGAAGAATTTTGCTTCTCACAGCACATGGCAGCTGGCTTATGAAAATGAGCCATGACTCCCGCTCCAACACAACAGCAGATGACCGTTGCAAAAAACATTGTTGCGGTCAGCAACCAGGAAATCAATATTTTAGAAACCTTATCCATATATTTTTAATATAGCATCGAAACCAAAAAAAGTCCAACGAGGCAAATCAAATCTCTTTCAAAATATCCTGGCCGTGAAAGTTCGCTAAATATGACAAGACATATCCACTTCAGGAACACTGACCTGTTCATTGAAATCAGGATAAGCCTTGGAAACACAATTTAATATTCTATTGATCAAATTTCGGGCATCTTCAAATATGCTGGGCATCAAAGGTAAATCAAAAGTAGGAAGCCGATGAAACCGATGTAGTGGATTCATGCATCTTTGATAGACTGATTCTCTTACAGCACCCCAACTGGCATGACCAAACCCTGACGCATAATCATGATAGCTATCATACCAAGCTTTCAATCCTACTTCTTCGCTCATTTTTCTAAGGTCCTTCCCATCCCAATGCCCCAAGTTAATCGGCACGAACTCAATCCATTTATCTTCATTAACATTGTATTCAAGATCTTTTCGATCGATACAAGAAACCACTTCTGACAATTCTCCGAACTTGAGATGTATTAATTTCAATTGTCCTGCGCCGTAAGAGCGATACGCAGTCCATACCATCGGATCGATCTTTTCCTTTTTTAATCCATAATCAAGAGTGATCAGTGTTTCCAAAAGAACCCTTAATGACAACCGACCGGTGACTGAGGAGGACGTTCTGTAAAATATTGTTTCTATAAATACTGTCATACCATATAAGGCCAAACCAAAAATACCCTCATGACGACTATCCAAGCTAGAAACTTGAGATGTATTTAACAAATGTGTGATTAACTCATCTCTAACTTCTTTGGCATGCTTCAAATAATACTCTCGGACTTTTTTCGATTCTTCCACCATCTTAGCTCTTCTTTGTCCCAACTTCTCATTAACGGCTTCCTCAGGCATACATTCTGTTTTATCAAAACATTCCTTCCAAAAGCTTAACGCCCAAGCAGGATTCTCAATGGCATAAGAAATCTCTGCTGCTCGAATCGAAGGACGAACAGCTTTTTGGTCGCCTCGATTAGGATATTCGATAAGCTCCAAGCCATGTTCTTTTCTGGAAGAAGGTAAAATTAATTTTCCTCCAAATAAAATTGCCATGAGACGGATCCATCTGCAATCAGTTGCCTCTTGAGACTGATGCCAAAACGTCAAGGCGACTCCACTAGAAACATGTGTTCCATCTTCTGGGTTAGCTTGACCCAGAAGGGTTTCCCAGTCGGCCCTCGCAGGTAAATTCTCAAACAACATCAAAGGTCTCAATATGGGTTTCATATCAATTGAATAAGCTGATATGTATTCCAAGAATTTCTTCCGCTTACCTTTATCCCATTGGCTTATTCCGGACAGTGTTATATCCCAACAATCTTGATTTTCGTGGACAAAGACGCCAATATACCTAAAAAAGGATAATGCATCTTCCCTTTTCATGTTTCCAATGACCAGAACAGCCCAAAGCATCTCGGGTAAACGGTCATTTGTCCAGGAGGAAGTGGATAATTTGGGAAGCTGTAAAAATGGCGGCGTTAGTTCCTTTTTGTGCCTTTTATGGTCAGCAATCTGACTCTCGTTTTTGTTCTTTCTTTTCTTCTTTTGTGCCATAGGTATCACCTAAAACGATGTACTAGCTTTTATATCTCATATTCCCGACGTCTTGTCAAAGAATATTCGACAATCACCCGTCATGATCAAAATAAAAAGGCCACATACGTTATTAGCGTAACTGGCCTTTTTAATGTCAACCTTTATTGGTTATTGTCGCATATCTGTCGTAAAAGGTGTCGCATATCCGTCGTTTTGACACTTTTTACAACTTTCAATCTTTGATAATTTTTGTAAATCTTTCTATTTCTTCGAGATATAGCGAACTAAGTCCACAACTCTGTTGCTGTAACCCCACTCATTGTCATACCACGCGCGAGATAAGGCTACATGGCTTTTACGATTATTTTGATATTTTAACAACTTTATTACCGTCAACAAATTACCATTTGGTCATTTCTTTACTTATATGAGTAGTGGCATTTTTCTTCGCTTTTTGCCCTCTTAAAGCGCGAATAACATGCAATTCATACAACATCGAATCATTCGGATAATCCTTCTTAATCTCTTTTTGCAGTCGAACAGCTTCCGCTCTCGATAAACCTGAATCCTTGATGGCTTTAGTAATATTAAACATATTTATTCCTCTCTTAAAGCTCTGGTGGAGCGATAATTTCAATCACTCCATAGCCTTCTCGATGATTGACTTGATTAACCATTTGACGCGTTTTAACATTTACAAAATGTTTGAAGTTCCAACTGACTAGAAACTTGATCCCATTTACAACCGCCACGGCAATATGCAATGCGTCATTAAAATATTTTTGCGGCAGAATACCTGCTTTTACATACTTTTCAGCTAAATCTTCAACTTCTCCATCTATTTCCAAAACTTCACATTTATTGACGAGGCCTAATAAATTTTTTTTTAAACTTGCTGGATCAGCTTGATTTAATTCATCAAGAACCAGGGTAGAGACATAAAGCTCATATACTTTCACTTTTCCCCAGAATTCTTTTGTCAATTCCATGCGTTCTTTTGTACGCTTATCATAATACGCACTTGGAACAGACGTATCAAAATAAAGTTTTTCCTTGCTCAAAATGACTCTGCTTTCTTCTCTAATTTATTTACTTTAGCTGACAACTCTACGATCACTGGCAGCAAGGACATATTATCACGGCTTGAAAGTTTGTCCAAGACCCTTTTGACATTGGCATCTGTCTTTATTCTAACCGCAGCCCAATCATCTTGTTCACATGTGACCAAAGAATCATACGGCGACAACAAGACAAATGACATGGAGCCATTACCTTTAAACACTTGGACTACCTTGTTCTGAACCAGATGATCCCGCCAATTTTTGATGGTATTAGGACTCTCTCCTAACTTTTCTTTCAATTCTGCATAATTCGTAATAAATTTATTGGTCTTCTTCATATTAAAAGCCAAAAATAGAAACAGCAGCCATGCTTTGCCAATAGCTTCTCGCGTTTCCTTGGCCATAGTTATGTCATGCAATAAATTCCAACGTGTCATTATCTTTTCCATAACGTCACTCTACCTCAAAATAAATAATAATCAAATAATTTTGGAACTGGCGAGAAAAGCGCGAATTGTAACTCATAGTGCGACAACTTTAGATCTTTTACCAAAACTGTCACTTTGCAGGCATTCTTCAGCGACCTGCTTGGCTGTCTTGTACCCCAGAATCTTCCTGGGATAGTTATTCATCCAATCTTCAATCTCTTGGATATCTGCTTTGCTAAATTCTGCTATATCCATGCCCTTAGGGACAAAACGCCTGATCATTCGGTTCTGATTTTCATTTGTCCCGCGTTCCCATGAGCTATACGAATGCGCAAAATATACTGTTGTCCTGTGTTTGCCCTTAAACAAGACACTTACTTCTAAATATTTCCAGTTTAAAAATTCTACTCCATTATCAAACGTTACTGACTTAAACTGGTCTTCCCCAATTCAGTGGACAATTTATTAAGATAGACTTGCATTAAACTTATCAAATCTTTGAGCCATTTTTAAATATTTAATTCAGGCTTCCATCCAGAGACGATTCTTTCAATAAGAAGCGTATCATTCCAAACGCCTCTTATAGGTAAGCTCTGTTGTTCTGTTTTTAAAGAGCCTATCTTCCATTCTCGATTGCCATCCCAAAGCCACCAAACCTTTACGGTACCATCTGCTCCTCGTGTTCCAGAACGAAATAATGGAAATGGGAGTGCCCAAGCAGGCACATCTTCATTAGCGACAATATGAACAATCTTTCGATTACATGCAGCTCCCAAAGGAAAAAACGTTACAAACTTTTCTTTATGCCTAACAACTTCGGAAAAGTCAGTTGGTCTGACTTTAAATAAACCAGGTAAAATCCGAATTAAAGCTCCATACATTTGATGCTTGTGTGTAAATTGAAAATATGCAAGACCTGACGGAGTAGGAATCTCAATGACATCTCCTATCTGTGGTCGACTACGTTTAACAAGAGGCATAATATTTTCTCCAATCTAATAAATTGATTAAGATGGGATCGCCTGTCTTTCATATTCAAAAGGGCTTAAATAACCAAGTGTTGAATGAGCCCGTCTGCGATTATAATACATCTCGACATATTCAAATATCTTAATCTTTGCCTCATTCCGTGTCCTAAACTTGTTCCTATGAACACATTCAACCTTGAGCGTGTGAATGAAGCTCTCAGCCACAGCATTATCCCAACAATCACCCTTCTTGCTCATACTGCCTACGAATTCATTCTGGGCAAGCAATGCCTTAAAATTATTACCGGCATATTGACTTCCACGGTCCGAGTGAAGAATAAGCCCCTTGCCTGGATTCCGTCTCAGAATCGCCTGATTCATGGCCTGCAAGACCAACGTATCAGCAATGGTTTTATCCATCGCCAACCCAACTATCCCTCGGCAAAACAATTCGAGCACTACCGCCAGATATAACCAGCCTTCCAACGTCCAAATATAGGTTATATCCGATACCCAGATGGCATTTGGCCTATCCACAACGAAATTCCGGTTCAACAAATTAGGCCACACGGGATAATCATGCTTCGAGTTCGTCGTAAGGCGAAACTTACGCCTCTGGATAGCCACAATGCCAGCTTCCCGCATGACCTTCGCTACACGATTCTCCGAACAGCGAATACCCTGGACATTGTTCAACTCATTCCAGATCCGCGGGCTGCCATAATCTTGGTCATTATCCCAGAACACCTTCTTTATCTCAATGAGCAACTTCTCGTTATCAATCCGCCGCTGACTCTTAGCTCTCTTTTTATATGCATAATATCCGCTCCTTGACACTTCCAAGGCACGGCATATCTTCTCGAGCGGAAAAACCGGGAGATTCTCATCTATGAATTCGAATCGTTCCCGGTCTCTTTTGAAAATATGCCGACTGCTTTTTTTAGTATGTCGCGCTCCATCTCAACTTCCCGCAACTTCCGTCTTAACGCAGCCATCTCACCTAAATGGCCTTTGCCAACAAAGGCCTTATCTCCGTTATCACCAAGTTGCTTCTTCCAGAGATAAAGCCGTCCTGCATCAATTCCCAAACTCCTAGCCACCTCTGCGGCCTTATGGCCGCCTTCTGTGACCATCTTGACCGCTGAAATTTTAAATTCTCGGTCAAATCGCTTCTTTTTTCCTTTTTCCCCTTCCATTGGACACCTCCCGTTTTTGAGCTGGCTTTTATACTAGAACCATCTCTTCTTTGTGTCCACTTTTTCGGGGGAAGATCAGCTTTATCTCCCCTATGATCGCATCCGGTGAAAATTTATCTTCCAGTATCTTAACCCGAATATATGCTTCTAACTCTTTATCTTTGCCTATCTTTAACGAACGTTCTTTGTTCTTCCCTTGCTTGTCATAATCTGCCTGTACCGAATTTGCCCGGTATTCTCCTTCTTCACAAAAATCGTTCTGTACTCGTACTATCGTCCCTCGTATGATTTCCCGGTAGATTGTTGATCGGTCTCGTCCTAATATTACACAAATTTCCTCAACATCTCTCTTGCCTTCCAACAACCCCTCAATCTTATATCGTTCCTTTTCACTTAAATGCACGTACTTCTTGCTCTTGATGGTACAATCCCTTGGCTTCATAGATCTCCTGTTCTTTGTTTGTCTAGAACCTACAAAGTAACAGTGCTTTTCAAGATCTATGGAGCTTTTTTGTTTTTTCCTGTCGCACTTACGATTACAATTTTCTAACTGGCGAGAAAAGAATTGTATTAAAACCCTGCAGAAAATTGCGAAGACCACAAATATCAAAATGGCAAAATTATTGGGGGAATAATTTAACTGTTTATGCTTATACTGGACTTTTTTCTAATCCCATCATTGGTAAAGCATTTTTAATGGGTATAATACGAATAATGTTAGCCACTATGCCAGAAAAATTGCCATGCCGAAATTCAGCAACCATAGCAGAGTCAAATTTTACATCAATACCTTGACCAGAAACATCCATACTCATATTCTTAGCGTTAAAGTCAATACCCCCAGGGTCATTGATTCGAGAAAGTTCTGTAACCGTCATGGCGGAATCATCTTGCTTCGGCTTTGTCAATGATACCCCCCAACCTTTCTTGGGTGGCAAGTATTGAATCTGAATTTTCTTGAGCCATTCCCTTATAGTCAACCCCTGTTCATCAAAGTAAAGATTGTCGCCTCTAATATTTAAAGAGAACAACTGCTTATCCATATTACCTTTCAATAGTCGGTCAATAATATCCTGTAAAACCACGGTGAGGACTTCTTCTTCAGGGATCCAAGGGAGGCGAGGAGAAAAAGTCTTATATAATTTTATTTCTACTTTCCCTGCAAGACCGGCTTTTTTGTTATACATATATTCCCCAATCTTGAACTTCTCATCCTTATATTCACCTGGGATTTTAAATTCAATGCCATCCAATTTTCTATCATCTATAGTAATCCAGGAAGCCTCATTTGTTGTATAATTAACGGTACGATTTTGCTGGTATTTAGAATTGGATGTAACTTGAGTTTCATATTGATTGTCCGTCGGTTTGGTTATTTCTATCCGACTTCCATTAGGTAAAATATAAACAGGATTGGGAGATACTTCTGCCTGAACTTCTACATAAGATTTACCTTCCCTTGCTGAAGCAATATGAAACCAATGGACAATATATTCATTTTTCTCATTACGCGAAAGCCGTTCAGGATAGGCCGCGCGATAGGCTTCAAGAGCAGCCGTGACATCTTGAGGTGACACATCGAGGATTCCCCTTTTCCCCCACGCCGCCAAATAATCCATAAAACTTTGAACGGCAAAAGGCGTACCATAAAGGCCTTGCTTACAAACCATTTCGATAAAATTATAAGCACTTGAGGACATCCCAAACCGTTTCATCGGCCCCACACTCTTGTCTAATTGAGCGGATACCCCACGAAAAAGCCCAAAATAGGTGTCAAAATAATCGACATCTCTTTTCAAACTGTTTTCCGCAGACGTTATATCATCGTCTTCAGTAAAATCATCGTATTTAAAATTCTCCTTAACCTTCTTAGCAGCGGTGTCTAAAACTTTTTTGATAGCGCCCTTGTTGTCCATGTCCACAATCAAATCTTTAGCTATTTGCATACGGAAATTGAAATTAAGACTACTTCCCATTGAATGTCTATTTAATAACTCCTCTTGTATAAATTCGAGCCAACTATCCTCATGCGAAGGTTTCTCTGAAATTGCATAATATCGGGATTCATTTTCAGCCGACCGTCTATGTTGTTCCGCAGGATATTCCCATTGTTTAAAAAATTCTGCCATGCGTTTTTCTTTTTCTCTCTGAGCTTCCTTAGCCATGGCTTCTTTGAAAGCATTCATAAAGTCTTGAAAAGCGGATTCCTGCTCATCAGTTTTCGTGTTATCTTTTCCAGAATTTCTTTGAATATCATCCAGAACTAATTTAAAATCATCGCTTAAATCCGAAAACTCTTTAGTAGCTCTATTCCATGCTTCTGTATTTTGTCTATCTAATGAGCCTTCTGCTTCGAGCTTATCTGGATGTATTTTAATAGCCAGCTTACGGTATGCCGACTTCACTTCTTTTTCGGCTACTTCAAATGGTTTTCTTAAAAGTTCATCACGATTTAGAGAAAAACGGTCGTAGGCGTCCTCTGTTCTCATAGCCGCATCAGGATTTTGTAAAACTTGTTTACTCATCCCTACCGTTTCCAAAGCTTCATCACCGACCGCTTGAGCACTATCACCTTCTCCTAATTCTGATTCACGTACCACTAATTGCGCTGGATTTGCGATAAGTTTCAACCCGCCTGAAAAATATTTACGTGGCATCGGCTGTTTACTGACTGCATCCATGTCTTCCTTAATATAGTTGAACACACCCTTCTTGTATGCCTGTAAGTATTGCTGAAAAATATTTTCTTTAGCCGTAGGGTCATCAGATAATATACCACCTGTCTTTCCCTTATTGCTATAGACCTGGTTAAGCAAAGCGTCTTTTAAAGCCAGCTTGTACCATGAGGCTAAAATCATGGAATAGAACATCTGCCGCAATGGTGCAAAATGCTGTCCTTGATTAACCTCTTTCTCAAGTTCAGGGATGATAATTTCACGGACAACTTGAGAAGTGACTGAATGGGCCTTATTTCCGTCTATCAGGTTAATAGCTGTATGTTTCTTGAGGGCCATGTAATCTTCTTCCAACATGACTTTCAAATGTGAACCAACCACATACCCCACATTATTTCGCTCTAAAATCTTGGCTTTATCAGCAATAATCCATACCTTATTGAATGTGTTCACGGGTATGTCAGAAGTGCCGAACTCTTGCTGGGCTTTGGCATAAACCGTATTCCAAAACTCTCTGCCTAATTGTTTCTCGGGATAGATTAGCGAAGCGGTCAACTGTTTGAGGATATAATCTTGAGCCAACATTTCTTGGCCAAGTTCAGTTTGACCCAACTCTTTGGGAATTATACGATCTTTTTCATAAGGGGATAAATTCACCCATAAATCATCTTCTTTAATCGTGAGCGATGCCAAGAAATATTTGATGAGCTTTTCGGATTCATCCTTAAATTCAGGGCTGTTAATCTTTAAGCCGGACCTGCCAATATCAAGAATGAAATCAAATAAAAGAGGATTTTCAGGATGGACTCGAAGGCCTTTTATCAACACAGGAACATAAGCGGGGCTTAAATTGACCATTGTACCTGGCGCAGGCAGAGTCAACTTTTGGGCATAAGAAGGCTGTAAAATGCTCCCCAAAAATGCAAAGACCAGTCCTACAGCTATAAAGCCTCTGATATTCAAATTCCGTGGCATAGTGTAAGTTTACCCTATATTTATATACTTTGCCAAAATTTCTTCTCCACAGTAAAAGGCCAGCTACGCTTATTTCCCGTAACTGGCCTTTAATGATCTTTGGCCGATGACTGCTGTAAAAAGTGGCCGATGACTGTTGTTTTAAAGATTTTTTATTTTAGTTTTTTGTCTCAATTCTTGTAACTCCTGTTATTTCTTAGAAATATAACGAACGAGGTCAACAACTCTGTTGCTGTAACCCCACTCATTGTCATACCACGGGCCGTTTTGGATATAGCTTATTTTGGATGCTTTTACATCATTTGATACTATATTACTATTAATAAAGCATCTTTTGGTATTAATTACAGACCTTTTGAGAGGCTTTAATGGTCTTAAACCGCTTTCTTTTCAAGCCTATCGACCTTGGCTGCCAATTCCACAATCACTGGCAACAAAGACATATTATCATGGCTGGAAAGTTTGTCCAAGACCCTTTTTACTTTGACATCCGTCTTTATTCTAACCGCCGCCCAATCATCTTGTTCACAGGTGACTAAGGAATCATACGGAGATAATAAAACCATCGACATAGAGCCATTACCTTTAATTACTTGAACTACCTTGTTCTGGACTAAATGATTCCGCCAATCTTTTAAAGTGTTTGGGCTTACCTTTAGGTTTTCTTTCAATTCTGCGTAGTTCGTAATAAATTTATTTGTCTTCTTCATATTAAAAGCCAAAAAGAGAAATAAGGGCCATGCTTTGCCAATGGCTTCTCTCGTGTCCTTGGTCATAGTTATGTCCTGCAATAAATTCCATCGAGTCATTATTTTTTCCATAATCTTGTAACCTTGTTAAATACACTATCAATAAATAAAATTTTTAGATTTAAGCCAAGTGCTAATTATAAGATATACTGCCTTTGGTTTCGTTTTCCCAAGGTCTGCTTTCCAATGATAGTAGCCACACTTTTATTTTAGATACTACGTTTATTTAATTCCAAACCCCTTTTTTAAGTCCTGCACTCCCTTATCTTGCCATCCTTTTATCTGCTGTTCCTGAAACTTATCCCGACCTTCTTCATCCTTCCGTACTTTTATTTTATATTCTTCATATATCTGCTTAAAATCATCTACCCAATCTCCCTCGATAAAACTCGTGACATTTATAAAATCGTTGCAATGCCATAAGCCCCTATACCATACATCACCATCTAACTTACCAACTATGTTTAACACTTTTTCATTATCTTGAAAGATTTGTAAAGTTCCGACTCTAAATATATCTTTCCTATTTATTGTTTGGTATGCCTTTTCTAAGAAAGAAATTGTGTACTTTCTTTTATTTATTGTGAGTTCATATTTTTTAAATGAATGTAACCAGCCATCCTCTGTATTCTCTAATTCCTTAGCACTTGTTACTATGGAAGGAACACCATCAAGGGAATTTGCTATCCAACTTGGGTAGTGTTGAATCGGGGCTGAAAAATATTCAAAAATTTTTGGAATCCCTAATTCTTTGGCTCTTTTTTTTCTTTTTTCAATTTCTGTAATCAAATTTTTATCTTCATTTTGTAATAGGCTTGTATCGTAATACACAATATCCTTTAAATCTCCTATTGGCACAGTAGAATCACTCATAAGCCCATTTTCTTGTTTATAAACACCGTTTGCATCAACTACCACTGAAGTCTTCTTTCTGTCCTCAAGTGATTTATAAATAAAAAAAAGCATTATTAGTATTAGGACTCCTATAAGAGCCATAAATTTCTCCTTTTAAAAAAAGGGGTTTTTGAATGTCTAAATTATAGCAAAATCTATCATAAATACGAATAATAATTATGCTACTTATAGGTAGTCGACCAATAGATAGCGGAAGCCTATAATTTACCCGTCAATAGCGAGGGTAATTATGGCTGATATAAATAAAAAAGTTGGTGAAAAAATCCGTAAATATCGACTTGCAAAGGGTCTTTCTCAAGAACAACTGGCCTTTGAAGCTGACCTGCACAGGGCTTATATCGGACAAATAGAGCGAGGGGAAAAGAATATTGGTGTTCAAAATTTAGATAAGATTGCCAAAGCCTTCAAAATAAGTCCTGCTAAATTATTAAATTTTTAAAATACCATTTTCTACTAAAGGGTCGCATAACTCATCTAAAATTCATTTATTGATTGTCTTTTGCATTACTGTGTCGATTAAATTCTTTGCAATTATCTCTCGCCATTTTTCTTCACTTCTTAATTCCCGTACCGATTTACCCTCAAACAAAGTTTCTTTGCAAACCCAATGTGGCGATTTAGCAAGAACGTCGAGCATTGATTTTTTGTATTCTTTAGGGATTAAGATTTTCTTTAAATTATACTGCTGGGCTAAGTCTTCCAAATTTCTAAAATTATCATTCTCTTTAGGGTGTAGAGTCATTACTGACCGCTGAACCATATCCCTGCTATTACCAAGCTGGATATTCTTCTCATCTAAAGATATTCTAAAATCGTCAACGAAAGAACCACAAATAAATAGTTTAAACTCATTGAAGCTAAAAGGAGATTTCGTATTTTCTTCACATGTATTCAACCAAATACTGTCATTGTCATGAGGCAAAAGAAATGACCAAATAACTCCATCCTGGTTATACTTCTCTTTGTCCTCACAGGCAAAAAATAAAGCTATTAAAATATTGCTCGTCCAGTCAAGTAGCCTAGTTGGACAATATTGAATATGTTGAGCTAAACCCAATGTTCTAAAATCATTGTGGATGAGGGGCTGGCTAAAATATCCTTTTTTTTCGAGCAGATTTTTAAATTTTTCAAAATTATGTTGTTCGTCGGCTTTGCTCCCAATATGCTCAACACTTGGAATCAAATGAAATGCTTCACAAGAATGTCCACGAAAAATATATTTAATTCCTGTTTTCCGTATTAAAGCGTCAAATTTTACCGCCTCATCTACAATCTTAATTTCATTAAGTTCCATACAAATGTCACCTTTATAATACTTACTGTAACAAAAAACATGAGACAAGATTCCCCAAACCCTGTCTATTGCCGTTTATTCTACTCCAAATAGAAAACCCCGCAACTTTTTAAGAAGCAGGGGCTAAAATGAAGCTAAAAATAAAAATCCAGCCAATGACTGAATCATGGGCTGGTTAATTTATTGCAATCTCTAAGAATCTTATTCAAGAACTTCTTCCAAAGCCTTTTTTACTTGTGCTTCTCGGTCGCCCAAGGTCGGACGATTTAATTCGTTAAGCGTTTCTTTAATATCGCCTTTTATAAATTTTTCCACGCCTTGTCCTCTCGGGGCAATTTCCAATCCTTTTTAAAAGCAGATTCGCTCATATTTGAGACTTCAGTATGACCATTTGACCGCATATTATATTTCCTTTTAATAACTTCAACTTCCTTATGGGTCTTTTCGATAATCTGTTTGCTCGTCAGGCCCTTTTCTTCACGGTAAATCTGTTCCCGTATTTTGTGAAGCTCCCTCATTGTTTTAGGTTCTCTAAACATTTTCGACCACCTCTAATAAAGACAACTGGCTAATTATTGATTCGCCAAGCCTTCTTTAATCTCCTGCTCACTTGGAATAGTCCCTTTAAGTTGAAGCGGCAATTTTGTCGTCAAACGATATTCTGCAACACCGACAGGATTCTTAACACTCTTTAGGGCATACTCAACCACTAAGTCATCTTTATCAGCACAAAGAATGATTCCGATTGACGGGTTTTCATCTTTTCTTTTCACCTGGTCATTAAGCAAGTGTAAATAAAAATCCATTTTACCCGCATATTCAGGCTCAAATCTTCCTGTTTTCAATTCGATTGCCACCAAGGTCTTGAGCTTACGATTATAAAACAATAAATCCACGTAATAATCATTATCTTTGAGGGTGAGCCTATACTGATTGCCGATAAAACAAAATCCGTAGCCTAACTCCAAAATGAACCGCTTAACCTTCTCAACCAAACGATTTTCCAACTCCCGTTCTTTGACCTCATGGGTGACACCTAAAAAGTCTAAATTATAAACACTCTTAATGGACTCATCTGCCTGTTCCACTAAATATTCTGGTAATGCCATTTTGAAATTATGTAATTTTTTGTTTTGCTTCGCAAGAGCGTAGGCGTTAGCTTTTACCTGATTCAAGAGGACGTCACGACTCCACCCCAATTTGATACAGGCTTCTATGTAGTATTGCTTTTGTTCATTTGATTTTATTTTCTGCAATATAAGGACATTGTGCCCCCAGGGAATTTCTAGCACAAGCCGTGCTAGTTTTGGATATTCTTTATATTCCAAATAAAAATCACGCATACGCCAAAGATTGTGCGAAGAGTAGCCCTCACGACCTTTAAATTCAAACTGCAAATCCTTGGACAACCGCTCAACAACGCTTTGCCCCCAACCATATCTCTTTTGCCGCTCAACAATAGTCTTGCCCAAATCCCAATAAAGCTGAATATGCCCTCGGTTTAATCCCCTATAGGCACGGATTCTCGCTTGAAGAATTTTAGATTTTATAGTATTCAGAAAAGAAATATAATTTTTCTCAAGATTCATACGGCTCCTGCAAATGACAAAATGATTATTGCAACAACTATCTTTCTACTATATGAGCAATATTAACATTCAAGCCTATCCCCGTCAATCCAATGTCACATTACCTAATTCTGCAACAACTTGTTGCAGAATTGACCTGCCCAAGTGACTATATTTTCTCCGAACTTTCTGGGTACTTTTCTGGGCCACCAATAAGCAAAAAGGCCAGCTACGGTGTTAGCGCAACTGGCCATTTCGTAAAGATGTAAAACTGAAACTTGGTATGTCTGTGTTGTTAAAAGCGGTATGTCTGTGCTGTCTTAAACAAATATTAAACCATCTTTCTTACTTATTTCTCATAACTCTTTCTATTTCTTAGAGATATAGCGCACTAAATCAACGACCCTGTTCGAGTATCCCCATTCGTTATCATACCAAAATGTGATTTTGCCCATCGTCGTGCTGGTACTACATCTTTTGTTTAAGCAGTTTGGTATCATCGAGTTAGCACCATTTGGGGGTTTTCTCATTATTTTGTATTGGGAAATCCAGGTTGTAAAAAACGGGACATCCGGGTTGTGCTTACATACAATCTAACTTGTGGTAGTATTGATGGTGGCCGATTTTCAACTTCCTCCATTTTTCATCATTAACCAACCTATAAAATGCGTTCTTTTTCAATTTTAATCTGGCCTTGGCCTGTTCCGCAGGGACCCAATTCTGGGCAAGATCCTCAATAAATTCACTGTTATACTTAAAATCTTTTCCCCAGCGGGCAGTTCCCTGAAAGCCCTGTTCCAATCCCTTATTTTTAAGAGCGAAACCCCTTAGAGCCCTGACAGAAATTTTAAGATGACTCAAACGACTTAACACCTCATTTTCTGGCAAATAGATTTTATTCTCCTCAGACTTTTTGTCAACAGGAGTTTCACTAAAGGCTTTTTTATGATTTTCTCTAAAATGCCGAATTGTGACTGAATCCATCATCAATCTCTCTGAAAGCCAATGCTCAAGATCGGCTATAGGCATTTCATTGAGAACATCGTTAGGTGTCTTTTTCTTGTTATTTTTACGAAGCGCAGTAATCTTTATTTTGTCTAGATAAGGGTTATTATGGATGTAATGCTTACGAGTAGTCTCGACCTTAGAGTGTCGCAATCTCTGTGCCATTTCATACAATGACAAACCAAGGCCAATCGACTCAATATTAAGAGTGGCAAAAGTATGCCGTAATGTGTGTGGAGAAGGGCTTTTTCCATTATATGTTTGAACACCAAATTTTTGACAAAGCATTTTAAAGCGCTTTGCACAAAAGGCATCGCACAGCTTCTTTCCATTTTGATTTGAAAGAATCAAGAAATCGGTTGTGGGTGTAAATTCCTTCCGAGTAACCTTTAGATAGTGTTCCAATAATTGCTTGGTTTCATCAAATAAAAATAACATTCCTATCTCATCCTTATGCCCTTTCTGAATTTCGTGTTTTAAGGTCACAATCCATTCCCCATCATCATCTTTCCTAAAATTTGATACCTCCAAAGCAAGCAGTTCACTAATTCTAAGAGCCAAGTCATATCCTAATAACACAAACAGACGGTCTCTCACGTCAAATTTATTCTTATAATCAAGTGTTGACAGGTCTCTTAATTTCTCCATCCCCTCAACGGCAATAAAATCCTTTTTTATTGCTCCACCATTCATTTTGAGGGACACTTGAGAAAGCGGATTTGTTTTAATAAATCCCTTTGATTTGATATTAATAAAGAAGGTTGCCACATGAGCGAGGTAATCTTCTATCTGTTTAACGCCCCTTTGAATACAGATTTCCTCGTACTTTTTTACATCCTCAATGGTAATGAACTCAAAGCCATTTTTATTAACCGCCTTGAGAAATCGCAAAGCATGTTCGATCTTACCGTTTTTAGTCACAGGTTTTAATTCTCTATTGGTGATACGATGTATCATCTTCATAGAATGATTTGAAGTATCACCATTATTTTCAAAATATACAGGCTTGGCTTCTACTCCCTTCCCATTTTCTTCAAACCACTTGACCGCTTCACGGCTATTGGGAGTCAGTTCCAAGAATTTTTCAAACCTTTGACAGACTATATCCTTCAATATTTTTCTTTGGACAAGTCCTTTAGAGTAGAAAAAATCATTGATAACCTCTCGGGTGAATTGGGGAACTTTTTTACGAGTCCCCCACTGATAGGCCCTGGCTTCAAACTCGCCATTTTCTTTAAGCCGATCCCACATTTCCTTTATAAATTGTTCATTAGGATTAACCTCATTTATCCCATATTTATTAAGGTAATGCTCAAGTACGTTCGCTCTCATGCGAAAATTATTACGTGTAACTTCCGTACGAACGTACATTTTGTCAACAGCTTCCCTTACGTATCCCATGAAAATATTTTTAGGAATTGGTTGGGAAACAACTGGCTGGGCATATGACTCAGCTTCGCCGTATTTATTTTTGATGGTTGCGTACATTTTCACTCCTCAAGATCGATCATAATACATAGAATCCTTAAAAACAAATTTTAAAAAGCTGTGGGAGCCAGTGAAAAGCAACCATTTATGGTCTCTTTCAATGCCCCCACAGTATTGTGCTAAACAATTTTCTTTTTGAGGTCTTCAAGCGTTGCTGACATTTCAGCAATTATGGGAAGAAGGGGCATATTCTCATAGCCCGAACACTTTCCAAGAAGACGTTTTATAGCTGGGTCGGCAGTCATTTTAATCTGCGCTTCATCATTTTGCTCACAAGTCACCAGGGAATCATAGGGTGATTGTAAAACAAACGACATAGAACCATTACCCTTGTGGACTTTAACAACCTGATGCTGGACTAAATGGTCACGCCAGTCCTTAATTGTATTAGGACTTGCTACCATTCTTTCCGTCAATTCAGGGTAATTCGTACAAAACTTATTTGTTTTATCCATATTAAAAATCAAAAAGAAAAACAAAGGCCATGCCTTACCAATGGCTTTTATGTTTTCCGCTTGTAACAGTAAATTAGAGAGAAGATTCCAGCGTGTCATATTCATCGCCATCCTCCCCGTTACCGTACAAAAGACCAGTGAAGCTATCGGTTCCCTGTCTTTCAATCCCATCGGTTTCTTGATTGACTTCTCTTATTAGTTTTTTTATTTCCTTGCTCTTTAAATCGTCTTTTTCTCTCTCCTTAAGCATTTGGAGAATTTCTTCAAAAGATTGAGTCATTGCCGTGTCTCCTTTTTTATTTTTTTTGTTATACCCTTGTTAGATTTGAAACAATGCTGTCTTAAACCAAACTTTTTAAATCATAATATTCACTTACATCTGAAATACATTTACTTCTATTCTGGAAATCTTCGTGAGGACAAAACTCACAATCTTCTCCATCGGGGTTTTTACTGATCAATTTCAGATTTTCTAAATCTTTTATAAATTTCAAAGCCTTTTCATCATCAACTTTGAGAATTGACTTAACATCTCTTCTCGCAAGTTCAATTGTTGGCCAATCACAAAACAATTCTCTCATCACATGCCTTCTGTCTTCTGGACAAGAACTAAAGACTATCTCACGAATCATGGGAATGTCATCCATGCTAAGGTGTGATCTACCGTGAATAATAGCCCTACCTTTTGCAATATTGTGCAAAAGTGCCATTGTTTTTTCTGGGTCTTCAATAAAGGCGTCTTTTTGTCCGTCTGGGATTATGCCCCTTAATCTGACTAACAATTTTGCATAGAAAAATATTTCTTCTTCGACGTGTGAATCAAAAGGGCTATCTTGCCAATTGATAGTTCCCTGTTTATCCCTAAAAAGTTGGGTTACATACTCCTCGATTACCTGACTACAAATATTCACCTTACTCACGAAATCCCTGGAATTGCTTATGGTCCTGGGAACACTAATAAAAAGTGGATTTAAATTATCTTTAGTGCTCTTTTCCCACATTCCATTGATATTCTTAAAAAACTTTGAAACTGTTGTCCTTGCGACTAAAGTATGACCAACTAAGATTAACGCTGTAGGACTATTGTTTCCCTTTATTAAAAGCGTTGCCAAGGCCGATAGACAGGCCTCTACAGGCAGCCAAAGTTGTGGAAAATATTTCAAAATGATACTTTGGACTGTCTCGATGGTGACTTTTTTTGTCTGTGTTTTCATGTGATCTCCTTTTTATGAACCTGGTTTATAATTAACGACTTGTTATTTTCTTCACAGTAAATTTATGATTCCCAGCCATAAACCTTGTTTAAAAGTTGCTCTATAGTGACCGTCGTGTCATAGAAATAACAATTTTCACTGCTGAAATTACCACTTTCATTTCTTCTTGCCAAAATTGGATCATTCATTTCCGAAACGTTGTCTCTTGTGTATAAAAACCCAATATCTACCGCGCTGTCAAAGTCACACCTAATGCCCTTGGCTCCATACGCAAAATACAAAAGGCTATTGGGATCGTCGCAGTACATGCTCATCTGACGAAATAACAGCAGGCAAAATCTTTCTTTCTCTTTACAATCATATTTTCTACAGGAAAGTTTCATATTTCTTCTCTCCGATCATACTGATATCGTTAAACACAACACTCAAACCTTATTCAAGAAGTCTGCTTTTACTTCATCAGACATCAATTTTAGATAGCCCTTCGTGGTCTTAATATCTTTGTTATTCAATAATTGTTGAATAATGTACAAATCGATCCCTTTTTTCCAGCAATGATTGGCAAACCCGCATCTAAATATCTGCGCCCCGATTGCCCTGTTTTCACCTAATGCCTTATGCTTCTTCAAAGTGACAAAAATTCGGTTAATCTTGCCGATACTGGTATTGAAGGCGTTTGATTTTTTGCCTACTTCTCTTTCTTGAGCTGAAACGCTAAAATATTTTCGCAATACGATTTTTAAATTCTCTGCCAAGAGAACTCTTCTCTGGATATTCTTTTTAGGAATTGTAAAAATCAATTCATTTGAATCCAGTGAAAACCCTGACCTGCTGATAAAAAGAATTTCTTCTTTTGGCAAGCCTGTATAAAAT
>Ga0207035_1086_pt2 | contig 24249 bp, 22 predicted proteins | sample Alteio_BWMinCont_77_FD_153272 | JGI IMG/M metagenome (GOLD analysis project Ga0207035, IMG submission 153272) | Enriched cells from forest soil in Barre Woods Harvard Forest LTER site, Petersham, Massachusetts, United States -... | ecosystem: Environmental > Terrestrial > Soil > Temperate forest >... | reverse complement strand
TGAGAGGATCAAAGGCTTTGGTGAAAGTCTTGGAAAGTCCGAGCATGAATCCCATGGGAGTGCCCACCAACAAAGCTAGCGCATACCCTTTGGCGACGAGGATTAGCGAATACCAGGTAAACCGAAGGATGCCTTGGTCCATTTCACCGCGCTTTTCAAAGGGTTTCATCACGTAGTCCTTGCTATCGGCCCAGGTTTTGGACGGAGAAGGCAAATCTTTCGCGATAGTCAGGCTGAGGGTGTGCCACAACAAGAGCGCTCCGGCGAAGCCAATGATCGGGAGCAGCAGCCAGTCAAGCTTTTTCAATGGAAAGTCGTTAGTGTTTGCGCTCATTTGGCTCAGCCGCGAAGGTTGTTTGTGGCGAAGCTCCTCGCGTAAGCTTCCAGATCGCCTTTTGGATCGAAGGTCACCCCGTCAAAGAGTGTCTCCGGTTCATGGTTTTCGCCCCCGTGTTCGTAGCCAAGTTCCTTCATCGCCTCGGCGTAAATATCCGGTCGCATTACTTGCTGGGAGATTCCTTGGTAATCCGGTGCGCCGTTAATCAGTCCCCAACGACGATATTGTGTGAGAAACCATTTGCAGTATTTAGGCTGAGGGAAGTTGCAATTCCGGCGGCTGAAGATCATGTAGTGGTCGTCCTCTTTTTTGCGCGCATCGCCATAGTCGTAGTGGCCTTGCAACCGTCCGAGAATCGTTTTGGGGTCGCAGTTGATATAGGTGGCACGAGAAACGATTTCACATTGCTCGGGCCGATTCTCGAGGGAATCCAGCCAGACGCTGGCCTCGTGGAGGGCCTTAAGGCAGGCTTTGACGGTTTTGGGATTCTTATCCGCGAAGTCAGCGAGAAACGCGCAGACTTTCTCCGGATGATCCTTCCAAAGATCTTGCGTTGAAAGGGCGGTGAATCCGATGCCATCTATGATGGAGCGGGCGTTCCAGGGTTCACCGACGCAAAAACCGTCCATCTTGCCGATCTTCATATTGGAGACCATCTGGGCGGGGGGCACGACGATGAGGCTGACGTCCTTGTCGGGATTGATACCACCGGCCCCGAGGTAGTAACGCATCCACATGGCGTGAGTTCCGGGTGGAAAAGTCATGGCGAAGGTGAGTGGCTCGCCGAGCTTCTTGGCTTTTTCAACAAAGGCCTTCAAGGCTTTGGGGTCAGCGGCAACGTGGCCCTTCCAGTCATTCTTGAGGGTGATCGCCTGGCCGTTGCGATTAAGCAGCCAGGGAATGATCATTGGTTTCTTCGGCGAACCGGCCAAGCCCATGGTGGAGGCAATGGGCATGCCGATGAGCATGTGAGTGGCCTGAAGATCTCCGCTGGACAGATTATCGCGGATGGCGGCCCAGTTGGCGCCTTTCATTACCGTTGATTCGATCCCGTACTTCTTGAACAGGCCCCTTTCATGCGCGATGACGATCGGCGAGCAATCGGTGAGCGCGATGATACCGAACTTGAGGGCAGTGGTTTCCGGCGCATCGCTGGCGTAGGCCGCGCCGACCCACCCCTTTGGCAGGCCCGCAAAGAGTGTGACGAGAGCGGCGCCTTTGGCGGCTTTGCCCAGAAATTCGCGGCGATTTTGCTCAGGTGAGGATGAAGTTCGTTTCGGATGGGTGATCATTTGTCTGAGTAACTCTGTCGATGGAGCAATGGCCAAGGCGAACCGCATTTTGGAAGAGGTCCGCGCGAAAAACACGCCGGCCCAAGGAGGGGTTCAAAGCTGCCGTGTCGCGAACACGGCCTCGCTGGCGCAGATGCCGCAGCACCCATGCAGCCTTTTCAGCCGAAGGCTCATTAGCGTCGAGCGCGTGAAAAACATTGAAATCAGCTACCGTGCGGATGTCACCCTGGCCAAAATCCAGATCACCGCGCAGGCCAGGTTCAAGCGCCTTCTCGGCAACGCCGATATACTCAGGCCGCGCGAGAGTACCAACAATGCGGCTGTGATTGGCAGGATCCTGGCAAAACGCGCATGCTTCGAGGATCGCCGACACCAGCGCGAGGTGTTCAGACGGGCGATTCTCGACAAAGTCTCGGCGCGCCATCAGGACTTTCTCGGGATGTCCAGGCGCCAACTCCGCGCTGGCGGCAACGCACCAACCGGCGCCGGACTGCGCGGCAACGGAATTCCAAGGTTCGCCGACGCAAAAGCCGTCGAGATGGCCGGCCTTGAGATTGGGGACCATTTGAGCCGGAGGGACGACCACGATGCGCACGTCCCGGTCAGGCTTGATCCCGGCGGCGTCGAGCCAGGCGCGCAACAGAAAGCTATGCGACGAGAAGGGATAAACGATACCGAATGTGAAGGTCTTCGCAGCGCCAAGCCGCACGACCTCGTCGCGCAGAGCGGCGACGTTGCGAACACCACATTTCCAAAGTTCGTGCGAGATGGTGATGGCATTGCCGTGCTGGTTGAGGACCAAAGCAGTCAGGCAATCGCACGGCATGGAACCGAGTCCGAGTGTCGCTGCAAAAGGCATTCCCGCGACCGCATGCGCAACATCCAGTTCCCGGTAAATCACCTTGTCACGAATGGTCGCCCACCCCAGCTCACGCCTGAGCTCGACGCGCAGACCGTGCTTGCGGAACAAGCCGAGCTCCTTGGCCATCACCAGCGGCGCGCAATCCGTGAGCGGTACAAACCCGAGCCGCAACGGCTGGCTGGCCGGGCCGAATCCAGAGCTCTGTGTTTTTTTGTGCATCGCAACAGGTTTTACCTTCTGTCAAAGGAACACTAGCCGCGCACGTGCCAGGAACTGAGTTTGGCTCAATGAGTGCTACGCTAAGTCTTCATGGCTATCATGACTGGCTTTCATGTATGAACCGGCCTCTCGATGGCAGGCAGATACGGGCATTTTGCGTCCTGGCACGCACAGGCAGCTTTACGCAGACGGCCAGAGAACTTCACTTGACGCAGTCGGCCGTGAGCCACGCGATGAAGGCGCTGGAAGCGGACGTGGGCTGTCGGCTTTTGAACAGGCTGGGCAAAAAAGTTGTGCTGACGCAGGCCGGCGAACAACTGCTCCACCACGTCACAAAAATCCTGCGCGAGATGGAAGGAGCGCGAGAATCGATGGCGCAACTGGGCAAATGGGGGCGTGGGCGGCTGCGCCTGGGCGCCAGCACGACGGCCTGTCAACATATCATTCCGCCAGTGCTGCGCGAGTTTAGAGAGAGTTTTCCAGAACACGCCATCACGATCGAACCCGGGGACACTCTAGCTCTAGTCCAGTCGCTGTTGCAGGACCGAGTTGACCTTGCCTTGAGCTTGGAGCCAGAAAAGGAACCGCAACTGGATTTTCATCCACTATTCTCCGACGAATTGCAGTTCGTCGTCGGCGCGCTGCATCCGTGGGCGCAAACCGGACAAGTGGACCGCGGAGAAATCCCGCGGCAACACTACATCCTTTACAGCAAATCCAGTGTGACCTTCCGGTTGGTCGAGCGTTATTTTCGCCGGGAGCAAATGGTGCTCAACACGGTGATCGAGCTCGGCAGCATGGAGGCGACCAAGGAACTGGTGAAGCTCGGTATCGGCGTGAGCATTATCGCGCCATGGATCGCCCGCAAGGAGATCGAGGAAGGATCACTTGTGGCTCTGCCGTTAGGCCGGCGCAAGCTTGAGCGGCGGTGGGGCGTCCTTCACTGGCGCGGCAAACGGCTGAACCTGGCGGAAGAGACGTTTGTGGGCCTTTGTGAATCTGCAACCGTACAGTGGAAAACCAACTGAGCACAGAAAAGGTAGTGGAAGACCGGACGCTGGTCCCTCGCGCGCGGGTTCACCGGCCTTTAAGGTGTTCTCGCAACGCTTTCCCCGTGTGCGACTGGGCGCACTTTGCGACGGCCTCCGGCGTGCCAGCGACAATCAGACGTCCGCCTTGGTGTCCGCCTTCCGGCCCAAGGTCGAGGACCCAATCCGCACATTTGATGACATCGAGGTGGTGTTCGATCACCAGCACTGAGTGCCCCGCCTCGACGAGACGCTGGAGACAGTCGAGCAGCCGTTGAATGTCAGCCAGGTGCAGACCGGTTGTCGGTTCATCAAGAATGTAGAGATTGTGGCGGCCGCGCCGCATCTTGCCCAGCTCAGCCGCAAGCTTCACGCGTTGCGCTTCGCCGCCGGAGAGAATTGTCGCCGCGTGACCGAGTTCCAGATAGCCCAGACCGAGTTCGTGCAGGACTTCGAGCTTCCGCACTATCGAGCGCTGATCCTTGAAGAAGCTAACGCTTTCCTCGATCGAGAGCTTTAACACCTCGGCGATGTTCCGCCCTTGCCAGGTGACTTCCAGCGTCTCTTCGCGATAGCGCCGCCCTTTGCAAGCGGGGCAGGTCACCTCCACGTCCGGCATGAACGAAAGCTGCGTCACGATCGCGCCGTCTCCGGCGCATTCCTCGCACCGGCCGCCTTTCACATTAAAGCTGAAGGTCGCCGGACCGAACCCGCGCTTCTTAGCTTCGTCGGTCTGAGCAAACAATTCACGAATCGCGTCGTAAACGCCCACGTACGTTGCGGGATTTGAGCGGGGCGAGCGGCCAATCGGTGACTGATCGATGTCGATCACGTCGTCGATCGCCTCGTGACCTTCCAGGGCATCGTGCGATCCCGCCAATATGCGGCTGTCATAGCGCAGCGACGCGAGCTTTTTGTAAACGATGTCGTGGACCAGTGAACTTTTTCCCGATCCGGAAGCACCCGTCACACACGCCAGCACGCCAAGCGGAATCTCCACATCAAGGTTCTGCAAATTGTTGTGTCGCGCTCCACGAACTCGCAGGGGCCGGCCATTTGGTGCGCGGCGCTTTGCTGGCATTTCGATTTTCTTGTCGGCCCTCAGATAGGCGCCGGTGAGTGACTTCGGGTGCCCGAGCGCTTTGGCCGGCGGCCCTTGGGCCACTACTTCTCCACCGTGAACGCCTGGACCTGGACCAATCTCGATGAGCCAATCTGCGGCCCGAATCGTCTCCTCATCGTGTTCAACCACGACCACTGTGTTGCCCAAATCGCGAAGCCTTTCGAGCGTCGCGATCATCTTTACATTGTCTTTCGGGTGCAGACCAATGCTGGGTTCGTCCAACACGTAAAGCATTCCCATTAATCCCGAACCGATTTGGGTCGAGAGACGAATGCGCTGGGATTCCCCGCCCGACAACGTGCCGGAGCGACGGTTCAGATTGAGATAGTCCAGCCCGATGCCAATCAGCAACTCGACGCGGCCTTCAATCTCACGGAGGACCGTCGCTGCAACAGCGGTCTTATCCGCGCTGAGATCCAGCGAACCAAGCCACTTCTGCAACTCACGCAAATGGAGATCGCCCGCCTCGGGCAGCGTCTTTCCCCCGACCCGTACGAGGCTTCGTGTTTTGCGCAAGCGCGCGCCGCCACAATCCGGGCAATCATAATCCACCATGACCTTTTGCAGGTACTCCTCCATCCCGTCGCGGCTGCTCCCCTGCTTCCGATACCAACGGTAGTTTCTCTCGATTTGCGGAATGATTCCTTGGAACGGCATCTTTTTGCCCGCGTGCTGCTCGCCCTGGCGCGCGCCGGGTGGCACTAAAATCTCGATTTTCTCGCCTTTGCTTCCGTAAAAAATCAAATCTTTGACCGACTTCGGCAGTTCGGAAAAAAGCGCATCGAGGCTGAAACGATAATGTTCCGCCAGACTGTAGAGCCATCGCCCACCCCAGGCATTCTTGTCGTGGTTGAACGCTTCCTTCACGATCGCGCCGTCGCCCAAACTGCGGCTGGGATCGGGCACGAGGAGCGTCGGATGCACGCGCTTGGACGTTCCCAAACCAGCGCAGGTGCGGCACGCGCCGGCTGGATCGTTAAAGGTAAAATTGCCGTGGTGCAGCGTGGTGGAAATGAGGCGGTGTTCGGCGCAGCCGAAATCCTTCCAAAACCTTTTCAGGTGAGGGCTGGAAAGCCCCTCAGCATGAAATGAGAAGAATCCGTCGCCGACTTTGGAGCCGTGTTCGATGGCGGCAAGCACGTGACGATCAATCCCCGGCCCGACGACGAAGCGGTCCAGGATTGCTTCGACGAAGGGATGTTCCTCCTCGCCGACCTCGAAGTTGCTTCCGAGATCGCGCTCTACGCCGTCGATCCGCACGCGGCGATAACCCTGCAAGCGCACCTGCTCGAAAACGTACTCCCAGCTCTCACCGAAAATCTCGAACACCGGCGCGCGCAGTTCCACCTCGATACCTGGGGGCAGTTGCAACACGCGCTCGAGCATCTGCCGCGGCGAACGCGTCGCGAGCGGTTCCTGACAACGCGGGCAATACGGCGTCCCGAGCGTCGCGTAGAGCATGCGGAGGTAATCCCAAAGATCGGTCATGGTGCCGATGGTCGAACGCGGATTGCTGCCGACCGTTTTCTGATCGATCGAAATGACGGGCGATAGCCCGTGAACGAAATCGACATCCGGCTTGCGCAATTGATTCACGAACCGTTTGGCGTAAGCGGACATCGAGGCGAGCAAGCGTCGCTGCCCTTCCGCGTAAAGTGTATCGAAAGCCAGTGACGATTTGCCGGAACCCGAAACGCCGGTGATGACCACCAGCTTATTCCGTGGAAACTCCACGGTAATATTTCGAAGATTGTTCTCCCGCGCGCCCTGGATCAGGAGCGTCGAGCGCATCGACTCATGCTGCGCTTGTTTGGCATTGGAAATCACTCTTCCTCCCACAGATACGCCGGTTCCTCCACCTCAACTCGGCTGAGCTTGGTCAGCGCGAACGGTGCGGAGAATTTTCCGATGCGTCCTTTCTCTTCGAGCCACTCACAGGCCGATTCCAAATGCCATGGGAACAATTGCGAATGTGCGAAGTAATCCGAGAGTTCGCTTAACGGCACCAGTCGCCTCTCTTTCTTCAGGTAGCGCAACGCGGGCTGTAATCGCGCCTCCGCGTGTTTTTCCAAGTACGCTTCGAAACCTGCCAATTTCTTCTTGAGTCCTGGGGCTGTTCGCGAGCCTTTCAACAAATTGACATAAAGGTCCTCCATCACCGCAGGCGCCAATTGCAGTGCTCGATGGGTCATCAATCCCTCGTGAACCTCGCCCGCCGCAATGACCTCGGCGGCCGCCACACAATGGGCGCAGCAGAGCAATTCCTGGAACGCAACCTCAAGGTCCTTCTCATCCTCAAGCAGACGCCGGGCATGGCGCCGCGAATGAATCAGCCAGGTCGTGGCAATGCACAACTCGCGCTCCTGATCTTTGCGCGCCAGCGTGTCGGCTTCTTCAAACCATTTCACCAACGCGGCGTCGTCGCTATAAACCAGCTTTCGGCGCGCGAAAAAGCTGTAGCGAAACGCGGTCCGGGCCGAACCTTCGACCATTCGCTTGAAGCGAGTCCGTGGAATCAACTCCACGTGCAGGTTCACGCCTTCCTCAACCAATGTGCGGAAAATGCGCGGGTCCTCTCCATCCGCGCGCAGCCGCTTGGTCACTCCGTCCTTCTCAATCAGCCACAGGCAAATCGCGTCCTTCCGCCAAATCGTCTCTTCGGTCAAACTGCCGACCAGCACCGCCGCCAATAAATTCGGATCTTTCCGCAGGCGTTCCAGGAACAGGTCCAACGCCTTTTCAAACCGCTTCAATTTCTCGGTGCGATTCATCGCATTCTCAAAGCGGATTTTGCCTGATTTGTAAAGAACAGATACAGGCCATGTGCAGGAGAGATATGCGATTTGCCTCTCATTCAAGTCGCTGAGCGGGACAATCCATCCTCACCGGCTTGAAGAGCCGCTCGGTAATCTTGGGACCTTTTTGAGTTTTCATTTAAGGCTCGCGAGCAGCGCCTCAAGCTCTTGACGGCGCGGCTCTAAAACCTTTCGCACGGTAAAGCGGCTCAGTCGATGCCCCCACCAAGCGAGCGGGATAACAAACAACACCAGAAACGCCAAAAACTTGAGAGTGTGAAAGCGTAGGGACGCATAACAGAAGGAGACTGCGAGAGCCGTTGTAAACGGCAGCCAGCACCACCAAAAAACATTCCGCTGCAGCCAAATGTCATGATTGACCTCAGTCAACGACGCTTCAATGCAAGCCTTGAGAGGATCGTTTGCAGTGGTTTGCTTTCGGCGCTGAACGATGCGGTTCACCAGCCTGAAAGTCCCCATGACGGCGCAGGCAAATGCCACCAGAAGGAAATCCCAGTCAGGCAGTCGGAAGGGAGTCCAATTACCATGCCGCACGCCCAGATACAAAAAAAACAGCGCCCCTAGAAACCCGCCACCGATTTCCACCACGGCGTCCCAGAAATTTATGGCCCTCCACTGTTGTTGGTTGCGCCGGACTTCTTTCAGCAGCACGTCGGCATCGGCGTTGATGCGCAATTTGGCGCTGGCGTGCTGGCACTGCCAGGCTTTTTGTAATTTGTCAAAGTATTCGTCAAAGTTCATTCTTTGCTCCTTTCAGTTGGTCCGCGAGTTGATGGCGAATGCGATTCAGTTTCACCCCTATATAGTTTTCTGAAATGCCGACGACCTCGGCCATTTCCTGATAACTCAAGCCGTCGAGGTGCATGAGCGCCAGTGCCGCGTCCATCTTGGGCAGTTGCCGGATGGCGGCATAAAGCCTTTCCACAATTTCCTGTTCCGGCGGCGAATCCACATGACTCGGCTGTGTCTCGGGCGGTTCGACAAATTTCACAAACCGCTCATGCCCCTCTCGTCGTCGGCGTTCCCCGCGCCGCCAGGCCAGTGCGGTATTGAACGCGACACGATAAATCCAGGTTGTTTCTTTTGCCTCGCCCCGAAAGGCTGGAATGGAAGACCAGATTTGCAGAAGCACGTCTTGAAACAGGTCGTCCTGATCTTGCGGTGAGGCTACGCAGCCGCGAACCACTTTCAATATCAGTCCAATGTGCTCATCTAGCCATCGCCGGAATGTGGCTTCCTGATCTTGAGCGGTCATTGAATGTGTCTGCATCCAGTTAAATAGTGACCGAACCGGTCCCATTTCTTACAACGAAAACACAGTTTTTCGCGGTCCGCCTCAAATTATCCCCGCATGACGAGTTTTTGGCTTGCTTGCGAGCTTTTTCATAATGCCGTGTGGTGAAGACAAAAAACACCGTTCCCATTTTGTAAACTCGACAATAGCTCCGTACCCTTCGTGGGACTTTTGCGCCAGTCGGGGCCTCACCTTTTCCCTTTGACAATCGACAGGAGCGGCGCTATTGCTTTCCTGTCGAACATCTAGGGTTGCATTTTATGATGAAAGAAATACCCGACTTGCTGCAGGGCACGCTGGACCTGCTCATCCTCAAAGCGCTTCAACTTGGCCCGATGCACGGCTTTGGCATCTCCACGCTGATTCGCCGGATGTCCAAGGACGTGCTCCAGGTGGAGCAAGGCTCATTGTATCCGGCACTTTACCGGCTGGAAGATCGTGGCTGGATCGAATCCGAATGGGGTGTTTCCGAAAACAACCGGAAAGCAAGGTTTTACAAACTAACGCCTGCTGGTCGGAAGCAACTGGTTGAAGAGCGGTCAAACTGGGATCGCCTCTCCACAGCTGTCAATCTCGTTTTGAGAACGACTTAACCTTCAATCTTTCATTGCCATGAACTGGTTACCGACACTTCAACGCCGCTTGAGCGCGCTGTTTCACAAGCAAAAGCTGGATGCACGGATGGACGATGAGATCCGTTCGCACATCGACATGCAGACCCAGGAGAACATTGTGGCCGGGATGAAGCCGGAGGAGGCGCGTTACGCGGCGTTGCGGCAGTTCGGCTGGGTCGAATCACTAAAGGAAACCTGTCGCGACCAGCGCGGGGTCGGTTGGATTGAAGACTTCGGCCAGGACATCCGCTACGGCGCGCGGATGTTATATAAATACCCCGGGTTCACTGCCATTGCTATCCTGACACTCGCCTTGGGCGTCGGTGCGAACACAGCCATTTTCAGTGTTGTGGATGCTGTGCTGTTGCGGCCGCTGGCTTATCCCGACTCCGGACAGTTGGTTTGGTTGTGCGAGCGGGGACCCGATTGGTCGGGTGGATCGATTTCATATCCCAATTTCACCGATTGGAGAGATCAGCAATCGGTTTTTGAAAAATTTGGCGTTTACAATGGGAACAATTTTACACTCACTGGCGCAGGCGAGCCTATCCGGTTGGCAGGGGCCCTGATGTCGGCAGATGTCTTTGCGGCCTTGCGCACGCAACCGGAAATCGGGAGGGTTTTCCGCGAAGACGAAGATAATCCGGGCGCACCGCCGGTAGCCGTGATCAGCCACGCACTTTGGCAGAATAGATTTGGCGGCCAGGCCGGAATTCTCAATCAGACGATCAGCCTCAGTGGGAAAGCTTATACAATTTTGGGAGTTATGCCGGCAGGATTTGAATTTCAAAACAGTGATGTCTGGCTACCGGTGGGTCCTTATTCCGCCCAGTCCAGTTGGCAGAAGCGAGACAATCATCCCGGACTGTTCGGATTGGCGCGTCTCAAACCGGGAGTCACTCTTGAAAAGGCGCGAGTCAATTTGGATGTTATCGCTGTTCGCCTTGAACAACAGTACCCGGAGTCAAACAAGACGCGGGGCGTGCAGATCGACAGATTATTGGACATCCAAGTTGGAAACGTCCGCCGCGCACTTTGGATTCTCTTCGGGGCAGTCAGTTTTGTGTTGGTGATTGCTTGCGCCAACGTCGCCAACCTTTTGCTTGCGCGTGCTGCGGCCCGTGAGAAAGAAATGGCCGTGCGCGGGGCATTGGGAGCAGGCCAATGGCGAATGACGCGACAATTGCTCGCGGAAAGCGGCTTGCTCGCGCTGCTGGGCGCAATCGTGGGCTTGCTTTTCGCCAAAGGCGCCCTCCATGTCGTGGCAGCGCTTGCCGGCGAGAGTATGCCGCGCGCAGCCGAAATCAGCCTTGACCTGCGCGTGCTTCTGTTCTCGGGCCTGGTGGCGGTGGTCACCGGCATCCTGTTCGGCCTTGCCCCGGCATGGCATGCGCGCCGGGCCGATTTGCAGGGCACTCTCAAGGAAACCGCGCGCGGGACCACCTCCGGTCGCGCGGGATTGCGGCAAGGGTTGGTCATTGCCGAAGTCGCCCTGACTTTCGTTCTCCTGGTCGGCGCCGGCCTGCTACTGCTGAGCTTTCATCGACTCTTGCAGGTTAATCCTGGTTTCGTAGCTGACCGTGTTTTGACGTTCCAGATCAACTTTCCCGGCGGTAAGTACCAAACGGCTGAGCAGCAGATTCTTTTTTGCCAGGCTTTGCGCGAAAAATTGCGCGCGTTGCCAGGTGTGCTGGCCGCGAGCCTTGTCTCACAGAATACAATTCCCCTGCATGAAGGGGGTTGGGATATGCGCTTCCTGATTGAGGGGAGACCCGAACCACCGCCTCACCTTCAACCCTCGTTGCAATTTCATCTCATTGCGCCCGACTACTTCCGGGTCATGGGCATTCCGCTTTTTCAAGGACGTGATTTCACGGAACAGGACAATCGAGAGCACCTGAGAGGCGCTTCATCCGGTGATGAATGGGGCGCCGGACTCAACTCGATCATCATCGATGAAGAATTCGCCAAGCGCTATTGGCCCAACCAGAATCCACTCGGCCAGCGGGTCCGGATTCCCTGGGGGGAACGCGCGAAACAACCGGTCGTGACCATCGTGGGTGTGGTCGGACGCGTTAAAGAGAATCGCTTAAGCGAGCAGGGCGGGATGGTGCAGGCCTATTTTCCCATGTATCAGCAACCGCTCGGAAACATGGCTGTCGTGGTCAAAACAACCAGTGAACCCGCCGCCATGCTAACTACGATGCGGCAGCAAGTTTCTCAACTCGACCCGGCGCTGCCCATTTTCGGAATATCCACCATGAAAGAAATGCGCGACCATAACGTCGCGCCTGATAGACTTAACCTCGCCTTGCTTGGGGGGTTCGCCGTTCTCGCCCTGGTTTTGGCCGCCGTCGGTCTTTATGGCCTTCTTTCATTCACCGTCACTCAGCGGCAAAGAGAGATCGGCGTGCGCATGGCTCTTGGCGCCCAACGATTCGAGGTTCTCAATTTGGTGGTGGGGCAGGGGATGCGGTTGGTCTTCATCGGCGCGTTCATTGGGCTTTTGGGATCATTTGCTTTTACCCGGGTTTTAACCAGCGTGCTTTTCAACGTTAAGCCAACCGATCCGCTAACGTTTGTCACCGTGACGTTGTCACTTTGCGTGGTGGCCTTGCTGGCATGTTATATCCCGGCTCGTCGCGCCACGAAAATCGATCCGATGGTGGCGCTGCGATATGAGTGAGCAACTGGCGATACCGCCCGCGCTCATAGTATCAAGCTCACTACCTCCGACGGAAAATCACCTGGGGATGGCCTCCGATCCTTGAAAGGCGGCGAAATATTTCTTCTTTTTGACGAAGACGCCTTAAGTGGTTCCTGATCTCGCCGATATAAGGGGTGTTGGACCTCTTATTTGGGCTTTAGAAAGGCCCATCAGCAGAATCGATCCACATGAAAGGCACAGAGAAATGACATTTGAGAATGAAATGGATCAGTTTTTCGCGCGTAATTGCTACTCCGAAATGGAACGTTCGAGAGTAAAGGCGTGTCGGCCTTACCGGCTTGCCGCGGATAACAATGACGCCATCCAGGCGCAAGAGATTTCCGCACGGGTTCTGGAAGGCAGACTTGGTCTCGAAGAATAATTCGGGTCGGTTTGAGAGTCTAGGCGAAGTCGTGCATTATTGAGGCATCATCAAATGCACGGTTGTTTCCTCCCACACTTCCTTTCAAAGGTGTTTCAAAGCCGTTTCACAATGAATTGGGCGGACCTTGACACTGCCACTGGAACGCCGGATTTATCCGGCAAGACGTCATAAAATGCAGCCCTTCTGCCGGATAAATCCGGCGTTCCGTCCACCTTTCCGATTCTGGCTGGTGGTCCTGTCAAGATGCGCCCCAATGAATTCGCCTTCCGCCTTTGGGCTTGACTCTTAAATAATAGACGCCACTTTCCTTGAGCATGAACAGGTTCGGTACCTTTGTGACCACCCGGGTCTGAGTTCTTTTCATCGTGGACCAGGAGGTGTCAGCCTCTGTTCAAGTAGTCAGCACGTGGTTCAACACGCCGACTACGCAATCAGCGTAAGCGTCTCATCATAAACGGTTGGAGAGATGGCCGAGTGGCTGAAGGCGGCGGTTTGCTAAACCGTTATACGGTCAAAAGCCGTATCGGGGGTTCGAATCCCCCTCTCTCCGCCATTTCACCCAAACAATTCTAAACAAATAACTTGGGTAGTGTTCTGACCAATCTTAGCGCCGAGATTCAGAATGATTTTCAGAATTGAAACGCCGAAAGCGTGGATGATTTGAGGCGTCAGCTTTTTGCAAAACACTCCTGGTCTGACTAACCCATATGAGCCGCGATCCGCTACGGCCTTTTTCTTCTTTCCTGCTACCTTGTCGACGACAGCACCCTTTCGTGTCGTTTCGTCGCTACTACTTTCGGTCGGTACCGTCGATCCATCCGCTTCCCGCCGGTTGGACCGTGCTCCTCTGTCATCCGTCCGTCCAACCTCCTTAGACGAAAGGAAACCGGATCGTCCATCAGCCGGGCCATCATTCACCGGTCCCTGACACCTGCAACGATCCGGCAACGCGTTAGCGAAATAATTTTATAACTGTGCTTCAGCGTGATAACCCTCTTCGCCGTGCTCTGCCAAGTCCAGACCAGCGGTTTCGATTTCGGGGGAAACGCGTAGTCCGAGGGCGGCATTGACGATGTAAGCGATGATGACGGTGCCGACCACCGCCAGGACCAATGTCACGCCGATAGCCTTAAGCTGCTCGAAGACTAGCGGCTGGAACACGGAGTCCCTGACGTAGTCTTTAAGGTTTGTGGCGAGGTTCGCATTTGCTGCGTTGCGAGCCAGCATGCCCGTCAGCAAAGCCCCAAGAGTTCCGCCTATCGCATGCACACCGAACGTGTCCAACGCGTCGTCGTAGCCGAACATCGCCTTTACTTTCCAGCAAGCAAAGTAGGGAATTAGGCCGGCTGCTATCCCGATAACCACGGCCCCGTCGGCAGTTACAAATCCGCACGCGGGTGTGATCACCACCAGGCCTGCAACCGCTCCGGAACAAAAACCCAGAACACTTGGCTTGCCGCGTGTGATGTATTCGGCCATAGCCCAAACGAACGAGGCGGTCGCCGTGGCTAAGGTTGTGGTCATGAAAGCGTTGGCGGCGATGACGTCGGCGGCCACTGCGCTACCCGCGTTGAAACCGTACCAGCCAACCCATAACATGCCTGTGCCCACCATGCACAACACCATATTGTGCGGCGGCATCGGCTCCTTGCCAAAACCGAGCCGCTTGCCCAGAATCAGGCAAAGGACCAAGGCCGACCATCCCGAAGACATATGGACCACTGTGCCCCCGGCGAAGTCGATGGCGTGGATGGGTGCCTTCGCATTGCCTACTCCGCTCATCATGCCATCGATTCCCCAAACCATGTGTGCCAGCGGAAAGTAAACAATCAACATCCAGAGCGTCATGAACAGGAGAATCGCGGAAAACTTCATACGCTCCGCAATGGCTCCCACGATGAGTGCCGGGGTAATAATAGCGAACATCATTTGGTACATCGCATAGACGTTGTGCGAAACCCAGCTCCCGTAATCGCCGTTTGGAGTTGAGTCCACGCCTTTGAGAAACGCCCAGTTGAGCTTGCCCAGAAAGGACCAGCCCCGAGGGGTTTCGCCACTATGGAAAGCGAGGCTATAGCCAACCAGGTACCAAAGTAGGGTGACGAGACCGGCAATACCGAGACATTGAGCCAGCACGGACAGGACATTCTTCCTGCGGACCAGGCCGCCGTAGAACAGAGCAAGCCCAGGCAGGGTCATGAACAAGACCAGCGCCGAGCTGGTCATCATCCATGCATTATGGCCAGGGCCGGGCCCGGCGATCTTGGAAGACGTGTTGGTATTGGCATTGCGCGAACCGTTGTTGACGTACGCTTCAAGATCGTCCAAGCGCTCTTGAATCGAGCGTTCCGTGGCGGGAACGGCTTCGGCAGCTCGGAGAATGGGGCTAGGCGAAAACAACGTACATAGCAAACCAGACACAAGGAACAGTTTTCTCATTTTGGGTTCTCTATTTTGTTGATGGTTAGTTTGGTCGGTTCAGACGGCTCCGGCTCCTCTCTCTTCAGTTCGAATCCGAACGGCCTCATCGATCATTGAAACGAACACCTTTCCATCGCCAATTTTTCCGGTTTTAGCGGTCCTGACGATGGCCTCCACGGCTCCATCCAGTTTTTCGTCCGGAATTACGAGCTCGATTTTTATCTTCGGCAAGAAGTCCACGGTGTACTCGCTGCCACGATAGATTTCGGTATGTCCCTTCTGCCTGCCGAAGCCTTTAACTTCGGAGATGGTCATGCCTTCGATGCCGATCTGACCGAGGGCATCCTTTACTTCCTCAAGCTCGAATGGCTTTATGATTGCTTCGATTTTTTTCATCTCGTTTGAGTTCCACCAAGGTTTCGTGCCGCATTTTCATCCCCCAAGTTCGTCGAAGGGCAACTCCTTGCTAACCGGATGCGCGCCTGGTTTCAAATGCCCGTAAATCACAATACCTAAGTCAACTACGAACAGGAGCACCACTAGATCGTCGATCAGAGACGCTATGGACTGATTCGACACGAATTGTTCAACTCCCCACAAAATAAATGCCGCAGCCACCATCAGACCCAATAGGATTTGGGCACGTGTGCGTAGTACAGCAAATTGCAGAGACGCGAATGCGATACCAATAAGGATTAACGGGATGGCTGATTTTAAGCTCCACGGCAGAAGATTCGGTTGAAAGCAATGGATCAAACGAAGCGTAGCGAGGATGATTGCAGAGCAGACAGCTAAACCGAGAGCAATGACACTAATAGCCCGCAGCACCATAGTGCCGCGACTGGATGCGAAATCGTCACCTTCTGCGTGCTCGTCTGCATTCATGGACTTACCGGAGGAGATTTTAAGGGTGTCGGTCCTAAGCCAGCCCCTCCTACCGCTCACCAATGGATGATGCCAACAACAAAAGCCAAAGCCAACCACCCAATGCGAGTAGAACGAGAGGAACTCTAAGCTGAGTTTTTGCCCAAAAATAGGTTGCACAGCCGGCTGCCGATCAACACCAATGCTAGCAAGCCCAGCAGCAGCCAACTGTAATCAGCATGGCCGGTCTGAGGCATTATGGTTCTGACGACTACAGTGTAGGCGCCATCCGTTTTTTGTGGCCACCTTCGTCTTATTTCTGCGCCCTGGCTCATTAAGAGAGGTACCGCCAGGAGGTCCCGTGTTTTCCTAGGTTTCCAGCGAATGGGTCAACTCACGACGAAACCGGAATGGAAACACGGCTCGTTGTTGTTGGGATAGGTTCCATGCGAACCACCTAACTCTTTGAGCCAGCAGGCTATCGGGCTGCGTTATTGGTTCAAAGTTCCGGCGCGATGTTGCGGAGAGGCGACGGTGTAATTGCGCCGCTTCACGCTTGCGAGATTGCCGCATGCGATTACTAAACCGCTGAATGGATGGACTTAACCAACTAACCATTCCGGTCACGTCACTCATCGCGCCAAAGGGCATTTTTAAACTCGTTGGTAATACATCTGTTGAATGTCCAGAGTTTGTAAACCCGGCATGGCAGGAAAACCTAATTAAAAAGCCAGCGCACCCCATTAAGATGTTGTGAAGGGACTCTTAAACCTCACTAGCACTAAGAACCACGAAATGCTCAGTTCTCTCAAATGTAAGTCTCTTTTTGCAAAAAAACCCCTTCCGGATTTTGGAAGGGGCTCGATTTCGTTCCTAATCCTTCTCAGAACTTATAAATCACGTTGGCGGCGAGGAGGAACGCATTGCTGCGAGTGGGAGCGCCCGTGTTGGGATCAGCCGCGCCAAAGGCTAATCCATGCTCGACGTGATCCCAGCGGAATTCGACGCGGCTGAGCACATTCTTCCAGAGGTCATACTGGGCAGTAGCTGTGACCGCATAGATGCTGTTGTTACGGCCGAACGGTCCAACTCCCACAGTGCCAAATCCCTCGTCGATGTCACCAGTAACATATTCGACTCGGCCATGAAAGCTCAGCTTCTCCGTGGCTTGGTAACTGGTATAACCTGCGAGCGACCATACATCCGCTCTGGCGTTGGTGCCGGGAAACAGGGCTGGGTTGGGATTCTTGGTGTCGATGTTGAGAAGATCCCAGGCCGCACCAACCCGCAAGCCCGTGATCGGTGTGGCCATAGTGCCGCCGACATAAGCGCTCAACGCTGGCATACCCAGCCCGGAACCTAGCAGCGAGTTATTGAACCCGTTAACGATGCCGGCATAGAGGGTCGAGCCTGCGGCAAATCCAAAATTTTGAGGCGCGGTGACCGATACCGAGCCCATGTAGGTCTTGTAGGATTCAGCATAGGGGTTCGAAACCTGAACGGGGGCAAAGGCCCGGCTGTTAATGGCCGGCCCGATGGTGTTAGCGATGCCGACTGAGGCGCTCACCAAATCGTTAAACCGATAGCTGGCCAGCAAACCGGTGTGGGTCTGAGGTTCGATCGAATGTCCGTACGAACGGGTGTAGTTCGGGTTGTTGGGCGACTCGACGGACTCATAGCCCAAGAGGCTGTCAAAAACCCCGATCTTGAAATCAAGGCCGTTCAAAACGGGGGCGCGCAGAGCCACGTAAGCCTGTCGGATCGCAAAGTCGCTCTTTCCAGTAGAAAGCACCGATTGCGTTCCCAAGATGTTTGCATCAGGGCCGGCCCACAAATCAATTCGATAACCGGCTGACCACTCCGCTTCATCGAGCGGCTTTTCGAGTCGCACCTGAATGACGTCCAAATTAAACCCGTCCGCCTTGCTCGGTGCATCGAACTTGAAGGGCGGCATATAGGCATTGCCCGTCCCTAAATTCCACTGGGCGGAAGTGTCCACGTAGCCACTTATGGTCGTGGAGGCCAGTGCGGTCATAACCGAGCTGGGCTGTTCCTCCGCTTTAGCTGCGGATGCGAGGCCGACTACCCCGAGGGCGGCCAAAGCAACTGTCCAATTGTCAAACTTCATTCATTCCTCCGATGTTTATGGTTAACTGGCCGACGCTTACCTGTTACCAACGTCGAGTATTACGAGCAAATTAAGAAAGCGGTCTCGTTTGTTAAGATCTTACAAAGCCAGTCTGCGTCGACTCAGTGTGCGTCGACCGACACGCGACAGACCAACTTAAGGGGTCGATTGGCTAAGAAGTTCAGAACTCCCAGTGGACTCTGGCTCCAAATATAGAAACCGGACCCCGGTCTCGGTTAAAAGCAGGGTTGATGACAAACTGATAGTCCACCGTGGTGTGGATAGTCTTCCAGATCTTGAAATCGTAATAAGTTTCCAGAACTTTCTCCAGGCCGTAGGTCAGCGCGCCGTCGCCGTCGAGCAGGTCGTTACCACCGGCCTCGAGGAATTTCTGGTTGGCGCGGGAGGCGCCGCCCAGGATGCCGGCCAAGCCGAATGTGTCTTCCGGGCGACGCCATGCTTGACCGTTGATGCTCACGCCGAGGGATCCGTAGTGATTGATATCCGTGAACTCCCAGGTCTCCTCCTGGCCGTCATTCCAGCCCCACCGCCCAAACACCCCGACGCCGTGGACCAGTTCCTGTTCCCAGTTTAGCCCGAAGCCGAATTTGTAGCGGTAGTCCCGCGCAGCGGAGATGTCCGCTCCTGGTCCGTTTGCCAGCAGAATGGGAAGCGCCGCCTGGTAGCTGGCCATGTGTGCTTCGTTGAGCCAGGCCAGAAACCGGATCGCACCGGGATGATTGTGGATACTGTACCGGCGTTCGAATTCGGCCACCATTCCCCACGAACGCAAAAACGGGCCATCACTCCCCTCCGGCGGCCATTTGAGAAACCGGTCCTCCGCCGTCCATCCATTCTTGTCGCGCGGCATTTGGAAAAAGCCGTAGCGCAAAGCCCAGTTCGCCTGATTCAATTCAGCCGCAAATCCGGTGGTGTATTCGGTGGTGTCGCCCGGGTAGTCAAACGTTGCGTTGTTCATCAGGGCCCAGTTCATGAACTGCCGGTGCGGGTCGTTGGCATAGGCATTATTATCAACAATATCCAGGGAGCTGAACCGTCCCACAGTGAAGGTCAGGCGCGAAACGTCCCGTCGGCCGGCGAGCGTGAGCGGACCGTCCGGCACATCCTCCTGCTCGCCCCCAAAGCCGATCGTCTGACGAATGAACAATTGCGCAAACATACCGTAGGGAACCTTGTTGCCGGCTTTGTTGGCGTCGCCGTTGGGAAAGGCCTCCACGCCCAACGTATGGCTTAGGCCGAAGCCCTGCGCCATCAATCCGTCCACGTGCGCTTCGGCGCCGCGCCACAACCCGACGCCGGCAAACACATCCAGCGTCACCGTCTCTTGAACCTCACCTTTGCTGTTCAAGCTCTGGGGGCCGGAATACTTGGCGGCAAAGCCTGGATCACCCTGGATAATGTCAGTGTTCTGAACGTGCCAGTTCAAGCTTTGAGCCACTGAAGCATTGGTGCTCTCGAGCGATTCAACCGCAAGAGACTGAACTGCAGGAAGGCAAGAAACCAAGACTACCACCCCCGGCCACGGGAAAGGTGACTCGATCTTCATCCACGAGCCGCAACCCTGGGAACGTGGTTCGTGATGCAGAATTGTTTTGTCAACAAAACCGAGCTAGTTCTGGGGTAATTTTGTCCGTGCGATTACACCGCAAGCGACCGGAATTGAGATTTGGGCACGGCTAAAGTTGGGCCATCATCAATCATCCCGGCACGGGGCCAGCCAGACGTGAGCAGTTTGCACGCAGGTTGAACCTTGTCATCTGGCTCCGCACCGCGGTGCGAGTAATTCCAAGAAGTTTGGCCGCCTTGTTTTGGTTGCCTTCCGTTTCAAGCAAAGCCTGGGCTAAAAGTTCGCGGTGAACGGTGTCGATGACGCCCACTCCAGGGGCATTTTTTGCCCAGCAAAAGTACTCGTGTGCAACTGCCGCGACATCCGCAGCTATTGAGGCATTTTGCGAGACCGACTTGATGTTCAGGATCTCACCCGGCAGGTCGTTCACCTGGATCGCATCACCGTTGCTGAGGACAGCCGCGCCGCGAATTACATTCTCCAATTCGCGAACGTTGCCTGGCCACGTATAACGCTGAAGCACCTCCATCACGGCAGGAACAAAAGCTCTTGGTAAGCGTTGTTGCTCGCGGCCAACTTTCTTCAAAAAATGATCCACCAGCAGCGGAATATCCTGGCGCCTTTCGCGCAACGGAGGGATTGCCAGGCGCACGACGTTCAAGCGGTAAAAAAGGTCCTCTCGAAACCGCCTTGCTGCCACGGCCTCCTCAAGGGGCTCCTTACTGGCAGCGATGATGCGCACGTCTACTTCGATGGTTTTATTACCGCCGACACGCTCGAAAGTGCCGGACTGCAGAACGCGAAGAACCTTCGCCTGCGCCGCAAAAGACATATCGCCAACCCCGTCGAGAAACAGCGTGCCCTGGTTGCATTGCTCGAATCTGCCGACCCGTCGGGCTTTCGCGCCAGTGAACGCCCCTCGTTCGTGTCCAAAGAGTTCGCTTTCAATCAATTGCTCGGGAATTGCAGGGCAGTTTACTATCAGGAAGGGCTGCTGGTTTCGTTTTCCGTGTTCGTAAATGGCCCGCGCTACGAGTTCCTTTCCGGTGCCGCTTTCGCCCGTAATCAAGGCAGTAACGTCAGACCGGGCGAGTTGACCGATCCGCTTAAAAAGCTCCTGCATCGCGTCCGTTCGGCCCACAATGCCAAGTTCACACTCCACTGTTAAAGGCTGCGGTAGGTCCGAAACCGACTGCCTGATCTGCTCCACCGCATCACCTGCGTCGGCGACTATTGCCCCCAGTCCCGGAATGTCGATCGGTTCGTCGCGGTTCAGAGCCACGACTTCGAGTCCTTCGATTCCGGTCATTTACTTTGCTGGCGTAATGGGCGCAATCTCGACCTCTGACCGCATGGGTTGCTCGCGCATTTGTTGACGCAGCTTTGGTGAGGCGGCTATCCCATCATTTGGAGCCTTGGTCGTGCTGGCCACGGTGCTTGCCGTAGAGGGCGGCAGCGTTATGTTGCCTTTGCGTTGGGTCAGTTGCGGGCTGATCCTCGATGAGGCAACAATTCCATCACGGGTGCTGCCACTGACAAGCACAGGATCAGAAGACGCGGAGCCAGAGCGGGAAAACGCCGGTCGTTCGCTTAACATTTGGCGCAGTCTGGGCGAGGCGGTGATGCCATCTTCTCCAGTCGGTCTGTACTGTGCGTGGGCTTGGAGTGCCGGCATGAGAGTTGAAATCACCACACCGGTCATAAGCAATTTGTTCGTTAGGTTCATGAATAGCCTTTCGTTAGACTTCCTTTACTCTCAATCCTGTAATCGGCCTAGTTAAGACTAGTTCAGGAAAGATTAAGAATTCGTAGCGCGCAACCTCGGACGGTTTGGTCATTCTTTGTCGATGAACCGATAACCGATGCCGGATTCTGTTTTCAAAAACGAGGAGCGAGCTGATTTTGGTTCCAGTTTCTCCCGCAGATGGGCGATGTGGACTCGCAAATAGTCCGTATGTTCCGCCTGATTTGGTCCCCAGACTTCGCGCAGGATGTACTGATGAGTGAGTACCCTGCCGGCATGTTGCACGAACAGCCGGAGCAGCGAATACTCAATCGGCGTTAACTTGACCTCCGCACCTTTCACACTCACGACACGACTGGTCAGATCGACCTCCAAGTCACCTGATCGGAATACTGGCGATCCCGCGCTGAGTTGCACCCGTCGTTGGGCTACGCGCAAACGCGCCAGCAACTCACCCGTTCGGAACGGCTTGGTGATGTAGTCGTCCGCGCCATTATCAAGGGCGGCGATCATTGCCTCTGCAGCGTCGCGAACCGAGAGGACAACCACGGGTACCTGGCTCCATTGGCGCAGGCGTTGTAAGACGGTTACGCCATCCATGTCGGGAAGCCCCAAATCAAGAATCACGACGTCGGGAGGGCGTTGAGCGGCCTCGGCAATTCCCTCCGCTCCGGTCGCCGCTTCCACGACTCGATAGTCGTTGGCCTCGAGGCACGCGTGGAGAAGACGGCGAATCTGCTGTTCGTCGTCAATGATTAGCGCGTTAGACTTGATCGGCCGGGTGTCGCTCATGAGGTTGTTCTTCTGAATTTTGCGCTCGGGCCGGCGACGGCAAGCGAATAGTAAAGACCGAACCGCCCTCCGGCCGGTTCTGGGCGCTCACCTGTCCGCCTTGCGCTTCGACAAACCCCTTTACGATCGCCAGACCGAGACCCGTGCCTCCTGCCGGGGCCGCGGGAGCTCGGTAAAATTTGTCGAAAATTTGCGTCAGAGCTTCCGGTGGAAGGCCAGGTCCGTCGTCCGCTACTGTCAAGACCAACTCTCGGTTCTCGACCGACGCACTTACGTGCACCGTTGTTCCTGCTGGAGTGTGGACGGCGGCGTTGAGGAGCAGGTTGGTCAGAACTTGCTGCATGAGCACAAAATCCATTCGCAGCAATGGCAGACCCGGGGCGATCTCGGTTTCTACGCGGTGTCGCGTGAGGTCGCGTTCGATTTCGTCCAACGTTACCCGCACGAGATCCTCCACATCGCACCAATCCAGTTTGGGTCGCACATGGCCCGATTCCAACCGGGTCATGTTGAGCAGGTTTCCGACAAGCCGATTGAGTCGCTGCGCGGCTTCCTGGATCTCATCAGCCATCTCCCTCTGGAACCGCCGAGGAACCTCCTCCGGCGCCTCGCTGAGCGTGCTCGCCGCGCTGGTGATCGCCGCCAAAGGCGTCCGCATTTCATGCGAGATTGAATTGAGCAACGTTTTGCTTAACCGCTCCGACTCCGCCACGAGTTTGGCGTGTTGTTCCGCATCGCGCAGTCGTTCGCGATCAAGCGCCAAAGCAATCTGACGGACAAACGCGTCCAGCAAGTCTCGCTGGTCTAGAGTCATCGGTTCCTGATCCTGGAAATGGAGGCTGAGCACACCCAAAGAGCGATCACCCGCCAGCAATGGAAGGTGCACACCTTCGGCCGAAGGCAAAGTGCCGGTGCCACGGCCCGCTGGTTGACGATGTTCCAGTGCCCACACGGCGACATTCTTTTCGTCATCAGACATGGTCCACTCACTTGCCACATAAGGCCCGGGTAGTGCTTCCCGACTCGTTTCTGCCAATGACACAGCTACCTCGGCATGAAATACTTTTGCGACCTCCTCGGTGATAATGGTCAACAAGTCGCTAACGTGGGAGGCCTGCGCCAGAGCGCGCGTGAGCAAATAGAGCCCTGTAGCGTGTTGCTCGCGGCGGCGTTCGCTTGCCTCCTTCTTGTGCAGCCGAGCGGTCAAACTGCCGACCACCAACGCGACAACAAAGTACGTGCAGGCTAACACCACGTCCTCGAAGCTATCGATGACAAATGAAAACCTTGGGGGTTCGAAAAGGTAATCCCACGCCAGCGTGGTCAACACTGCCCCTGCCAGAGTTGGCCCGCGTTTAACCAGCGTCCCAAGGATCACCACCCCAACCAGGTAAACCATTCCGAGTGGTTGATAACCGACCCAGTTGTAGAGCAGCAAGTTGAGTGCGGTTATACCGGCGACGACGCCGAACGCCAGAAGATATTCACGCGCCCAAGTCGCGCTAAGACGCGGTATCAAGTAGGTTCGGCGCGGGGATGTGGCTCCGTCAATTCGGACCGCATGGACATCAATGTCGCCGCTTTCGCGCAGTAGCCGGCTTACCACCGAACCGCGCAGCAAATTGAAGCCAACTCGATCGGCGGGTTTGCCGACGACAATCTGGGTCGCGTGACACTCGCGAGCGATCCGCAACAGACCATTCGCCACCTCATCATCCGTTGTGGTAATCAACTCGGCGCCCATCTCCCGTGCGAGGGCCAAGTTTTGAGCCAAACGCCCCTGCGCATCGCTGTTAAGAGGGCGACCCAAGTCCACGTACACAGCGAGCCAATGGGCGTGCAGCTCTCCTGCCAATCGCCTTGTCCAACGCAGGAGGGCAGCGGAGGCCGGGCTCGAACTTACTCCGACCAACAACCGCTGGCCGGACTTCCACGATTCCATGCTTCCGCTGACGTGACGGTTGGCTAATGCGTCCAGACCGGCGTGATCGGCGACGAACCGTAGCGTCAACTCCCGCAGTGCCGAAAGGCTGCC
>Ga0207035_1089_pt1 | contig 24583 bp, 33 predicted proteins | sample Alteio_BWMinCont_77_FD_153272 | JGI IMG/M metagenome (GOLD analysis project Ga0207035, IMG submission 153272) | Enriched cells from forest soil in Barre Woods Harvard Forest LTER site, Petersham, Massachusetts, United States -... | ecosystem: Environmental > Terrestrial > Soil > Temperate forest >... | reverse complement strand
ACGAACAGGTGCACAAGTGCGGGGCCCTGTACCGTTACCTACACAACTTGAGCGTTTTACAATTTTGATTTCACCGCATGTGGATAAAAATGCACGTGATCAATATGAAATACCAACGCATAAACGATTAGTTATTATTGTAGAACCCACTGATAAAACAGTGGATGCATTAATGAAATTAGATCTAGCCGCTGGTGTTGATGTTCAAATTGCGGTTAGCTAAGGGGTAAAAAATGTCAATTGGGGTAGTAGCGACAAAATGTGGAATGACTCGGGTATTTGACCCCGAAACTGGGGTATCTATCCCTGTCACAGTTGCGGAGGTTAAACCCAATCGAGTGGTTCAAATAAAAACCGTCGAAAACGATGGTTACTCTGCAGTTCAGGTGACAACAGGTGAGCGTAAAGCTTCGCGTTTAAACAAGCCAGCGGCTGGGCATTTTGCAAAAGCCAATGTTATTGCAGGCATCGGTTTGTGGGAGTTTCGCGTAACACCTGAAGAATGTAATGCAACTGTGGTTGGTAACGAAATAAAAGCAGATATATTTACCGCGGGTCAAATGGTGGATGTCAGAGGAACCTCTAAAGGGCATGGTTTTTCTGGGGTTATAAAAAGACATAACTTTAGCTCACAACGCGCATCACATGGTAACTCTTTATCGCATAACGCGCCGGGTTCGATTGGACAAAATCAGTCACCCGGTAGAGTATTCAAAGGTAAAAAAATGGCGGGACAGTACGGCAACACACGCTGCACAGTTCAGAATTTAGAAGTTATTCGAGTTGATTTAGAGAGAAACGTGCTTTTAATCAAAGGCGCTGTTCCAGGTGCACCGGGCGGCAGACTCATTATCTGTCCCGCGGTTAAACAAAAAACTAAATCAACGGAAGCCGCCTAACAGGAGGAAGAGATGAAGTTAGCATTAGCTATGCCTGCTGGTGGGGCATCCAAAGATCTAGAAGTGTCGGCAACGACATTCGGAAGAGATTTTAATGAAGCTTTGGTACACCAAGTTGTTGTGGCATATTTAGCTGGCGCTCGTTCAGGCACACGTGCACAAAAAACACGTGCGGAAGTTCGTGGCGGCGGGGCAAAACCTTGGCGGCAAAAAGGAACTGGTAGAGCACGAGCAGGCACTATTAGAAGTCCTTTATGGCGTGGGGGCGGTAAGATATTTGCTGCTAAGCCACAAGATCATAGCCAGAAAGTAAATAAAAAGATGTATCGCGGTGCGATGCAGGCAATACTGTCGGAATTAGTCCGACAAGACAGGCTTGTCATTGTTGAAGATCTTGGGATGACACAACCAAAAACAAAAGATCTGTTAACAAAATTAGCGTCATTGGGCTTAAAGGACGTTCTAATTGTGACAGGGCAATGGGATGCCAATCTTTATTTGTCCGCTCGAAATGTTCCTAAAGTGGACGTTCAGCAAGCGCCAAATATAGATCCCGTTAGTCTGATGAAGTATGAAAAAGTGTTGATGACAGTCGACGCGCTACGCAAACTTGAAGAGGTACTCCAGTGAACGAGAAACGTTTATATTCGATTATATTGGGTCCCCACACAACCGAGAAAAGTGTTGGGTTGTCTGATAAAAATCGTCAAGTTGCCTTTCGCGTTGCTCGAGATGCAACCAAACCAGAGTTGGCACAGGCAATTGAAAAGCTATTTTCAGCGAAAGTTGAGTCTGTTCGAATTGTGAATGTTAAGGGTAAGAAAAAGCAGTTTAAACAAATGCCCGGTCAACGTTCTAATTGGAAAAAGGCTTATGTCCGCTTAGCGGAAGGCCACGACATAAACTTGGCCAATTTCCAAGATTGAGGTATAAGCGATGGTAACTATTGTAAAAAAAATGAAGCCAACTTCCCCCGGTCGTCGGCATTTGGTAAAAGTTAAAAATACAGATTTACATAAAGGGAAACCTTTTGAACCTTTAACGCTTATCAACCCACAAAAAAGTGGTAGAAATTGTTATGGCCGTATTACTGCTTGGCAAAGAGGCGGCGGGCACAAACAACGTTATCGAATTATTGATTGGAAACGTAAAAAAGATGGCATTTCGGGTACTGTTGAACGTCTAGAGTATGATCCAAACCGAAGTGCGGATATTGCCTTAATTCTTTATACGGATGGGGAAAGACGTTACATTATTGCGCCAAAAGGGCTAAAAGTTGGGTCCTCTATTATGTCTGGCGATACAGCGTCTTTTTCAGTTGGAAGTTGCTTACCGCTTCGAAACATACCCGTCGGTTCGGTTGTACATTGTGTTGAAATGTTGCCAGGAAAAGGCGCTCAATTGGCGCGAAGTGCGGGAACCTCTATTCAGCTATTAGCCAGAGACGGTGCTTTTGCAACCTTACGTTTAAAATCAGGTGAAGTGCGTAAAGTGCTTGCAGATTGCCGAGCAACAGTGGGTGAAGTTGGCAATAGCGAACACAATTTACGAAAAATTGGTAAGGCTGGCGCTAATCGTTGGCGTAATAAACGTCCGCGTGTTCGTGGGGTCGCTATGAATCCAGTTGACCATCCGCTAGGTGGTGGTGAAGGACGTACTTCCGGTGGTCGTCCACCTTGTACACCTTGGGGTATCCCAGAAGGGAAAAAGACTCGACGTAATAAACGTACGAATAAAATGATCATTCGGCGGCGTAAGGCTGCTAAGTAAAGGGAGACGTTAACTTATGCCACGTTCTTTAAGAAAAGGGCCTTTTGTAGATGCTCACTTGTTAAAAAAAGTAGAGCAAGCGATTAGTTCGCGAGTCAAAAAGCCTATCAAAACATGGTCTAGGCGCTCGATGACTCTGCCGGATATGGTAGGGTTGACCATTGCTGTTCATAACGGGAAACAACATATCCCTGTTTTAGTGACAGAAAATATGGTTGGACATAAATTAGGTGAATTTGCGCCCACTCGAATGTTTCGCAGTCATTCGAGCGATAAAGCCGCAAAGGCGCCTGCGAAGAAAGATAAAGACAAGTAAGGGGTAAGTGATGCAATCAACGCGCGCAAAATTATCTGACGCACGGCTTTCGCCACAGAAGGCGCGTTTAGTGGCAGATCAAATACGAGGTTTGCCAATTAGTAATGCGCTGAATATTTTGGCATTTAGTCCTAAGAAAGCGGCTCGAGTAGTGAAAAAGTTGTTGGAATCTGCAATTGCAAATGCAGAACATAATGATGGGTTAGATGTTGATGAATTGTCTGTTTCTAGCATTATGGTCGATGAAGCACCAAGACTTAAGCGATTTAGCGCACGAGCAAAAGGGCGGGGTAACCGAATCGTCAAACGTAATTGTCATATCACGTTAGTGGTTTCGACAAAACAGGCCAAGAATTAAGAGGGGCGTTATTCATGGGTCAAAAGGTAAATCCAATTGGTATTCGTCTAGGGTATATCAAAAATAGCCAATCTACATGGATTCCAGAAAGCGGCACAGGCTCATTTGCTAAAACTTTGTTAAGCGACATAGAAATTCGCAACTATGTTGAGAAGCGCGTACCAGAAGCAGCAGGGGTCAGCAGTGTTTTAATTGAACGCACGGGACGTAATGTACGGATCACACTTAGAACAGCCAAGCCCGGGGTTATTATTGGTAAAAAGGGCGAAGATATTGAAAAATTGCGTGCCGACATCAGCACCAAAATTGGATTACCAGTCCATGTCAGTATCGAAGAAATTCGTAAGCCAGAATTGGATTCAACGTTAGTCGCAAGAAGTATTGCACAACAATTAGAACGCCGAATCATGTTTCGTAGAGCGATGAAACGAGCAGTGACGAGTGCGCTTCGTTTAGGGGCTAAAGGCATCAAAGTCGCTGTTGCAGGCCGATTAGGGGGCGCAGAAATCGCTCGAACTGAAATTTACCGTGAAGGTCGCGTGCCATTACATACTTTTAGAGCTGACATTGATTATGGTACTGCGACTGCAAAAACAACCTATGGAATTATTGGTGTTAAAGTATGGATTTGCAAAGGTGAAATATTGGCAGGAAAACAAGAACAGCAGCCTGCACAAGAGAACGCCTAAACCAATGCTAAGTAGTAATCAAACAGAAGATTATAGGATGAGGGGGGTAAGCACAAATGCTACAGCCTAAAAGAACAAAGTTTCGTAAGCAGCAAAAAGGACGTAACCGTGGTGTTGCGACCAGAGGCAATAAAGTAAGCTTTGGCGAATTTGGCTTAAAAGCACTGGGTCATGCACGTATTACTTCTCGGCAGATTGAGGCCGCGCGACGCTCGATCAGTCGATATATAAAACGTGGCGGTAAGGTGTGGATAAGAATTTTTCCAGATAAACCAATCACACAAAAGCCTTTAGAAGTAAGACAGGGTAGTGGTAAAGGTAACGTAGAATACTGGGTTGCTCTAGTGCAACCAGGTAGAATGCTGTTTGAAATTGAAGGTGTTACACCAGAATTTGCTCAAGCGGCGTTTCGACTAGCGGCTTCAAAACTTCCAGTTCAGACGGAAGTAGTAGAACGGGTGGTAATGTAAGATGAAAAAAGAGACAGCAGAGCTTAAAGATTCACTCAAACAGCTCAGAATTAGTCAATTTAAGTTACGATTGGCTGAGCGTAGTGGTGAAGAAAAAGTTCAAACACATAAATTTAAAGAGATTCGGCGAAATATAGCTAGAATTGAAACTAAATTGACACAATTGCAAAAGAAGGTAAGCAGTGATGAATAAGCGCGCGCAAGGCCGAACCTTGCAGGGTGTTGTTGTAAGTAACAAGATGGATAAAACCATCGTAGTTCGTGTGGTGCGGAAGGTAAAGCATCCTTTATATGGCAAAATTATCACGCGGTCTAATAAGCTGCATGCACACGATCCTAATAATCTGTGTAATGAAGGTGATGAGGTTATTATTGAGGAAACTCGACCAATCTCTAAAACCAAGAGCTGGAACTTAGTGGAACGTATTGAAAAATGAAGTTAATAAGTGGTATGATGTCCGACTTTGACGGGAGCAGGCAATGATTCAAATGCAGTCCGTGCTCGATGTTGCTGATAATAGCGGTGCACGTAGTGTCTTGTGCATAAAGGTACTCGGTGGTTCAAAACGCCGTTATGCCGGTATAGGCGATGTTGTGGTGGTTAGCGTGCAAGACGCAATTCCCCGCGGTAAGACCAAAAAAGGCGAAATATATAAGGCGGTTATCGTTAGAACCTGTAAAGGCGTTCGTAGACCAGATGGCTCTGTGATTCGTTTCGATAACAACGCGGTGGTTTTATTAAATAACCAGCTTCAGCCCATTGGTACTCGTATTTTTGGTCCTGTTACTCGCGAATTACGCGGCGAACAGTTTATGAAAATTATTTCGTTGGCGCTTGAAGTGCTATAGGGTAGAGAATCATGCATAAGAGTAAACTCAAAAAAGGTGATTCGGTGGTTGTGACAGCCGGGAAAGACAAAGGTCGTGAAGGCCAAGTGTTGGCAATAACCTTAAAAAAACATTGCCGTGTCCCGCGCTTGCAAGTCATCGTGGAAGGTGCGAATTTTATTAAACGGCACACAAAAGCAAATCCTTCTCAAGAAAAACCGGGGGGAATTGTAGAGAAAGAAGCACCACTGGATATATCCAATGTTGCTATCTTAAATAAAGTAACGGGTAAAGCAGATAGAGTTGGTTTTAAAATTTTAGATGGGCAAAAGGTTAGAATTTATAAATCAACAGGAGAAGTTGTCGACGCTTAATTCGGCACAAATCGGGTGAAAATGAGTATGAACAAGCTAAAATTGAAAGAATATCACAGCAGTACTGTCGCCAAAAAACTGATGAAGGAGTTTGGCTATTCTAATGTTATGGAAGTGCCGCGCATAACCAAAATTACTTTAAACATGGGTGTGGGCGAAGCCGTCAATGACAAGAAAACGGTTGAAAATGCTGCTGCAGAACTCTCGCGGATTGCAGGACAAAAATCTGTCATTACCAAGACAAAAAAGTCTGTTGCAGGTTTTAAAATTCGTGAAAACTGGCCAATAGGGTGCAAAGTAACCTTAAGAAAAAATCAAATGTTTGAATTTTTAGAGCGGTTACTGTTTATCGCGATTCCTAGAATTCGTGATTTTCGTGGCTTAAATCGGCGCTCGTTTGACGGGCGAGGTAATTATTCTCTTGGCATTAAAGAGCAAATTGTGTTTCCAGAAATCCAATATGACAAAATTGATGCACTAAGAGGAATGGATATCACCATCACAACAACTGCAAAAACCAACGAAGAAGGCTTAGCGCTGTTGTTAGCATATAATTTTCCGTTTAAGGAGTAGGTGTTTAATGGCGAGGCTGTGTAAAGTTGAAAAAGATAAACGCCAGCGCAAATTGGTGAGCAAATATAAAGCTCAAAGGGCAGAGTTGCGCAAAAAAATACGTGATAAAGAATTAAGTTTTGAAGAAAAATTGACTGCACAAAAGACCATGCAGAATCTTCCAAAGGATTCTAACCGCTGTAGGCTTCGGAATCGTTGTGGAATAACAGGGCGCTCACGAGGCGTGTATCGTAAATTTGGTTTAGGCCGTAATAAACTTAGGGAACTCGCAATGACGGGCATGATTCCTGGTTTACGCAAGGCAAGTTGGTAGGAGATTTAATATGACTATGCAAGATCCCATTGCCGACATGCTTACTCAAATTCGCAATGGACAAATGGCTCGGAAGTCAAAAATCACTTTGCCAAGTTCAAAGAATAAAATTGCCGTACTCGAAGTATTGGAAGAAGAGGGATATATTTTAGGTTTTGAACAAGACAAAGAAAAAACAAAGCCGAACGTAACGATTCATTTAAAGTATCACAATGAAAAACCAGTGATAGAAATGATTCGCCGGGTTAGTCGCCCTGGCCTTAGGGTTTACAAAAAGAAGGATGAATTGCCAAAAATCATGGGTGGTTTAGGTATTGTTATTTTGTCAACCTCTGAAGGGGTGATGAGTGATAAAAAGGCACGGCAACTAGGACAAGGCGGTGAAGTCTTGTGCTATGTGGCATAGGGGTAAAAAAAATGTCAAGAATTGCAAAAAAACCACTAATCATTCCAAAAGGTGTAGACTTTAAAGTTGCTGATTGTCAGGTGACAGTAAAAGGCAAAAAAGGTGAAATGGCCTATAAATTGCACGACGCTGTTATTGTCGAAGTGCAAGGAAACGATGTTTTAGTTAAAGCAGCCAATGCGCCGCATCCAATGGTTGGTACCACTTGTAAATTATTGAGCAACATGCTTCAGGGTGTTAATGAAGGTTTTACAGAAGAACTGGCATTGGTCGGCGTGGGTTATCGTGCAAAAGTACAGGGAAAAATTTTAGAACTTAGTCTTGGGTTTTCTCATCCGGTACAGTTTGAAGCACCCGCGGGGATTACCATAGAAACGCCATCCAATACTGAAATTGTTATCAAAGGAATGGATAAGCAAGTTGTGGGCGAAACGGCTGCTAAAATTCGTGCATTTCGACCACCGGAACCTTATAAAGGGAAAGGGGTTCGCCGCAAAACCGAAACAGTGTCTTTGAAAGAAGTTAAGAAGAAATAGGGTAAGATTATGAGTATTCAAGCGAAAGCAGCAGCAGCACATAAGCGCCGGGTACGTCGTAGCCGGGGCAAGATATTTGAGTTGGGCTCGGTGTATTTAAGTGTCCATCGTACACCCAGGCATATTTATGCACAGGTGTTTTCTCCGCGCGGCAAAGAAGTGATCGCGTCTGCCTCTAGCTTAGAAACCGACATTCGTGGGAAAAAACATGAATCAGGAAAATGCGGTATTGCAGGAATTGTTGGGAAATTAATTGCAGAACGAGCAAAAGCAAAAGGCATTACAAAAGTGGCCTTCGATCGTTCAGGTTATAAATATCATGGCCGTGTAAAAGCATTGGCTGATGCAGCACGAGCAAATGGCTTAGTTTGTTAAGGGTTTAAATACATGGCGCATGCAGCAGTAGATTTAGGTTCAAAAGGGGATGGCTTCCAAGAAAAATTGGTCGCTGTTCGACGTAGTGCAACCGTGGTAAAAGGCGGCAGAAAGTTTAGTTTTTCCGCATTAACCGTTGTGGGTGATGGTAATGGGCGAATAGGGATTGGACGTGGTAAAGCACGTGAAGTTCCAACCGCAATCCAAAAAGCAATGGAAAGTGCCAGACGCAATTTGGTCAGAATAGATCTCAATGGTACCACGTTATATCATCCAATCGAGTCTCGGCATGGTGCCTCTAAAGTGATTATGCGGCCAGCATCCGAAGGTACGGGTATTATTGCGGGCAGCTCTATGCGTGCAGTCTTCGAAGTGCTGGGTGTTCACAATGTTTTAGCAAAATGTATAGGTTCAACGAACCCTGTCAATGTGGTTCGTGCAACCTTAAGAGGTTTAATGCAAATGACCTCTCCAGAACAAGTTGCTGCAAAACGTGGCAAGAAAGTGGCTGAAATTCTGGAGGAAAAGCATGACTAAGAAAAACCAAAAGCCAGATCAGTTGGCAATTACTTTAATTAAAAGTAGAAGTGGTCGTTTACCAAAACATAAAGCGACTTTGACAGGCCTTGGGTTACGGCGTGTCAATCAAACCGTTAAATTAGAAGACACGGCTTGTGTTCGCGGTATGATCAATCAAATTTCTTATCTACTCAAAGTGGAGCCTTGCGAATGAGATTAAACACATTAAAACCCGCAGAGGGATCCAGAAAAAAAGCCGTTCGTTTAGGCCGCGGAATAGGTTCCGGTATGGGTAAGACCTGCGGACGTGGACACAAAGGTCAAAAAGCGCGTGCTGGCGGTTACCACAAAGTAGGGTTTGAAGGCGGACAGATGCCTTTGCAACGCCGATTACCTAAATTTGGTTTTAACTCTCGAACCGCGCGTTTTATAGCCGAGGTTCGGTTAGATGATCTCAATAAAATATCCGGTGACATTGTTAATATACAGACATTATATGAAGCAAATTTATTATCGATGCCTACAAAGCATGCAAAAATTATTGGCTCAGGTAAACTTGCGCGCCCAATGACAATACAAGGGCTGCCAGTAACCAAGGGTGCGCGTACTGCTATTGAAGCGCTTGGGGGCAGAATCGAATAATCCATGCAAAGAACTCCGCGCACACTAGCCAACAAATCTGGACTTTCTGAACTAAAACGTCGTGTACTATTTTTAGTGGGTGCGTTATTGGTTTTTCGAATTGGCGCTCATATTCCCGTTCCAGGTCTTGATCCAGCAAGGCTGGCCGAGCTTTTTTCGGGGAGTAAAGGGATCCTAGATCTTTTTAATCTTTTTTCTGGTGGTGCGCTTTCTAGGTTAACGGTTTTTGCATTGGGTATTATGCCCTACATTTCGGCATCCATTATTATACAATTGTTATCGACTGTATGGCCTGTATTAGAGCAGCTTAAAAAAGAAGGGCAAACTGGCCGAAGAAAACTCTCTCAATATACGCGTTATGCAACACTTATATTAGCAACAATACAAGCAGTAGGGATGGCACAGTATCTAGCATCGTCCGGTATTGCGCTTGATCCAGGCCCTTCCTACTATTTTACAGTGACCATTACACTGGTGACAGGCACTATGTTTTTAATGTGGTTAGGGGAACAAATCACAGAGCGTGGCATAGGTAATGGTATTTCTTTAATTATTTTGTCTGGTATTGTTGCTGGGTTGCCCCGTGCAGTGGTCGATACATTAGAAAAAGTACGACAAGGCGAAATGCAAGCAATCGGTTTAATATTGCTGTGTGCTATGTTGGTTGTTGTGATTGCTTTTGTTGTCTTTATTGAAAGAGGCCAACGCCGCATCACCGTAAATTATGCACAACGCCAACAGGGCAGGAAAATGTACGCAGCACATCGCAGCCATTTGCCTTTAAAACTGAACATGGCGGGGGTAATACCACCCATTTTTGCCTCTGCAATTATTTTATTTCCGGCGACTGTCAGCCAATGGTTTGGTCAGTCACCTAATATGGAATGGCTAAGTACGATTGGTCTTGCTTTATCGCCTGGACAGCCGCTGTATATCTTATTATTTGCATCTGCAATCATATTTTTCTGCTTTTTTTATACCGGGTTGGTTTTTAATCCAAAAGAAACTGCGGAAAATCTAAAGAAATCAGGTGGTTATATTCCTGGAATCCGTCCGGGAGATCAAACCACTCACTACATCGATAAAGTGATGACTCGATTAACGATTATTGGTTCTTTGTATATTACGGCAGTCTCTTTGTTGCCGGAGTTTTTAGTATTAGGGTGGAATGTCCCCTTTTATTTTGGCGGAACCTCGCTATTGATTATTGTGGTTGTCGTGATGGACTTTATGGCGCAAGTGCAGGCACACATGATGTCGCATCAATATGAATCTTTAATGAAGAAGGCCAACCTAAAGGGGATGGGTAAGTAAAACTAGCCTTTAGGTGAGTAACAGAGTAAAATAGTGTGCTTCCAGAAGAGAAGCTTGGGGTAAGAGATGAAGGTAAGAGCATCAGTTAAGAAAATGTGCGATGAGTGCCGTGTTATTAAGAGAGAACGGGTCGTGAAAGTTATTTGCAAAAAAACAAGCAAACATAATCAAAGGCAGGGTTAATAATGGCCATACGTATATCAGGTGTAATACTCCCACAAAATAAGCATGTTAGAATCGCACTACAAAGCGTATTTGGCATTGGTAATCATAGGGCGCTTTCAATTTGTAAAAGGGCGGGCATTGATCCCTCTATCAAAGTAGTGGATCTAAAAGATGACTATACATCTTTAATACAAGATGCGGTTAATGAATACGAAGTAGAAGGCGATCTTAGAAGAAGAGTCGCCATGGACATTAAACGATTAGGCGATATTAAATGTTATCGAGGCCTTCGTCATAAGCGGGGTTTGCCAGTACGAGGTCAGCGGACACGTACAAATGCACGTACTCGCAAAGGACGTAAGCGTCAGAGCCAAATTATTAAACCACAGGCAGAGTCAAAATAGTTTATTAGCTTAGGAATATACGAATGGCAAAGGCACAGGCAAAGAAACAAGTAAAGACACAAGCAAGCGCACCAGCAGCAACACGTACGCGTAAAAAAAATAAGCGAACCGTTACAACAGGTGCAGTGCATGTGCTTGCAACATTTAATAATACCATTGTGACGGTCACTGACTCCCAAGGCAATGTGATTGCTTGGCAGACAGCCGGTGGTGCAGGATTTAAAGGTTCACGAAAAAGCACCCCATATGCCGCACAAATGGCTGCAAAACGGGCAATTCAAGTTGCAAAAGAATCTGGTTTGAAAACAGTAGATGTTTTCGTATGTGGTCCCGGCCCAGGTAGAGAATCTGCGGTTCGTGCTGTTGGAGAATTCTGCAACATTTTACGAATTGTTGATAAAACGGGAATACCTTTTAATGGTTGTCGGCCTCCAAAAGAGCGTCGTGTTTAATAGTTGAGGGCAATAAAATGGCAAGATACCTAGGGCCAACCTGTAGAGTGTCAAGAAGATTAGGAACCGACTTAGGTCTTAAAAGCCGAGTCAGAGAGGTCGAATCTAAGTGTAAATTAAATAGCCCACCCGGCATGCATGGTCAAAAACGTGGTCGTGCGACAGATCACGGTGTCCAGCTTTGTGAAAAACAAAAATTTAGATATATGTATGGTGTATTAGAACGACAATTTCGTCGATACTATGCAGAAGCAGCCAGACGAAAGGGCGCAACCGGTGAAATTTTATTTAAACTATTAGAATGCCGTTTAGACAATGTCGTTTATCGAATGGGGTTTGGAAGCACTCGTGCTGAAGCGCGCCAACTTGTTAAACACAAAGCGGTACTAATCAATGATAAAGTGGTTAATATTCCTTCTTGCCAAGTTAAGCCAGGGGATATTATTGAGGTGCGAGAGCGCTGTAAATCTCAGGTAAGAATTCAAGATGCCCTTCGCTTGGCAGAAGGTGCAGGCTTTCCGGAATGGGTAGAAGTGGATGTGAGTAATAAAAAAGGCACATTTAAACGAATACCCGATAGAACTGATTTGCCAGCTGAACTAAACGAACAGTTGGTTGTCGAGCTTTACGCGAAATAAGGATGGCCCTGTCCAGAGGAGCAACGACATGCAACGTGCTGTCAGAGAATTTTTGAAACCAAGATTAATCGATGTTCAACAAACCGGACATCATCGTGCCCGGGTGGTATTAGAACCGTTAGAGCGTGGTTTTGGCCACACTTTAGGAAACGCTTTAAGGCGCGTTCTTTTATCGTCTATGCCTGGTTGTGCAGTGGTTGAAGCTTCTATAGACGGTGTTCTTCATGAATACACCACCAAAGAAGGTGTGCAAGAAGATGTCATCGACATTTTACTGAATCTTAAAGGCATTGAATTTAAGCTAGAAGGCAGAGACGAAGTAGAGCTTAAACTCAATAAGCAAGGTGAAGGCCCTGTTTTAGCCTCTGATTTTGAATTACCGCATGATGTAAAAATTATCAATCCTGCGCATGTTGTTGCCAACATGACAAAAGCTGGAAATTTAAATATGACGGTCAGAGTGGTTCGAGGTCGAGGTTATGAACCCATCAGTCAACGCCAAAATCCAGAAGATGAAACCAAGCCGATTGGTTGGTTACAATTAGATGCTTCATTTAGTCCTGTTCGTCGAGTAACCTATGTTGTAGAAAATGCACGGGTAGAAAAGCGCACAGACTTAGATAGGTTAGTACTAGATTTAGAAACCAATGGTACGATTGAACCAGAAGAAGCCGTACGATGGGCAGCTTCTGTGCTGGTTGATCAATTATCTGTTTTTGTTGAATTGAAGGGTGAAAAGCAAGCAGAACCTGCCCGTGCGCGGACAGAGATTGATCCGCTATTACTTCGTTCGGTTGACGATCTAGAATTAACCGTTCGTTCAGCGAACTGTTTAAAGGCAGAAAATATTTTCTATATCGGCGACTTAATTCAAAAGACGGAAGTCGAGCTGCTAAAAACCCCAAATTTGGGCAAGAAGTCTTTAACAGAAATTAAAGATATCCTTGCAGCTAAAGGGCTATCTCTAGGAATGAAGCTTGAAAATTGGCCACCCGCGGGTTTGCACGAAAAGCAAACTTAAGGATTTTGTCTAACATTGACAATGGCAGTGATTTTGATATAATATAAGTCGCTGAACCGTGTATATATAGCTAAGGGTATTAAATATGCGTCATAGAAAAACAGGAAGACGATTTGGACGGACTTCTAGTCACCGAAAAGCAATGTTTCAAAACATGATTAATTCAGTAATTCAGCATGGAATGATAAAAACAACACTGCCAAAAGCTAAAGATTTAAGACGTTTAGTTGAACCAATGATTACCCTTGCTAAAGAAGATACCATGGCAAAACGCCGCTTAGCCTTTGCTAGGCTTAGAAACCAAGAGATTGTTACAAAGCTATTTAATGAAGTAGGTCCTCGTTTTAAAGAGCGTCAAGGTGGATATGTACGAATTTTAAAATGTGGTAATCGTAGAGGGGATTGTGCCCCTATGGCCATTGTCGAATTTGTAGATCGGGATTAAGGATGGCACGAATGTTATCTACACCTAATTTTATAGGAACACGGCCGGGTCCATAACCCGGCTTTTTTTTATCTGGGGGGTTATAGCCATTCAGATAAATATTTTGCGAAGGAGAGGTGTTTGAGCGAAGCGAGTTTAGCGACTGAGACAAAATTTTTATCTGAAGGGCTATAGTCTATGCAGTATTCACACACTAAACCATTCAGCAGAATTAGAAGCTTTTTATGGCCTATACACGGATATGAGCATAAAAAGCTCGTCCCTATGTTTATTTTATTTTTCCTTATTTCTTTTGTTTATAATGTTTTACGGTGCATGAAGGTCACTTTGGTGGTCACAGCCGATGGTTCGGGTGCAGAAGTGATTCCCTATTTGAAAGTGTGGGCAGTTTTACCTGGTGCTTTGTTATTAACCTACATTTATACAAAACTCTCAAACTTTTTAAATCGCGAGCAAGTATTTTATGCAATGCTTGCTATTTTTCTAGGTTTTTTTACTTTGTTTATGTGTTTTATTCACCCGAATCGTGAAGCACTGGAATTAACATCCTTTTCACACTTTTTATCAGAAAATTTGCCAAAGGGCCTTAATGGATTAGTGTCGGTTATTCGACATTGGCATTTGTCTTTATTTTATGTGTTATCCGAAATGTGGAGTGCAGTCGTTTTGTCCATGCTATTTTGGGGTTTTGCGAACGAAATTACCTCTGTAGATGAAGCCAAACGTTTTTATGCTATTTTTGCTTTGGGGGCCAACAGTTCTGGCATATTTTCAGGTCAGTGTGCACAACTGCTTACCTTAGAACATTACAATGCCAGTCTTCCTTTTGGGAAAGAAGCTTGGGAACAATCTTTAATCTTACAATTAGGGGTTGTGTTAATCATGGGTGCCATGATTACCCTGTTGTTCCGTTGGTTAAATAAGAGTGTACTACCCAATCTTAATAAAATGCCGGTCATCGAGACCAAAGACTCAAACGAGGTCAAAGACTCAAAAGCCAAATCTCTTTCTTTAATGGAATGTTTTTCACATTTGGCCAAATCCCGTTATATGGTTTATATCACTATTTTGGTGGTTGCCTACAACTTGGTTTACAATCTTTCAGATGTTTTATGGACAGAACAAATTCGTGTCAGCTATCCTTCCGCCGGTGAATTTAATGCGTATATTAATAAAATTGCCTCTATCACAGGGGTTTTTGCAACGATCTCTGCTTTATTGTTATCGGGCAATGTCATTCGGCGATATGGGTGGACAGCCACAGCACTGATAACGCCTGCGATTTGGCTGGTAACCAGTATTGGATTCTTTGGTTGTCTGCTATTAACCAATCATAACGTGACCGATTTTATTGGAGCGTTGCTGGGGGTACCACTATACACATTGGCTTTGATTTTCGGATCCGCGCAAATCTGTTTAGGGCGCGCTGCAAAATATACAGTCTTTGATGAATCCAAAGAAATTGCTTTTATACCATTACCGAAAGAGGACCAACGGAAAGGAAAAGCGGTTGTTGATGGTATTGCCTCCCGTTTTGGAAAATCGGGTGGATCGTTGGTAATCCAAGTTTTGTTGATTGTCTGCGGGGAGCTGGTGCTGACTATTCCTTATGTGGCGGTTATTTTTTGTATAGTCTTAGCTTTTTGGATACTGGCCGTTCGAAGGTTAGGAAGACTGGCTAGCCAGACCATTGATAAAGAGCTGCAAACAACGAATAGGGAGCCAATTCCCTTGACTCAAACGGTTGTTTCTCATTAAAAAACGTGTAAGTAAATAAACTGAATAAAAAATTTGACATTCAACCAGAATTCAGGCAAACTACTGGTCAATCACGGAAGACTTATAGTTTTTGGCAAGGGATAATTGTTTTTCTGAAGGGCTATAGCCAAAATCGAGGCCTATAATGCAACCTATGCAACCCAAGCAGTTTGGTAAACTTCGGAATTTTCTGTGGCCCATACACGGGTATGAACATAAGAAACTTCTGCCAATGCTTGTGCTCTTCTTTCTCATCTCGTTTATCTACAACTTATTACGATGCATGAAAGTAACGTTGGTTGTAACACCCGAGGGTTCTGGCGCTGAAGTTATCCCCTTTTTAAAAGTGTGGGCGGTATTACCCGGGGCAGTCTTAATTACTTATATTTATACAAAACTGTCTAACCGATTAAATCGAGAGCAAGTTTTTTATACGATGCTTGCGCTTTTTTTAGGATTTTTTACAGTATTTTTGCTGGCGCTATACCCCAATCGAGAACAGCTTGAATTAACCCATTTTGCCAATTTTCTTCAAACGAAATTGCCAGATGGCTTAAAAGGTCTTATTTCTATTATTCGACACTGGCCTTTGTCTTTATTTTATGTTTTATCAGAATTATGGAGTGCAGTCGTTTTATCCATGCTCTTTTGGGGTTTTGCAAACGAGGTCACGACAGTAGATGAAGCCAAACGTTTTTATGCTATTTTTGCATTGGGTGCGAATTTCTCTGGGATATTTTCAGGCCAATCCGCACAATTGTTAACATTACAAGAATATAATCCTAACCTTCCATTTGGCAGCGTTGCTTGGGAACAAACCCTCAATTTACAGTTAGGCATGGTGTTACTCTTAGGGTTGGCTATTATACTGATTTTTCGGTGGGTTAACCGCAGATTGATTACTAGTCCCGAGATTTTTTCTGCCAGTAAGCCGCATTTAGCCTCTGTCGAAGAGGAACCTTCTAAAAAATTATCTTTAATGGAATGTTTTACTTATTTAGCACGTTCTCGGTATATGCTATATATTGCCATTTTAGTGGTCGCCTATAATATTGTGTACAATCTTTCGGATGTCTTATGGACCGATCAAATCAAACAACGTTATCCGGATGCCAGCGAATTTAACGCGTATATTAATAATGTGGCGTCCGTTACGGGAATATTTGCTACTTTATCTGGCTTTATATTATCAGGAAACGTTATTCGTCGTTACGGTTGGTCAGTAACAGCAATGATTACCCCGTTAATTTGGTTATTTACCAGCATAGGCTTTTTTGGATGTATGTTGTTAGACGAAACCAGCCGTTTTTCAGATTTCATGTATGCTCTTTTTAGTATGCCCGCGTCAACCCTTGTTTTATTTTTTGGCTCTGCTCAAATTTGTTTAGGGCGTGCTGCAAAATATACTGTTTTTGATGAAACCAAAGAAATTGCTTTTATTCCTCTGCCAAAAGAAAATCAGCGTAAAGGGAAAGCAGTTGTGGATGGCATAGCGTCTAGATTTGGAAAATCGGGCGGCTCTCTTACCATTCAAATTTTGTTGGTTTTATGCGGTGAACTTCTTTTTACCATTCCGTATATTGCTGCCATTTTTATGGTTGTCATCACGCTTTGGATTTTTGCAGTACGAAACTTAGGGAGATTAGTCGCTCGCTCTATTGATCAACACGATAGAGGGCTTCCCATTACTGCAGATGCTCAAAAAACATCGTCTGTCGCAAGATCTAATTCAGCACCCGTGTCGACTTAGTTTTTTGCAATACAAATGCGATCTCGCCCCTCTTGTTTTGCTTGATACATTGCCTTGTCCGCTGCTCTAAGAAGCGCTTCGCCTGTTGTTCCATTATCCGGGTACAGTGCAACACCAATAGAAATACTAATATTCTTAATAGACTGATTGTCTTTTATGCTTGGCAACGACTTTACACCTTTTCGCAGTAGCTCAGCGCGCTCAAGAATAGTCTCGAACGGAGTTTCTGGAAATACAATTACAAATTCCTCACCGCCATAACGGCAGGCCATATCGCTGCTTCGAATATTGTGGCTTACATACATGCCAAGTGCATGCAATACCCTGTCACCGATTTCATGTCCAAACGTATCGTTAAAAATCTTAAAATGATCGATGTCAAAAAAAATAAGCCCAAAGGTTAATTGGTTCCTAGATGCTTGAGCAATGGTCATGGTGAGATATTCTTCTAGATATCGTCGATTAAAAAGACCCGTTAATAAATCATGAATGGCTTGTTCTTTAATGAGAACGTTATATTTTTTCAAGGCTTCGAAGCTGTTCTGTAGCTCATTTTGCGCTTTAAGCAAGTTTTTTAATAAATTGGCATTTTCAAATTTAAGTTTTATATGGGATACCAAAAACGCATGACCATGATGCGCAATAATGGATGCATAGATACAATAGAATAACATTAAAATAAATATGCCGATGTATAGATGATTGCCATGAACAATTTGTAGTATTTCCCAGGCCAATAATGGAATAACATTACAGAGAATATAAACCATGCTCACCAAGTAACTGGCACCTAAGCTTAGAACGGATCCTGCTAAAAGACCTGAAATAATGACAAGGATAAAGGTTTGGTGTCCAATATCATTTGGCATTAAAAAACTGCCCAGCGTGCCCCAAAGCAGCCCAGTTATGGTGGAAGAAAATAAAAAAAGATAATAATGTAATCCTTGCAAATTAATATTATTTTTTGTGTAATTATACCATTTAAATAATATAAATCTAAAGATAGTCACGATAAATAAAGCCATGTACCAAGGGATTAAATATTCATTTGCTATACTGTTTGATAACTCCCAAAAAAGAATGGTTGAAATAAACAAGATAGCAATGATACTGGGTGGTAAATTTTTGTAAAGAGAACTGGTCAATTCCGTTCGAATAGAAAGTGTTATTTTAGGGTCCGTTGGTTGTTCGGGCTCTGAAATCACAAAAACCTCAATGAATGACTGATTTATTTAAGTATAGATCAGCATTTTTTGATGAATATACACGAAGTTTCTGACCATTTTTTCTTAAGATTTTAATATGGATTGTAAAAATTGACCGGTATAAGAACGCTTAACTTTCGCAACGTTTTCTGGAGTGCCAGTTGCAATAATTTCACCACCACCCTGACCGCCTTCAGGTCCTAAATCAATTATCCAGTCTGCCGTTTTAATGACATCTAAATTGTGTTCAATAATAATAATGGTATTACCACGATCAGAAAGACGCTTAAGTATTTCCAGTAGATGTTTAACATCATGAAAATGAAGTCCAGTGGTGGGTTCATCTAAAATATAGAGTGTTTTTCCGGTATCACGACGGGCAAGTTCTTTTGCCAATTTGATTCGTTGCGCTTCGCCGCCCGATAAAGTGGTCGCACTTTGACCAATTTTAATATAGGATAACCCGACATCTGCTAAGGTTTCTAATTTGCGCGCTAAAGGTGGAATGGCTTTAAAAAAAACTAAAGCTTCTTCTACGGTCATCTCAAGTACTTCGTGAATATTTTTGGCTTTATAAAGCACCTCTAAGGTTTCCCGGTTATAACGCTTTCCATGACAGACATCACAAGCAACGTAAATATCAGGTAAAAAGTGCATTTCAACTTTAATGAGGCCATCGCCTTGGCAGGCTTCGCAGCGTCCCCCTTTTACATTAAAACTAAAGCGGCCAGGTTTATACCCTCGGCTACGGGCTTCTGCAGTATTGGAAAAGAGATCACGAATATCGGTAAACATGCCAGTATAAGTGGCAGGATTAGAACGAGGGGTACGACCAATGGGGCTTTGATCAATATCAATCACTTTGTCCAATTGCTCGAGTCCTTGAATACTCTTGTGTGGTCTGGCATCCAGTTGTTTGGCGCCATTTAAAAGTTTGGCAGCGACTGGGTATAAAGTATCGTTTATTAACGTAGATTTTCCAGAGCCAGAAACACCGGTGATACAAGTCATTAACCCTAGTGGAAACTGAACCTCTAGATTTTTTAAGTTGTTGCCAGAAGCACCTCGCAATTCAATCACATGAGAGTTGTCAAAAGGCTTTCGCTTAGTCGGAATAGAAATTTTCTTTTTACCGGAGAGATAGTGTCCTGTTAAAGAGTTTGGGCTTTTCATAATTTGTTTCGGCGTGCCTTGTGCCACAATCTGGCCGCCATGAATGCCTGCACCAGGACCAATATCGACAATGTGATCTGCGCTTAAGATGGCTTCTTCATCATGCTCGACAACGATGACGGTATTCCCTAAATCTCTCAACCGAAATAAAGTGTTAATCAATCGGGCATTATCTCGTTGATGTAAGCCTATAGAAGGTTCATCTAATACATACATAACGCCAACCAACCCAGCACCAATTTGGCTGGCCAATCGAATGCGCTGCGTTTCACCGCCCGAAAGTGTGTCTGCACTTCTGTCTAAGGATAAATATTCAAGACCGACATTAACCAAAAATTCTAAACGATTAATAATCTCTTTTAAAATTTTATTGGCAATTTGCCCGCGTGCACCCGGTAATTTTAATTTTTTAAAATAGTGTGTTGTCTCTGAAATGGATAAAGCAGAAATGGTTGGCAACGTATAATGTTGAATAAAAACGTGTCTAGCGGCTTCTTTAAGACGCGCGCCCTGACAAGTGATGCAGGTTTTTTGTGTTAGATATTTAGACAGCTCTTCGCGTACATAATTAGATTCTGTGTCTCGATAACGGCGTTCCATATTGGGGATAATCCCTTCAAAAGAATGTTTTCGTGTGACAATATCGCCGTTCTCTTGTGTATATCGAAATAAAATTTCTACCTCATCACTGCCGTACAGTATAATATCTTGTATTTTTTTTGGGATTTTCTTAAAGGGCGCTTCAAGATCAAACCGAAAGTGTTTAGCCAGTGAAGTAAGCATGCTGTAATAATAAAAATTGTGTCGATCCCAATTTCGGATAGCACCGTTTGCAAGGCTCAGTGTTTCATCAATAATAATCTTCTCGCGATCCATAAATTGTTTAACACCCAAACCATCACAGGTAGGGCAAGCGCCAGAAGGATTATTAAAAGAAAACAATCGAGGTTCTAATTCGGTTAAGCTATAGCCACACTCGGCACAAGCAAATTTAGAAGAAAAAACTAGTTTTTTAAGTACTTTATTTTTATCATCGACTAAGTCAATATTCACAAGCCCTTCAGAGAGATTAAGCGCCGTCTCTAAAGAATCTGCTAATCGGCTTTGAATATCGGGTTTTACTTTTAAGCGATCAATCACCACTTCAATCGTATGTTTACGGCGTAAGTCTAGTTTAGGCGTTTCTTCTAGTTCAACCAATACACCATCAATACGGACGCGCACAAAGCCTTGATTACGCAAATTTTCCAGTAATTGAATATGTTCGCCTTTGCGTTCTTGTACAACGGGCGCAAGCAGCATAATTTTAGTTTCTAAAGGTAGGGCAAGAATATTATCTACCATTTGGCTAATGGTAAAAGCGGCAAGCTCTGTGTGATGTTGTGGACAATGCGGTATTCCAACCCGTGCAAATAAAAGTCTTAAATAATCATGGATTTCTGTAATGGTGCCCACGGTAGAACGGGGGTTATGAGAAACAGATTTTTGTTCAATCGAGATTGCCGGAGATAATCCTTCAATATGATCGACGTCTGGTTTTTCCATTAAAGACAAAAATTGTCTTGCATAGGCAGACAAGGACTCTACATACCGTCTTTGCCCTTCTGCATAGAGTGTATCAAAGGCCAAAGACGATTTTCCCGAACCTGATATTCCAGTAATAACAATCAACTGGTCTCTTGGGAGTTCCAAATCCAGATTTTTCAAATTGTGGGTACGAGCGCCCCGAATTGAGAGTGTGTGCATGGTTGCGTAATTTTTAAGATTTCATTGATAAAAACAAGTTGTTACTATACGCTAACGGTCTAATTTTGTGAAGACACGGTAGAAAGATGATTCAAATTACATCCGTAGAACGTAGAGCAGTCGCTACCTTAGCGGGTATATTTTCTTTGCGGATGTTAGGGCTCTTTATGATACTACCAATCTTTTCAATTTATGCTAAACAACTTAAATTTGTAACACCAACCACGATTGGGATCGCATTGGGTATTTATGGTCTTACGCAGGCACTTTTACAAATCCCATTTGGATTAGCTTCGGATAGGCTAGGGCGTAAGCCCATGATTATTGTTGGATTACTCTTGTTTATTGCAGGCAGTGTTGTTGCGGCTTTGTCGGACACGATTTACGGCGTCATTCTTGGCAGAAGTTTACAAGGGGCCAGCGCAATCGGTTGCGTGATTATGGCTTTAGTGGCTGATCTAACGCGAGAAGAAGTTAGGGTTAGAGCAATGGCAGTGATTGGGATTACCATAGGCTTATCATTTGCACTATCCATGATTTTAGGACCAATATTAAGCGATTTTGGCGGTGTTAAAGGAATTTTTTGGACAACAGCGGTGCTGGCTGTTTTAGCAATATTAGTGTTAGTTTTCTTGGTTCCAACCCCAACAAAACAAACGGCAGGTAGTGACACTATCCCTAAGTTCTCTAGTATCCCTCAAATTCTGCTTCATTCGCCCCTAAGATCTTTAAATTTTGGTGTACTGGTTTTACACGCCAGCTTAACGGCACTGTTTCTAAAAATACCCTTGGCAGTACAGGCGATTGGATATTCCAAAAGCTTGGCATGGCAGTTTTATCTTCCGATATTTGTCGGATCTCTTTTTGCGACGGTTCCCTGTATTATTGTGATTGAAAAGAAATCCTGGGCAAGAACTGGCCTGATTGGAATGGTACTGGCGCTTGTCGTTTCAGAGTTAGGCATTTTGTACTATTTTAATCAGTGGCTGGGGTTGGCGCTTAGCCTTGGGTTATTTTTTACCGCATTTAATACTTTGGAGGCTAGCTTACCTTCGTTTGTGTCTAAGTTAGCGCCTCCAGGCAGTAAAGGAACGGCTCTAGGGGTTTATTCCTCTGCACAGTTTTTAGGGTTGTTTTTAGGCGGTGTAATAGGTGGTTGGCTAGACAGCGGCTATGGTATGGTAGCAGTATTGTTATTTTGTATTATATTGGCAGTTGTTTGGCTTACATGGATTTTAAAGTAATTTAATTTAAGAGAGGTTCTACAATGGCACGTGGGTTAAATAAAGTCATGATCATGGGAAATTTGGGTGCTGATCCAGAAGTGCGTTATATGCCCAGCGGTTCAGCAGTTACCAATATTCGAGTGGCAACCACCGAGGTTTGGAAAGATCGCCAATCTGGTGAAAAACAAGAAAGAACAGAATGGCATCGTATCGTTTTGTTTAATCGCTTAGGAGAAATTGCGGCGCAATATTTACGCAAAGGTTCTCGCGTATTTGTGGAAGGTTCTTTAAAGACAAACAAATGGCAAGATCAAAATGGGCAAGATCGGTTTACCACAGAAATTGTTGCCAGCAGTATGCAGTTAATGGATTCAAAAGGGGGCGGCAGCGCACCGTTTGATGCTAGCGAAGCATCTATGGACGAGGGGGGGCAACAGTCTTCTACGCAGCGTCCAGCGCCTGCAAAAGCGGCAGCAACGGCTAATATGGTGGAAGAAGAATTTGATGATGAGATTCCGTTTTAATCATTGTCATTAATCATTGCGAGTCCTTCTCTCCGTTGGGGAGAAGGTGCTGCGAAGCGGCGGATGAGGGTGCTGAGTGCTGGGGGAAATTGTCTTAAAAGAACAATCTGTAGACCAAGTAGTTGATGTTGGACAATGGCCAGCAGATGATGAAGCGTTAGCAGTTTATCCTGAAGGGGCTCGAGAAAAAAGTCTTTTAATTTGTCCACCATTATCAGCTGAACATAACTATAATTTCTGCATACCCGGATACCGTTATTTGTTTAAACGTTCTCGTTCGGGTTTTCCAGAACAATATTGGATTGAAATTTTTGCATATCAACTGGGATGTTTAGTTGGTGTTACAGTTCCTTCTGCCTTTGTTGCCTATAACAGCAATACTAGAGAAGCTGGTGCCTTGATTGAATGGTTTTATATCCCGAAAGAAGAAAAATATATCTCTGGAGGAGATATTCTCCAAGCTCGGATAGAAGAATTTGATAGGAAAAAGGGTGAAAAGCATAACTTTCAGAGTATTGTTGATGCACTTAACCCCGAGTTCTGGAAATTAGAAGAAAATTGGATTCAAAATTTTGCTAAGATGATTATTTTTGATGCGTTGATTGGGAATACAGACAGGCATCAAGACAATTGGGGTGTCATTACTAATTTTACAGTTTTTACGAGTAGAATATCTCCTGCATTTGATAACGGGACAAGCATGGGTCATGAAATACAAGAAAAAAAATTTTCTCAATTTGATGAACGTGTGCGGCTTGAAAAATATGTTAATAAGGGAAAACCACATTTAAAATGGGATTTAAATGAAGAGCATAAATTTCGTGGAAATCAAGATGCTCTTTTGTTAAAAGTATTAGATACTTATCCTAACTTTAGTGACCTGATGTTATCGTGTCTTAATTTTAAGAGAGAGCAAATTGAAGAAATGCTGGAACGTTTAGTGCGGTTTAATGTTCCGGTTAGATTAACCAAAAATAGGGCACGATTCATGCTAAACTTACTTTGTTATCGGCAGAAACATCTATTATCTATGATAAGTGAGTTCGAACATGCGTTCCCCTGAGAAACTTCCAAAGCGACATTTTATTAAGCACGTCATTGAATTTAATGATCTAATGCTTGTATGGCAGTCGCCACAAGATGAGCAGCGAATACGTTATGTAGTTGGGAAACTTGTTCGAAATAAGTCTGATGTCACACTTTTTTATTTGACAGAAAGTAGTGATTTTAAAAAAGCGTTAAAACTGGGTTTTGACGGTTATCCGGCTTTTATGATTAATAAAGAAATTCATGCGATGGGTGTACTGGATGCATTTATGCGGCGGTTACCACCTAGAACACGCAGTGATTTTGAGCAATATTTAGAGATATTAAGATTGCCACCAAATGTTAATATAACTGATTTTTCACTGTTGGGGTATTCAGGCGCAAAATTGCCTAGCGATACTTTTTCTATCGTTCCATCGTTTGAATCTACAGGCCCTTGTGAGTTCTTAATGGATGTCGCTGGGTTTCGTCATATTTCAGAAATTGTATTGGATCACATTGAATTGGGCACAGAGGTTTATTTTGAAGAAGAACCAGAGAATAAAATTGATTCAAATGCCATTCGAATACTCATCGACAGAAAAAAAATAGGATACGTAACACGGGCTCATTTGCCAGCATTTCGTCGATGGTTAAGAGAGGGATGG
>Ga0207035_1087_pt1 | contig 24829 bp, 23 predicted proteins | sample Alteio_BWMinCont_77_FD_153272 | JGI IMG/M metagenome (GOLD analysis project Ga0207035, IMG submission 153272) | Enriched cells from forest soil in Barre Woods Harvard Forest LTER site, Petersham, Massachusetts, United States -... | ecosystem: Environmental > Terrestrial > Soil > Temperate forest >... | reverse complement strand
GTATATTTTGTTTTTGTTGGTCAATAGTAGCCAACGCTGTTTTCATACTTATTCTTGCTTGCGCAACATCATTATCAACCGAACTTTTTAATTGAGCTAAACTATTGTTGGCCTGTTGCAGCGAATATTTAGCTTCCTGAATTTTTGAGTTTTTGTAAAATCCGCTAAATATGGGAACGTTAAGATTTAAACCTATATATGAAGCAGGATACCACGTATCCCAAACAGAACTTAAGTCGGAAGCATAAGCTGTTTTTGAATAGCTTGCCATAGCCGATAAAGTTGGTATCCTGTTTAGTTCATACTGTTTCACATTATACTTTTGTAATTTTACATTGGCAGCGTATAACTGTATATCTTTCCTGTCATTGTAATTATAACCCGAATCTAAAATATTTGACTTTAGTTCATCATCACTTAAAGTATCCGTCAAAACTAATTCTTCATTTTGCGGCATATTAATTAAGAACTTTAGGGAAGCATTGCCGGCAGCTAATTGATTTTGCACACTTAAAGCCTGTGTTTCTAAGTTATTTAACTGTACGGTTAATTTATCTATATCCAGTTTTTCAGCAAAGCCATTTTTATAAATTTCTTTTGTATCATGCAATTGGTTGGTAATATCGTTAACGTTGGCTTGCACACTAGCTAATTGTTTTTGTCCCACTACCAATTGATAATATATTTTGTAAATATTGGCCCTAATTGTTTCTTTGGTTACTTCTGCTTTCGCGCTGTAATAATTAAGTGCGGTAGCTCTCGCCTGCAAGCCGATAAATACGCGTCCATCAAACAATAGCTGGCTAAGCGAAACCCCAAAGTTAGAATTGTATTTTAGGGCAAATGGAACAGCCTCGATTGCGCCAGGAGGGGCAGTAGTATTAAAAAACGAGGCTGGCACAGGAGTAACAGGTATTTTTAAATAGTCGGTCATTCCTGCACTTCCATTTATTTGCGGCAAAGCCTGTGAGGTAATTTCTTTATTTACCTGCTGCTGGTTTTGAATATCGATTAGCTCATTTTTTACCTCTACTGCATTCTTTAATCCATAATCAACGGCTTGCTTTACCGAAAATTCATTTTTCGTTTGTGCCGCAACGTTATGGCTTGTTAATACGCCTGCAATAAATACAACAGTAAGTTTTATCAGGTTATTTTTTATTGTCATTGGTTGTTTTTTTTATTCGTTCCTGTTGATATTTTAAAATCAGCTTATATCCTTTGGGAGAAGCAAGGCCAAATAAATATTGCATCATCAATTCCTCATGAATCTCAGCCATATTTAATTTCACTTTGTTTTGAAACTCGGGATTGAAAGGAAACATCATGCTTTCTAAACGAAAACGTGCTGCCAGTTCAATATTAACGTCTGCTCTAAAAACTTCTTCTTTAATTCCTCGTATGATATTCTCCCGGGTAACATTATATAGAAAATCATTTTTATGCTTTTGAAATTTTGCAAAAGCCTGTGGATGATACTTCTGCATATCAAATAATAGCGAAGGGTTCATTCTGCTAAACATTTCCATGAACATCTCAATGGCAAGAAAGATCTCATGCACTGCATTCGCTGCAATTTTCCTATCGGTATTACAACCAGCCTGATTTTGCTGGATTGTTTCACTCACCACAGCAGTTATCAATTCTTCCTTATCGGCATAAAACTGGTAGATCGTTTTTTTGCTCATGCCCAATTTATTCGCAATATCATCCATACTCACACTGCGGAAACCGTATTGCATAAACAACTCATGTGCCTCTTGTTTAATTCGTTCTGTTGTGTCCAATGTTGTCATAAAGTGCACAAAACTAAGGAAACTTTTAATGTAACCAAAGTTTCCAACGCTTTTTTTTTGCCGCTCATCATTTTTTTAGCTTCCCGCTGCGTGTTGCAAACAATTATCTTTGAGTACTAAATTTATTTTTATGAGATCGATTGATTACAAAAGGCTGTTTCAATATTTTTTACAAGGAATATTGATACTGGCACCCATTTCTATTACTATTTGGGCCATTGCCGCTGCATTTAATTTTATTGATGGTATTTTACCAAACCTTGTTCATGCTCTTTTCCCAAGTTCGATGGAAGATAGCGAAGGACACTTAAGACGTATACCAGGACTTGGTTTTATAATAATACCAGCATTTCCGGCGGTAATAAAAAAACCGCATAATAATTTATTTTTTGATGGGCATAAAAACCCCAGCAATAAGAACGCAAATTACAAATCAATAACAGTGCAATTAAAAAAAGTGATTTGATCGATCTTCTCATATTAGCAAATTGATAAGTGAATTTAATGTTTTTTATCATCGACCTGTTTTAAATTATTGTTTCTTGTCTTCATCTTCTATAGAAGTGACCCCTCCACTTACAGCAAACTTCATGGTTTGTGTGGCGCTTATGTTTGTAATAGGCCTTACCCTGTTTTTTGGAATAATATATACATTACCCGCAACTGAATAAGCCATTGGTACGTATACAGCTATATAATCTTTAAAACCAAACTCCTGCATATCATCCTGCGTAATAAATTACTTACAGGCAGTAGGAAAACTTTAAAACAGATAAAACATTAAACTACAAAAAACTTTATGATGAAACAATATTTTATAGTAGGTACAACGGCATTGATCCTTTTGTCTTCTTGCGGAGCATCACATGAAGATAAAAACGCTGTTTTAAATGATAAAAAAACAGAGCTGGAAAAATTAAAGACTGATAAAGAAAAAATAGATGGCCAGATCAAGGATCTGCAAATAGACATAGATAAATTGGATACCACTGCATCTACTGCGCAAAAAGCAAAATTGGTATCAGTGCAAACCTTACAGGTTAGAGATTTCAATCATTTTATCCAATTACAGGGACATATTGACGCATTAAATATCAGTTATATCGCTCCACGTGGCAATCCTGGTTTGGTAAAAGAGATCTATGTAAAGCAGGGTGATCAGGTAAAAAAAGGACAATTGCTTTTAAAACTCGATGATGCTGTTATGCGGCAAAATTATAATGCTTCCGAACAAAATCTTGAAACAATAAAAACACAATTGGCTTATGCAAAAGATATTTATCAGCGTCAGCAAAATTTATGGAGCCAGAATATTGGTACAGAAGTGCAATTGATAACTGCAAAGAATAATGTTGCCACATTAGAAAACCAATTAAAAGCAGCAGATGAAAATGCAAAAACAGTTTTAGAACAAGTGAATACCGCTAATGTAATGAGTGATGTTGATGGAGTTGCAGATTTGGTTACAATTAGAGAGGGTGAAATATTTGGTGCTCCAGGAAGCGGAGTTATTAAAATTGTAAATAATTCAGCATTGAAAGTAACAACCGTCATTCCGCAAAATTATTTAAGTAATGTAAATAAAGGAAGTGATGTAATAGTTGTAGTTCCGGATATTAATAAAACATTTAACACTACAGTAAGTTTTGTTAGCGCTTCTATTGATGCAATTAACAATGGTTTTGTAGTTGAAGCAAAACTTCCGGTGGATGCTTCTTTAAAACCTAACCAGGTTGCTGAGATGAAGATAAAAGATTACACAGCAAAGGATGCAATTGTTGTTCCGGTTAGCACCTTACAAAATGACCTTACAGGGAAATTTATAATGGTGGCTACTACCGAAAATGGCAAACTGATTGCACGCAAACGTCCTGTAACTATTGGTATGTTCAATGACGACCAACTGGAAATTAAAAGTTGTTTAAAAGCTGGTGATGTATTGATAACAGAGGGCTTCCAGGGATTGTATGACGGGCAATTGATCACTACACAATAAAGATCGCTGAATAAAGGTGTGCAGTACAAGTGAGTGACACAACGATGTTGAATAGACGAAATAATGCTAATAATAAAAGAATAATAAAACATAATCTTCCTAATTCTTTTTTTGAGTTAGGAACAAACTAATTGTATGAGTGCATTAGAAAATTTTACCGATAAGTTTAAACAATTTAAGCCCACTACGTGGAGTATTAAAAACAAAACATCCATTTATTTATTGATGGTGTTTGTAACATTATGGGGTGTTACACAGTTCGTAACATTACCCAAGGAACAGTTCCCTGATATTGTGATACCTACCATTTATGTGCAAACAATTTATGTTGGTAACTCTCCGAAAGATATTGAGAACCTTGTAACAAAGCCAATTGAAAAACAGATAAAAGGCATTACAGGAGCTAAGATCAATAAGGTAACGAGTACATCGCAACAGGATTACTCTGCTATAACAGTAGAGTTTGAAACAGATGTAAAAACAGATGTAGCCATACAAAAAGTTAAAGACGCTATTGATAAAGCAAAGAAAGATCTTCCGACTGACCTAACACAAGAGCCAACTGCATTGGAAGTTAGTTTTAGTGATCAGCCGATCATGTATGTGAATGTTTATGGTGATTATGACCTGGTAAGATTGAAAAAATATGCTGATAATTTAAAAGACAGGCTGGAAGAATTATCGCAAATAACAAGAGTTGACCTGGTAGGTGCTCCCGAAAGAGAGTTCCAGATAAATGTAGATAATTATCGTATGCAGGCGGCTAATGTTACATTTGATGATATTGCCAATGCGGTGAAAAATGAGAACATGGATATCAGCGGGGGCTTGCTGGATGTGGGAACCATGAAGCGTAACCTACAATTGAAAGGGCAATTTAAAACAGCAGAAGATATTTCGCAGGTGTTGGTTCGTAATACAAATGGCGCTGCTGTTTATTTAAAAGATATTGCAACAATTAAGGATACAATTAAAGAACGCGAAAGCTATGCTCGCCTTGATGGGAAAAATGTTATTACATTAAATATCATCAAACGTGCCGGAGAGAATTTAATTGAAACAAGTGATGGAGTGAAAGCGATCGTGAATGAAATGCAGAAAAGTCAATTCCCGAAAGATCTTGGAGTAGTGATCACCGGCGACCAAAGCAAACAAACAAGGTCGTCTTTTAATGATCTTGTTAATTCGATCGTGATCGGGTTTGTATTGGTGTTACTTATTCTTATGTTCTTTATGGGAGTTACCAATGCATTTTTTGTTGCATTGAGTGTACCATTGAGCATGTTTGTAGCATTTATGTTTTTGCCTGCGGCTGATCTTATCGTTGGTACACATGTTACTTTAAACTTCATAGTTTTATTTGCATTGTTGTTTGGATTGGGAATTATTGTAGATGATGCCATCGTAGTAATTGAAAATACGCATCGCATTTTTACGCAAAGTGTCGGAAAACTCACTGCCTCAAAAAGCGCTATGATGGCGGCTGGAGAAGTATTTATACCAGTGTTGGCCGGAACGCTTACAACATTAGCCCCTTTTTTTCCGTTATTATTTTGGCCCGGGATTATTGGTAAGTTCATGATCTATTTGCCAACGATGCTCATCTTTACATTGACAGCATCTTTAATTGTGGCATTCATAATGAACCCCGTTTTTGCAGTTGATTTCATGAATCATGAAGAAGGCACAGCTAAAAAGAAAAGTGTTTTTAAAAATCCTGTTTTCTGGACAATTATTGGGATTGGAATTTTATTAGACTTTGTTGGTGTGGGGCAAAATAATGCAGTGCAAGGCATAGTAACTGGAACGGATATAGTAAAACCCGGAAGCTCTGCTTTATTCTTTGGCAACCTGTTATTATTTTTTGCTGGGTTGATTTTATTAAACCGTTTTGTTTTCGATAGCCTTATTCATCGTTTTCAAAATAAAGTATTGCCGTGGATAATGAACCATTATGAGAACCTATTGCGTTGGGCATTAAAAGGCTGGAGGCCGGTGCATTTATTATTAGGAACTTTTGCGTTATTTTTTATTACGATATTTTTCTTTGCAGCAAGAAAAGTTCCGGTAGTGTTCTTTCCGCAAGGCGATCCTAATTACATTTTTGTTTATTTAAAATTACCTGTTGGTACTTCAGTTGATTATACCAATTCACTAACACACGTTTTGGAAGACAGGGTAAATAAAGTATTGGGTACCGAAAATGAAAAGAAAAATCCTGTTGTAGAAAGTATCATCACCAATGTTGCTGTTGGTGCTAATGATCCTACAAGTGGCGACAGAAGCACTCGTAGTGAACTTGGACGTATACAGATCTCATTTGTTGAATATGCGAAACGGAATGGTGTTTCCACCAGGCCATATCTTGATTCAATTCGAAATGCATTAAAAGGAATTCCAGGTGCCGAAATTTCTGTTGATCAGGAAAAAGGCGGCCCGCCAACAGATCCACCAATTAATATTGAAGTAGCGAGTGATGATTTTGATGATCTTACTAAAACAACCGTTTCATTAAAGAATTATCTGGATTCTATCAATGTTCCCGGTGTAGAAGAATTAAAGATGAATGTTGATCTGAATAATCCTGAGATCACACTAACGGTGGACCGTGAACGAGCTTTATCAGCGGGCATATCCAGCGCACAAATTGGCGATGCATTGCGTACAGCGCTGTTTGGAAAAGAAGCATCAAAGATAAAAGAAGGCGAAGACGAATATAAAATTCAAATTCGAAATGATACATCACAACGTAGAAACCTTAGCGATCTGCTGAACATGAATATTATGTTCCGTGATATTGCCAGTGGCGGACAAATAAAGCGTGTGCCCATCAGCAGTGTAGTAAAGTTTGATCTGACAAGTACATTGGGAAGCGTACAAAGAAAGAATGAAAAACGAACCATTGCACTTGTATCAAATGTGTTATCTGGTTTTACTCCTACTGCAGTAAATGCAGAAATAGCAAAATATATCGAAGCATTTAAAAACAAACCTGATGATGTCATTATCCGGCAAACAGGTGAAGGTGCACAACAGGCAGAAACGGGAGCTTTTCTTCTTAAGGCATTGTGTTATGCTTTAGGGTTTATATTATTGATATTAGTTTTACAATTCAATTCTATTAGTAAATCAGTTATCATCTTAACGGAAATTGTTTTTAGTGTGATTGGAGTATTACTCGGGTTTGCATTTACAAAAATGCAGGTATCAGTAGTAATGACCGGTATTGGTATTGTGGGCCTTGCTGGTATAGTAGTAAAGAATGGAATATTAGTAATTGAATTTGCAGATGAGTTGCGAAGCCGTGGATTAAAGACAAGAGAAGCTGTAGTACAGGCTGGTAAAACACGTATCATCCCGGTTTTATTAACTGCGTTGGCTGCAATACTGGCGCTCATTCCTCTGGCAATAGGATTTAATATAAACTTCATTACAACATTTGCTGAATTAAATCCACATATTTATTTCGGTGGCGATAATACCGTATTCTGGAAACCATTAAGCTGGACAATTATATTCGGATTAGCCTTTGCATTTTTTATGACACTGGTAATTGTTCCTTCCATGTATTTAATTGCAGAACGCCTGAGAAGGCCAATGCGCCGTATGTTTGGAGGAAAATGGATAAGTATGTTGGGCATTCCGCCATTGACATTATTATTTATTCCATTGATGATAATTGCAATGATAAAGCATGATAAGGACGTAACAAGAAGAAGACTTAAAGGGTTAGGTACTGATACTGATATTCCTAAACCATCCTATATTTCAACTGCAATAAAATTAGTTTTTGTTAGTATAGGAATAGGATTGCTTTTAGATATTATTCAAAAGAGTGTTGGAGGATTTGCAATTTCTTTACTTGTTTTAGCATTAATGCTTTTTTTAACAAGAAAGATTAATGATAGAAAAAAATGGCCTCGCACTCTTTTACTTGTTTTGTTTATTCTGGGTTCATTATTTCTACCATTTACAATTCCTGCGGCGTTTAAAGAAAATATATTTTTAGGTGTTATATTATTAGCTCAATTCTTTCTAAACATTATTACTTTATTCTTCTTATACAAAAAAGGAAGTAATATTTGGTTTAATGCAAAAGGAAATTTAAATATCCATTCAACAAATGAAAAATTTATAGGAAGTTGGTTTTAGGTTGAGATACAGTTTGGTTGCTGTATAAAGCTCCCCGTTTATTAGCGGGGAGTTTTTATTTTACATCTTTAGTAAAAATATTTTTGACACCAGCAATATATTTTCATAGCAACATTCTTGTGTCACTTACTTGTGCTTTTACTTCTTTATTGAACTTTTTCATTAAATTTGGGTATGTACAAATTTGATAAAACTAAAGTAAGTTATGGTTCTTTCGAAGAAGCAGAGAAAGCTAAAAGATTTAATAATGAAGATACCTTGTCTGAAAGATTGCAACAAGCATGGTATTTAACTTGTATGGCTTATGGAATAGATCTTAATGATCCTCCTAAGATGGAAAAGAAATTATTTTCTGTTAGAAAACACCTGCAATAATAATGGGAAATATTTTCAATGACGATTTCAGAGATTTCATTCAGGCATTAAATACAAATGAAGTAGAGTATCTGCTGGTAGGTGGTTACGCAGTTATTTTACATGGTTACAGGAGAACTACCGGCGACATGGATATTTGGGTAAATACAACCCGGAATAATTTACAAAAACTTAAAAAAGCATTTTTGCAATTTGGTTTACCAACCAGTGAATTAACGAAAGAAAGATTCTTAAAAGATGATTCAGTTGATGTTTTTACTTATGGCAGGCCCCCGCTATGTATTGATATTATGAAAGTTGTAAAAGGATTGCAATTTGATGAAGCTTTTGCATCTTCTGAAATTTATGTAGAAAATAATTTGCAGATACGGTTTATTAATTATGATCAACTTATAAAAGCCAAAGAAAGTTCAGGTCGCCATAAGGATATGGATGATATTGAAAAATTGAAATGAACAATATATTTATATTTGCTTCAACCACCCACTGATACTCATTCTATAACGATTGGCCTTTGTTACTTCATGTTCCATTTCATCACTTTTAAAAAATACTGCCGTTTGTGATTGTGGTAAGATCTTTTGTATCGATTCATTTTGATATACTAATAATTGGCCGCCATCTTCTTCTATCCAATCATCATTTAAATAATTGATCAGCGAATATTTCCTGTTGCTGTCATTTTTAAACTGGTCTTTGTGACGTTTATAAAAACTGCCTTCTTCATAAACCGCATAATGAAATTCATAGCTATTGATCCCTGTATAACAAGTGCGGTTAAGATGTTCAATAAAATTTTCAATATGCTCCAGGAATTCTCGTTCATAAATATTGTCATGGCTTTTATCCATCCAATAAATTGTATCACTTCTTATTTGTTGTTTAGGATCTTTCACTTCTTCATTTCCAATTCCGGCAGAGGTCATCAATTTATCATCTTGTAATTGCAAGATATTTTGTTGCAAACCATTTGACAAAGCTTCAGTTAAAAAACGATTATCAATTCCTATTTTATTATCAAGATAACTATCTATAAGTACATCAAATTGGTCATTCATTAGCAGGAAGGTAGTTCTTTTAAATGCTATCTTCGGGCAAATAAAAAACCAACATCTTTTTTTTGATGTTGGTTTTTAACTGTAGTTCTTTTTATTTAATTCATCGGAACTTCGACTGCTAACAACTCAGCAGCTTCGCTAGTGCTTACAGTAAAACTATCTGTATCATAAATACCCAATGCATCTCTTTTTGATAATTCAATATCATTCACTTTTACCGAACCATTGATGACCACTAAGTAAACACCATTTCCTTTGAAAGCATTCTTGTAAGTTATTTCTTTGCCAGCTTCTAATTTTGTTAAAGCAAAACGAGCATCCTGGTTTATCCATAAACCATTATCGGCTTCGTTGGGTGAAACCACAATCTGCCATTTATTGATACGCTCATCCACTGAAAAATTTCGTTGGTCATATCTTGGAGTGATATTTCTTTTTTTAGGGAATACCCACAACTGAAATAAATTAACTGCTTCTGTTTGAGAAGCATTGAATTCGGAATGTTGTACACCAGTACCTGCACTCATTATTTGCACATCACCTGATCTGATAATTCCTTTCCCACCAGTACTGTCCTTATGTTGTAATGCACCTGTTAGTGGAATAGTAACTATCTCCATATTATCATGTGGATGTGTAGGAAATCCAGTACCTCCGTTTATGATATCATCATTTAAAACTCTTAATAAACCAAAATGAACTTTTTCGGGATTATTATAACTTGCAAAACTGAAATAATGTTTTGCTTTTAACCAACCATGGTCGGCTCCACCACGTTCTGAAGCTTTTTGCAATATTGTCTTCATATATATTCTCCTTTTAATTTAGATGTTTAAACATCAAAAAAGATACCACTTGTTCTCACTGACAAAAAGTACAAAAGGTCATGCCAAAAAATGAAGATCTTATTTAGTTAAAACTGGTAAGGTCGGAATAGGGAAGCTGTTCGACTATTTCTTCTTCCCGGTTATCGTTGTATTCAATGATGAAATTATTTCTGCCTTCTCCGGTAATGATAGTGATATATTTTTGTTGTATCAGTTCTAACATATTGAGGAAAAGGAAAATAGCATGGATACGGTTCTCAGCTATATCAAATATTTTAGTGAAAGGGAGAGTTTTCTCAGTTTGGCAGATATTCAGCATGTATTCCCTGCTGCCTTCCATTGTATAATTGTATTGTATTACCGTGTGAACAGGTTTATTTTTTCGTTCCTGTAATTTTTGAATCACTTTTTCAAACGCTTTCATGAGTTTGAAAAGTGTTACGGCTTGTATTTCCGTTCCTTCACCAGCTTCTTCACCAATCTGCATCAGTTCTTTTTGCAGATTACCACGTTTCAACATTAGCATACGTAAGGCTTCCATTTCAGCCATTTTTGCAGAAGCCTCTTTAAATTTTTTGTATTCAAGTATTTTATTAATGAGCTCTTGTCTTGGGTCAATTTCATTCCCATCAGCATCAAGTTCTTTACGTGGTAATAGCATCTTCGCTTTTATGCGCATTAACGTACTGACAAATAAAATGAACTCACTGCTTAATTCAATATTCAGTTTTTCTGTTTGATGTATATAGGTAAGAAAATCATTGGTGATCTTTGTAATGGGGATATTATAAATATCCAGTTCATCTCTTTCAATAAAAAAAAGCAGCAGATCGAACGGGCCTTCAAACTGATCTAATTTTATCTGGTAATTGGGAGTATTAGCCATGTGTAATTATATAATAAAAAATTCTCCCGCAATTGCGGGAGAAACAAATGTATAAATAAGTTGAACAGTATTAAAATTTAGTAGCAAAACCTACACCTAATGTGGATAAAACCTGTAAACCTACAGCAGAACCCGGATTAGAAGATTGTTTAATGTTATCATCATCTAACAGATCGATCTCATAAGTTACATTGATCCATTTATTTACTTTTAGAATGAACTGGTTTGTCCAGAATACAGCTATGTTTTGAGGGTTTTTTAAATAATTAGAATAAAGATCTAGTTTTGTATAATAGTTAACATTTGTCATCAGATCTTTTTTTGCTGAGATGGTAACAAAAGCGCCAATTTCAGCAAGGTTCTCTGAGATTGAATCTACTCCATATAACGTGGCTAATGGAGTTTCTCTATGTCCTTCGAAAACCCCACCTGGCGCTGCAAAACTATAAGGGTCATTACTGACAATTGTCCACCTTAATGCAGCAGGAGAGCCAAATATTGATAGCCATGAATTAGGCCGCCAATCTATACCAGGAGCAATTGTTATATATGCTGGGGCGAAAAACCCAGAAGTCCTTCTTTGTATGCCAGAGCCAAAATAGTTATAATCGTACCCGTTAGTTAATTGAGAACGAAACTGGCCAAGCAATGTAATATTTACATTTTTCCAATTAGTTGGCGTAATGCCGTATTTTGAAACAAAATTTATAAGATCATTTGTTTTACGCACTCCCAATGTTGTTGTATTGGTGAGGCCATAACTCAGGTCTAAAATATTATCCCATGTTTTATTGCCCCATTTCTTAGTTGCGAAAGCATGGAATATTCCTGAAAATGATAAGGAGAATTTATCTCCACCTGCTGCCACCCAATTGTTATTGCTAACTTGTGTCATGCTCAGATTAAGTGTTCCACCTTTCAACCATTTATTTATTGTAGTATCGTCAGTGGTTTTTATTGCAGTTGTAGCAGTTGCTTTAATATCTTTTAATGTTCCGTCTTGTGCAAAAACAATTTGGTGTAAAAAAATGATCAGCCCTAATCCAAAAATCTTTTTCATTATAAAAAATTAAGTAAAAAAATAGCGGCTAAGCCTAATGGTTAGCCGCTGCAAAAGTAATTATATATTTTATTTCTTTAAAGAATCCCTTATTTCCATTAACAATTTATCTGTAGAAGATGGTTCGGCAGGAGCGGCTTCTTCTTTCTTCTTCGAAGCATTGATCCCTTTGATAATTAAAAATAATACTAATGCGATCAGGAAAAATGTAATTACGGCCGATAGAAAATTACCATATTTTACGGCCCCCCATTTGAGGTCGGCAATATTACTTAGGTTAGCAGCTTCCAATACTGGCTTTAAAAGCAATGGAGTGATAACATCATCAATTAATGAGCCGACAATTTTTCCAAAAGCTGCACCAATGACTACTGCTACTGCAAGGTCAATAACATTGCCCTTCATAGCGAAATCTTTAAATTCTTTAACGAATCCCATAGTTGTAAGTTTTAGATTGAATAATTAAATTAATTTATAAAATGTAAAGAGAGCATAAATATAAAGATTAATAAACATGTTTTCAAAGTTAAAAAAATTTGTTTGAGGGTTGACAAAGATCAAGAAAGCTTCCTCAACAATAATTCTTTACATTAGTGTTATTGTATGAGAAGAGACTTGTTAAGTTGGTCAATATTTGTTGCGCTTTCATTTATTTGGGGCAGTAGTTTTATTTTAATGAAACTTGGATTACACAGACTTACCCCATACCAGGTTGCAGCAATACGCATTGTTTCGTCAGGTTTGGTTTTATCACCGATCGCAACTAGAAGTTTAAGGAAAATCCCGAAACAAAAATTGTTGATTGTTTTTTTGTCGGGATCTTTAGGTAATCTTATACCTGCTTTTTTATTTTGTTTGGCGGAGCAACGGATCGATAGTGCTTTAACTGGAACGATCAACTGTCTCACACCAATTTTTGTAATTGTTACTGGGACACTATTTTTTAATCTACAAACCTCATTCAATAAGATAATTGGGGTTGTTATCGCTTTTTTAGGAACTACTTTATTATTTATAGGTAAGAGCCATTTACACGGATATAATGAGATGATCGATGTAGGATATGTAGTATTTGCAACTATCTTATATGGTTTTAATGTAAATATGGTACACCGGCAATTGAAAAATATTCCTTCTATGCAAATTGCTTCTGTGGCTCTTTTTTTAAATGGGTTGCTTGCATTTGTAATACTTTTTTGTACAGGCTATTTTAATTTGTCATTTAGTGATAAAGATGTTTTGTTATCTACGGGGGCAGCTGCCGTATTAGGTACTTTTGGTACTGCTATTGCAACTATTATTTTTTATATATTGATAAAAAGAGCCGGTGCTGTTTTTTCATCGTTGGTTACTTATGGAATGCCGTTTATTGCAATTTTTTGGGGATTTGTTGTAGGTGAAGATATAGGCTGGGCTCAAATTTCATGCCTTGTCCTGATCTTGATAGGAGTGTATTGGGCTAATAGAAATAGAAGCGATTGATAGCCACACCAATTAGAAGATTAAATGGTCTAAAATGATACTCAATGATATGTCGTACCAGTGAGTGACACAACGATGATGCTATGAAAAATTTATGCTGGAGACATAAATTTAAATCATCGTATATTCTATACCGTTATATTCTCAATTTTAAATTTTAGTATTCCTGCGGGAACAGTCACTTCAGTTATATCACCAATGACCTTTCCCAACAAACCTTTGCCGATCGGTGAGGTAACAGAGATTTTTCCTAATTTAAGGTCGGCTTCTTTTTCAGAAACTATTTGATAAGTAACCTGCTTTTTAGTTCCCAGGTTGGTAAGTGTAACTTTTGTTAATATAGAAACCTTACTTGTATCAATATTGGATTCATCTAAAATACGTGCTGTGGCAATTACACCTTCCAGGTATTTTATTTTTGCTTCGAGCATACCCTGCGCTTCTTTGGCGGCATCATATTCTGCATTTTCTTTAAGGTCACCTTTTTCACGTGCTTCTGCAATTGCCCTGCTGGCTGCAGGTCTTTCCACACCTTTCATGTGCTGCAACTCTTCCCTCATTTGTTCGAAGGTTTCTTTTTTTACATAATTAGTATCACTCATAGCTACTATCTTTTAAGTTGAACAGAAAAAAATACAACGCCTCAGATTAACTAAGGCGTTGTACATACTACAAATATAATAAATTAAATGCCCAATTTATCCAAAATAACTGCACTCATTTTTAAAAAAGCCTCTTTACTATAGCCGGCAATATGTGGCGTAATAATTACATTGGGTTGTTGGGTTAAAAGATCCAATTGTTTTTTTTGAAGTGTTGTTAATTGATTGATCTTTTCATTTTCCAATACATCCAACGCTGCACCTGCGATCTTATTTAGCTGCAAAGCTTTTATCAAAGCCTCGGTATTTACAACGCCTCCTCTGCTGGCATTAATAAAATAGGGTTTTTGTTCGAGGCTATTGAAAAAAGGATTATCTGCAAGGTATTTTGTCTCAGCCGTTAATGGAAGATGAAGACTGATAACATCTGCATAACGACAAATTTGTTCAAGGCTTGCTTCTCTTATATTAGCTTTTGCAAAATCAAATTTATACTTATCATAAGCCAATACAGTTACATCAAAAGAGGAAAGGAGTTTTGCAAAAGAACTGCCAGTATTTCCAAATCCTATAATTCCAACTGTTTTACCAGTTAATTCAATCCCCCTGTTTGCTTCCCTGCTCCATTTCCCATTTTTTATTTCTGCATAACTGCTATCAATATTATTCATCAGGTTTAACAACATCCCTAAAACATGCTCTGCCACTGCGTTTCGATTCCCTTCAGGGCTGCTGATACATTTTATTCCTTTACTTTCGGCATAAGCAACATCAATGAGTTCCATACCACTTCCAAGTCTGCCGATCCATTTTAATTTTGTGGTTTTATCTAAAATGGTTTTATCAAGTTTAATTTTTGTGGTAACTATTATTCCATGTGCATCTGCTATCCGATCAGTTAATTCTTCATAACTGATCTCCGGCACATTCAATACTTCATATTGTTTTTGTTGTAAAGAAGTGGCAAGATACTCATGCGACTTGCCAGCTATAATTATTAATGGTTTGAAATTACTCATTCTATTTCCTCAATTTATTCTTTTACAAAATTAAGCATGATCATCAACGACAGAAAGTAAAGAAGCATGACAGAAAATTATTCTGAGTTGAGTTGAAATTATATTGCAGCGATCATACTTATCTCCACATTTGCATTCCTCGGTAATCCTTTTACAGCAACTGTTTCCCGTGCCGGGAAATTACTTTCGAAATATTTTCCATAGACCTTATTTACCTGGCTAAACAAACTCATGTCGCTTAAAAAGATCGAGGTCTTAACTATATTACTAAAGTTCAAGCCAGCTTCTGTTAGCAATGCTTTTAGGTTTTGCATTACCTGATCTGTTTCTTCAATGATATTTTTATTGGCTAATTCGCCAGTGCCGGGTATCAATGCAACCTGCCCGGATAGAAAAATAAAATTGCCGGCTTTTACTGCCTGATTGTACGGACCGATCGGATCAGGGGCATTATTGGTGTTGATAATTTCTTTGTTCATTTTCGCTCTTTTTATAAATACAAATATATCTTTTCTCAACCACGTAATTTTGTAATGATGAATTAAAGAAATATCATAGAATGAGTTTAATATTAAATATAGATACTGCAACGGAAATTGCTCATGTAAGCATTGCAAAAGATGGTTTTGTTTTGAAAGATCTGTTTAATGAAGAACAAAAAACTCATGCTGGTTTTTTGCAGCCTGCGATAAAGCAGCTATTAAAAGAAGCAGGAATAATATTAACTGACCTGGACGCTATTGCAGTAACAAAAGGGCCCGGTTCATATACGGGTCTTCGTATTGCCATGGCCAGTGCAAAAGGATTATGCTTTGCCATTAACAAGCCATTAATTACTATTGATACGTTAGAATTGATTGCAAGATCTGCGATCATAAAATTGCAAGATCAACCGATCAATGCGCCCATATTGCTTTGCCCAATGATCGATGCAAGGAGAATGGAAGTATTTACCGCTCTTTACGATCTGTCATTAAAAAATATATTGCCTTCTTGCGCAATGATTTTGGAAGAAAATTCGTTTAAAGATTTTTTTAACAATTATTTTATAATCTTTTTTGGAGGTGGAAGTAAAAAATGGGAAAATATCTGCTACAATAAAAATTCTTCTTTTCAGCAGGTAGCTATTCTTTCAGAGGCTATGAGTGATCTTTCCGAAAAAAAATTCGGGAAAAATGATTTATGTGATATTGCTTATTCCCAACCAGCTTATATTAAAGATTTTTATATTAAATAAAAAAATTTCTGTACCTTAACGTATGCAATATTTTTCTTAATGAGAAAATGGTTGTTTATGCAATCTTTTATATATTTGCGCTGTTTTTCGATATAATAAAATTTAATAACTATGACAAATCTACTTCAACAGGAAAATCTATTATCTACACAAAAAATGAGTACAATTAAAATTGATTACTACAATGTAAAAAAAGCGGCTCTTACATTAAGAGCGCTTAATCACAAACTACGCCAACAATTAATAAAATTAATAGACGAAGAAAAAAGAATTACTGTGACTGAAATTTATGTAAGACTACGACTGGAACAATCTGTTGCATCTCAGCATTTGGCTATTTTACGTAAAACAGGTATTGTAACCACACAACGCGATGGTAAATTTATTTACTATATTATTAATCATAAACGCATTGATGAAATAAGCGAATTTGTTAGTAAACTGGTTGCATAATTTCGAGTAAAATTATTTGAAGCGGATGTTGCAAAACATCCGCTTTTTGTTTTTTATCTTTGTGTTGATAAATTGATATGAGTTCAGGAAAAGTGAGTTTTAAATTAAAATTAGCATAAGATGTTTATCAAACAATTATATACAGGATGCTTAAGTGAAGCCGCATATTATATAGAAAGCGAGGGTGAGGCTGTAGTTATTGACCCTTTGAGAGATATTGAAGAATATATCCAGTTAGCCAGGGAAAGAAAAGCAGAAATCAAATATATTTTTGAAACACACTTTCATGCCGATTTTGTAAGTGGTCATTTGGATCTAGCTAAAAAAACAAAAGCTCCTATTATTTACGGGCCGCAAACAGTAACTAATTTTCCGGTGCATATCGCAAAAGACGAAGAAATATTTAAACTCGGGGAAGTTACTATAAAGTTGTTGCATACACCCGGCCATACTATAGAAAGTAGTTGTTATTTACTAAAAGACGAACATGGAAAAGATGTTGCTCTTTTTAGTGGTGATACTTTGTTTGTAGGAGATGTAGGTCGGCCCGATCTGAGCAGTGGTGATCTAAGTTCAGGAGAATTGGCTTCAATAATGTATGATACTATTCAAAATAAAATATTGCCGTTGGCAGATGATATAATTGTATATCCCGCACATGGAGCAGGTAGTAGCTGTGGGAAAAATATTGGCCCTAACACCTACAGCACAATTGGTAAAGAAAAGAAAAGCAACTATGCGTTACAGTTACAATCAAAAGAAGAATTTATAAAAGCTGTAACAGAAGGATTGAATGTAGCCCCCAAATATTTTTCTATCAATGCACAAATTAATAAAGAAGGATATGATAGTTTGGAATCAATTAAGGCAAATGGACTTACACCATTAACCATAAAAGAATTTAAAAACAAAATAAATACCGACGTAATTATATTAGACACCAGACCTGCCGATACTTTTATAAAAGGCTTTGTACCGGACAGTATCTTCATCGGGCTGGAAGGCCGCTTTGCAGAATGGGCAGGTAGTTTATTGCCATTTAATAAACCATTTCTATTAATTACAGAAAAAGGCAAAGAAGAAGAAACGATTATTCGTTTGGCAAGAGTTGGTTTTTCTAAAATGGAAGGTTATTTAAAAGGTGGTTTTGAAGCATGGAAAAAGGCTGGTGAAACAATTGACTTGATAATCGATGTTGAAGCAGATGAATTGGCAATGGATATTCCGTACGATAATAATTTACTGGTAATTGATGTACGCAGAGAAACAGAATTTGCAGAAGGACATATAAAAAATGCCATCAACCTGCCCTTGGATGAAATGACAGATATTGTAAAACTGGCCGTGTTTGAAAACAATCATAATTTATACGTTCATTGCAACGGTGGTTATCGCAGTGTAATTGCCGCATCGTTGATGAAGCGGCAGGGCATACATAATTTACGTAATATCACTGGTGGCTGGCAAAAGATACAGGAAGTACCAACTATTAAAGTAGTTAAAGATGCCAGTGTGTTGAATTAAAAAGATTTTGTAACCAGCATTTATTCTCTATTCATCATCATTGTGTCACTCACTTGAACGGCATCAAGTTGTTAAGCAACCAGGTAAATTATATTGCATTGATTTTTCTCAAGATTATCATTCTTAAATAAAAGCTTAATAACGGCAAGGCGTACAAGTGAGTGACACAATAATGCTCCACAAAGAAATAAAAATAACTTTTTTAAGAAGTTGGCATTGCTGCATCATCTACCCATTGTGGTTCAAGACCCTTATACCATTCACGTTTCCAGCGTTTGTGGCTCCAAAGATATAGCTCTGGCTGAAGACGAATATTTTTTTCTATATGTCGCACATAAAGACGCATCAACTCTCCATCTGGCAATGATTTAACGTCATCACACAAAAGAAAGTATTCATAATGATAATGGCCTCTTTTTGATTTTGTTGTTGTCATCATCACAACAGGTATGTTTTGCCCTCGTGCAAATTTTTCAGGGCCTTTTACAAAACCCGTTGGCCTGTTTAAAAAATAAAGCCAGTATGCCTGGCTGGAATAAAGAGGGCTTTGATCGGCTCCCAACGCAAGCAGGTATTGCTTTTTACGCCAGGGAATAATTTCACGAGCAATGTCATAACTTGATATTAATGGGTTGCCCCATCGTCCACGAATATATTTTAATAAGCGGTCACTTACCTTACTTGATTGCGGTAAATAAACAGTAAGAAACGGATAAGGTTGACTAATACCACAATGCAACGTCATTATTTCCCAATTAAAAAAATGCCCAAGATTTAATTGGACAGCTTTACCCCTTTTAAATAATTCATTAAAAACTTCATAATTGCCTGTGATCTTTTTATTCATCGAACGTTTGCTGATAGAGAGCAACTTTATAGTTTCAATCCAATTATCAGTAAAGTTGCGATAGAATTTTGCAGCAATTTTTTTTCTTTCTTCCAATGTTTTTTCTGGCAATGAATGTTCGAGATTGCCCATCACTACTTCCATCCGATATTTAAAAACACGATACAATAAAAAGTAAGCAAAGTCGGAAAACCCATATAATATCCACATTGGAAGTAACGAGAAAGCATAAAGGATCCCAAAAACGATATAATACATAATTAGCTATTAAGAATTTTTGTTGCGTAAAGGTATGCAGTACAAGTGAGTGACACAAGGATACTGAATAGAATTATAAAGTTGATAACAAAAAATTACAACACAATATTTTGAGCTCTTTCACTTTTATTGGGATAATCAGTATTAAAATGCAGGCCCCTGCTTTCATGTCTGAAACTGGCACTTTTTACAATCAGATAGGCAACTGTTATCATATTGCGAAGTTCACACAATTGTGGAGATACTTCTGTTCTTTCATATAATTCTTCTGTTTCTTCATGCAATAAATCCAATCTTTTATTGGCCCGGTGCAAACGTTCATTATTACGAACAATACCAACATAGTCACTCATTAATAATTTTAATTCTTTCAAACTTTGGGTAATGAGAATCATTTCTTTTGGCTTATTAGTTCCTGCTGCATTCCAATCTGGGGCTTCTGTAAAACTGATGTTTTGAAGTGTTGAAATTTTTTCAATCGCATCAATATATGTCCGGTGAGCAAACACCATTGCTTCCAGCAAACTATTACTGGCTAAGCGATTGGCGCCATGCAAACCGGTGGAAGCACATTCACCGGCAGCGTATAAATTTTTGATGGATGTTCTGCCCCATTCGTCCGTTTTAATGCCGCCACAACTATAATGTGCAGCCGGTGCAACGGGTATCATAGCTTTAGTAACGTCAATGCCTATACTAAAACATTTTTCATAAATAGTTGGAAAGTGTTCAATGAATTTTTCTTTGGGAATATGCCGGCAATCCAAAAAAACATTTTCTGTACCTGCAATTTTCATTTCATTATCTATTGCTCTTGCAACAATATCTCTTGGTGCAAGGTCTTTGCGTTCATCATACTTTTCCATGAATGCTTCACCTTCCTGGTTACGCAAAATTCCACCATCACCTCGTACAGCTTCTGTTATTAAAAAGGAATGTCCGCGTACGCCGGGTTCGTACAAAGCAGTTGGATGAAACTGAATAAACTCCATATTTTCAATTCTTCCTTTTGCTCTATAAACCATAGCCACACCATCTCCTGTGGCAATAGCCGGATTGGTAGTTGTACGGTACACCTGACCGTTACCTCCGCTTGCCAGCAATGTTTTTTTTGCTAAAATTTTTTCAATCTTCTTGTTGTTTAAATTCAAAACATATACTCCATAACATTCAATATCTGGCGTAGATTTAGTAACTAAAAAACCAAGATGATGTTGTGTAATTAGGTCCAGTACAAAACAATGACTGATGAGTTTAATATTGGGTAACGTTTTAATTTTATCCAACAAAGCTCTTTCCATTTCCTGCCCGGTGAAATCTTTGTGATGCAATATCCTAAATTCGCTGTGCCCACCCTCTTTACCTAATTTAAAATCACCATCAGGTTCTTTATCAAAGCGTGCACCCCAATCAATGATCTCTTTAATTCTGTCCACGCCTTCTTTTACGACAACCTCTACAACATGTTCATTGCACAAACCATCACCAGCAATTAAAGTATCTTCAATATGTTTTTCAAAACTATCATTGTTGGTATCCATCACGCCTGCAATCCCGCCCTGGGCATACTTTGTATTGGTTTCGTCGCTTTGTGTTTTGGTAAGTATTGTAATAGTTTTATCGGGGCAATCCTGTGCTACTTTTAAAGCATAGGTCAACCCCGCAATTCCACTACCTATTACAAGAAAATCTGTTTGCATACCTATCCCCTGAAGAGAATCATTGTATTTTGTTATTAATTATGTTACCAGCATTTGGCGTCTACTCGTCATCGTTGTGAACTTGTTCTGTTATTCTTTTCTTTTTGTAAAAGAAAAGAATAATCTCACTTGTACTTTTAATTCTTCATTCAGCAAATTATCCATTATCAATTATCAATTGAGAAGGTTCAATCCACGCCTCATTTTCTTTTAATAAATTAATTAGTTCATCCACCGCAACGTTGCTATCAACATTTCGTTTTACTATTTCCTTTCCTTTATATAATGTTATTTTGCCAATACCACTGCCAACATAACCAAAATCAGCATCAGCCATTTCACCAGGGCCGTTAACAATGCAACCCATGATAGCAATCTTAATTCCTTTTAAATGATTTGTTCTTGAACGGATCTTTGCTGTTGTTTCCTGCAGATCAAACAATGTTCTTCCGCAACTTGGACAACTGATGTATTCTGTTTTTGATATTCTTGTACGTACAGCCTGAAGTATAGAAAAAGAAGTATTATTTATAAACTGATAATTATTCTTTGTTTGCAAATAAGTTCTACCGCTTACTTTATTATTCTGAATTTTTGAAGGATCATTCATCAGCCAAATACCATCACCCATTCCATCTAAAAACAAAGCGCCGGTCTCTGTAGAGAAATGGATGAGCTGTTCATCTGTAGAGTTGTCCTTACTTTCAACAGAAAGTGTAATTGGGCAATGAATATTTTCATTCATCAATTTTATCACAAAACTTCTTACAGATTGCATGGCATTTAACGCAGACGACCAAACGCATAAAACAACATTTACATCTTTTCTTATCGCCTGTAATATTTCATCAGCATCAGTTGAATTTATATCAACGGAAACAAAATTCATTAAAGCAGAACGATCTATATGTTGCAGGTATTCCTTTCCGTTATAAAATGGAAAATATTTTTGTTTATCATCTGCCTCTAACCATATTTTATGATCGCAAATAACTTTTAATGTTCCTGGCAAAGAAAAATTCAGAATTTTATTTCCGGTATAAATATAATCTGCTGCCGCATCGCCAATATTCCACTTGTCAGTTTGTTCATTGTATGTGTAGCCAATAGCCTGTAAGTCTTGATGGGTAATAGTTCCAGCCTGCATAAAATCTGCAACTACAATTGGAACATGATATCCGCCAATATTGTTGATGGCTGTTGTTTCTCTTCTTTTATATTCATACGGAGAATATGGGAGTTTTTGAATTGGGCGAATAGAATGGTCGTCTGTCATCTGTTGCCTGTTATCAGCATATCTTTTCACTAGATCCTGGCAAACCGGAATTTCGAACTCAGGGTCTTCGGTAAGGCTTACACGAATTGTATCTCCAATGCCATCTTCCAATAATGTTCCGATTCCTATCGCAGATTTAATTCTTCCATCTTCACCATCACCAGCTTCGGTAACGCCTAAGTGTAAAGGATAACATTCACCAAATTCGTTAAGCATGTAATCAATCAGTAAACGATACGCTTGTACCATTACTAATGGGTTGCTGCTTTTCATACTTAAAATAATCTGATGATAATCTTCGCCTCTTGCAATACGTAAGAATTCCATTGCACTTTCAACCATCCCATTTGGCGTATCACCATAACGGCTCATGATCCTATCGCTCAGGGAACCATGATTGGTGCCAATACGCATGGCTGTTCCATATTCTTTACAAATTTTTATCAAGGGGATAAAACGTTCACGGATTCGTTCTATCTCTTCTGCATACTCGGCATCGGTATATTCTATTTGTTCGAATTTTTTCTTGTCAACATAATTACCGGGATTCACCCGTACTTTTTCTACGATCCTTGCCGCAATTTCTGCTGCATTCGGAGTAAAATGAATGTCTGCAACTAACGGAATAGTATATCCTCTTTTTATCAATTCATTTTTTATATTCAATAAATTCTCAGCTTCTTTTTTGGATGGGGCTGTAATGCGTACCAGCTCTGCGCCGGCTTCAATACAACGTATAGTTTGTTCAACAGTGGCAATAGTATCCATTGTATCTGTTGTTGTCATTGTTTGTACACGAATAGGATGGTTGTTGCCAAGTAAAAGGTTGCCAACTTTTACTTCACGGGTCTTTAAGCGTTTATATGTTGTGAAACTTTCGCAATACATTTTACTGGTGTAATAAGTTTACAAAGTTAACGAAAGTGAGGCTGTTCAGAAAGATAGTATTGACTTACATCCTACCTTCAAAAAATCCATATTGCTTTAAAATATTTTTGGTAATGTCCAATCTTATTTTGCGCATATCAATATGAGGATCGGGAGATTTTATCAGGGTTACAAAAAAATAAGGATGCCTGTTTTCCTCTATCCAGCCTACAAGCCAACCGATAGAATTATTTTTTTCATCGAAACCCCAACCTGTTTTATAACTTAATTTATACAGCGTATTGTCTTCCTGAAGCATTACATCCCGTACAATTTGTTGTGTTCTTTTTTGAAAAGGTAATTCATCAAAATACAAACGCTTTACCAATCCGAGTTGTTCATCTGGAGAGATCTTTAAACTATTATCTAACCAAAAACTATCAATACGATTACCAATTGTTGCATTACCATAATGAAGGCTATCTAACCAGAGTTGCATGGTGTCTTTCCCAATCCTTCTCGCTACTTCCTGGTAATAGGGAACACAGCTTACTTTGAAAGCCTCTTCCATGTCCATGTCCTTGTTCCATTCTTCTACCGGATGTTTAATGCCATCCCATTTTATTACCATCTTCTCGTCAATTATTTTTCCGGTTTCAATTCCAATTAATGAGTTTACAATTTTAAATGTTGATGCAGGTAAAACCCTTTGCGTATCCAATGCTAAATTATATACAGTTATCTCTCCGTTTTTATTATTCAATAATTCGAAAGAGCCCTCGACGTTATTATCATCAAAATATTTTTTTAAGCTATCATCTGTTTTTGCTTTGGTAGAACAGGAAGAGAAAGAAATAAGAAATATGGAAGAAATAAGAAATAAGAAAAGTTTATTTTTTTTCATTACTAAAATATTATAAGATCTCTTTATGAGTTAGGTGTTAAGTGTTTGGCAGTTGCTTCTAATGTTTCATAAAAATCGTTTCCGTATTTTCTTATCAATGCATCTTTTAAAAATACATACACTGGTACTTTTAATTTTTTTCCTAAACTACAAGCAGCTTTGCAAAGGTCTTCTCTTGGATCGTAGTTTACATATTCGGTTTTTTTGTCGCGGCTTTCTTTAATACGTATGGGAAAGAGATGGCAACTAATAGGTTTTTTCCATTTTACTTTTCCATCATTATAAGCCTGTTCAATTCCACATTTCACAATACCATTATTATTTTTAATCCCATACACACAGGCACGGCTTTCAATAGTTGGAGTAACCCAACCAAATTCCCTATCATAAACATATCTTCCATTACGTTGTAACTCTTTTTTACTTTCATCATTCAGATAAGGTAATACAGCTTCGTATACTTCATTTATCTTTTCCAGTTCATCATTTGCAAGTGGTGCACCAGCATCG
>Ga0207035_1083_pt1 | contig 25643 bp, 19 predicted proteins | sample Alteio_BWMinCont_77_FD_153272 | JGI IMG/M metagenome (GOLD analysis project Ga0207035, IMG submission 153272) | Enriched cells from forest soil in Barre Woods Harvard Forest LTER site, Petersham, Massachusetts, United States -... | ecosystem: Environmental > Terrestrial > Soil > Temperate forest >... | reverse complement strand
CAACCAGGTGCCTATGTTTGTATAGGCCCCAATCTATTTCAGAATTTCCGGTTTTTTAGTTTTTAGCGCTTCCTTCCACGCATCGTCCGTGCGAGAAACAACTAATTCTAAACTGTCTTTTGCAACAACGTCAGGACTGTCGACACCCATCTCTGATCCTTAAACCAATCTGATTTAAAGCGAATATATGCTCAAACGATAGGATAAGTAAATTGAATATTTGAACTAGGATATTGACGCAATCTAGCTTATAATAAAACTCATCCTATGATACTTCGAGTAGATCATATGCCAGCCATCCAATACCAAACGCCGAAAACAGAAAAAGGGTTCCGAAGCCTTTGGGATGTGACTGCCTTGATTATTATATTAGGGGCCCTGGCAGCCCTGGCCTTTGCGGCTAACCGCATTAGCAGCCCTTATCAACTTGGGCAACCCATTGCGATTTCTTTAGATCCCATACACCTACCAGGTTATGCAGCGAATACCGTGCTTCGCATGCTGATTGCGTTAGTATTCTCTTTCATTTTTACTTTAGTTATTGCACCACTGGCCGCTAAAAACAAACACGCTGAAAAGCTACTGCTACCGCTGATTGATATATTGCAATCTGTGCCTATTTTGGGATTTTTATCCATTACCGTCGTTGCCTTTATTGAATTATTTCCGAATAGCTTGTGGGGCCCTGAATGCGCGGCCATTTTTGCTATTTTCACCTCTCAAGTTTGGAATATGACCTTAAGTTTTTATCAATCATTGCGTACAGTGCCCGCAGAATTTTATGATACCGCCGCCATTTTTCATTTGTCTAAATGGCAGCAATTTTGGCGGATTGAACTGCCCTATGCAGCCCCAGGCCTTATCTGGAATGCAATGGTCTCATTGTCGGCAGGTTGGTTTTTTGTGGTAGCTTCTGAAGCTTTATCTGTTTCAAACCAGCAAGTATTATTGCCAGGCATTGGCTCTTATATTAGTGTAGCCATTGAACAGGCAAACTTAACCGCTATTTTTTACGCGATTACCGCCATGCTGATCGTTATCTTAACCTATGATCAATTATTATTTCGTCCTCTATTAACTTGGGCAGAACGATTTAGAATTGGTTCTGCAGAAGATGCCGTTTTTTCACAATCTTGGTTTTATAAAATTTTAGCAAAAACCCGTTGGTTAAAAATTGTAAAATACTTTTTTGATGGACTGTCAGATTTTATTTTAAATCCACCCACTTTAAAATACCCTATTCCTCATCGACTAACGCTAAGCGCACGTTATACACGATTATTGCTTTGGTTTTGGAATAGTATTTTATTGATGAGTGTCGTGTTTGTTTTTATATTCTTATGGGATTTTATTGCAGACACTATTTTGTTAACGGAAATTTTGCACGTTTTCTATTTAGGGGCCATCACTGCACTTAAAGTGGCAGTACTCATTGCTATTGCTTCTCTTATTTGGGTGCCTGTGGGTGTCTGGATTGGAATACACCCAAAAGCCAGCCATATTATCCAACCCGTTACACAATTTTTGGCGGCTTTCCCTGTTAATTTAGTCTACCCCATTGTCGTCACTGGCATTGTCCATTTTGAGCTCAATATCGAAATTTGGAGCATGCCCTTGATGATTCTGGGAACACAATGGTATATTTTATTTAATGTGATTGCAGGGGCTACCGCTATCCCTAAAGAACTGCGGCTAGCCACGAAAAGCTTAGGGGTTAAGCGATGGCTATGGTGGAAACGACTGGCACTACCAGCCATTTTTCCATTTTATGTCACCGGCAGCATGACGGCTGCAGCAGGGTGTTGGAACGCCAGCATTGTTGCAGATGTTTTAGAATGGGGTAATCATAAACTCGTAGCCACAGGCCTCGGAAGCTATATTGTAGAACACACTGCTTCTGGTGATTTTCCGAGAATTTCTTTAGGTATTACCGTAATGTGTCTGTATGTTTTAACCATTAACCACCTGATCTGGCGTAAGTTATACAATTTTGCCATCCATCGGTTTGTTTTAGGATAAGCTGGAAAAACTATGTCAACACCCCATTTACTACATTTAAAACACATTCAAAAATCTTTTACCAATCCGGAAGGAAAAAAATTGTTGGTACTAGACAATATTAATCTGGCCTTAAAAGAAAATGAGATTATTGCTTTATTAGGAAAATCTGGATCTGGAAAATCAACGCTGCTGAGAATCATTTCGGGTCTTCTTAAACCCACAGAAGGCACTGTCTATTATCGCGGAAAATTAGTCACAGCGCCCGTACAAGGCATTTCTATGGTTTTCCAGAACTTTGCTTTACTTCCCTGGCTAACCGTATTAGAAAATGTAGAATTAGGCCTGGAAGCACAAGGGATCAAAAAAAATGAACGCCGACAAAAAGCACTTAAATATATTGATACCATTGGGTTAGATGGTTTTGAATCCGCTTATCCAAAAGAGTTATCCGGCGGAATGCGCCAACGCGTAGGCTTTGCACGCGCTTTAGTCGTAGAACCTGAATTGTTGTTAATGGATGAACCCTTTTCAGCACTTGACATTTTAACTTCTGAAAATTTACGGAATGACTTATTAGATTTATGGACAGATCAAAGAACCCGCACAAAAGGCATCGTGTGTGTCACCCACAATATTGAAGAAGCCATTTTAATGGCCAACCGTATTCTAATTTTTTCGAGCGATCCCGGTGGTATTCAAGCAGAAATTCCTGTGACACTGCCTTTTCCCAGAAATACAGAATCTCCTGCGTTTCGCGCTCTGCTGGATGAAATTTATACCTTAATGACCATCAGTGAACGTGAAAGAATTTTAAAATCTAAATTACGTGCAAAAGCCATGGATATTAAACACCCTGAATATGCGTATCGCCTACCCGAGGTTAGCGTATCTGAACTCACTGGATTGTTGGAAACCATGGAAACCCACGCAACCAATGGTCTTGTCGATTTACCAGAGCTTGCAGAAGCGCTCCATTTGGATATTAATAATTTATTTCCATTAACAGAGATTTTAGATATCTTACGATTTGCAAAAATTTCTAGCGGCGATTTATTATTGTTAGAGGCGGGTAAGCACTTTGCTGCAGCGGATATTTTACAAAGAAAGCAACTATTCGCAGAACATTTATTAAAACATATCCCCTTGGCACAACATATCCTTGAAGTATTAGACAATAAATATAATCACACCGTTTCTAAAACATTCTTTTTAGAGGAACTGCAAGAATTTTTAAGCGAAGAAGAAGCCGAAAAATTATTGCGAATCATCATCGACTGGGGACGTTATGCCGAAATCTTTGCCTACAACTATGACACTGAAACTTTCAGCCTAGAAAATCCACAATAGCTGTTAAGCTGCAATTCGATGGGTTGGCTTTTGGTTACTATCTAACGATTTTCTGTTTTGCAAATCGTAGAGTACTGCTAACAAACAAGTCGTAAAAAAGGGATACAAAATAACAATCACGACACTGCTCATCACAATATAAAGATTTTCTTTAACAACGGGTTCTAACACAAAGGCAAGAAGCCCTAACAAAAATGCTAAAGCAAACGCTAAAACAATATAGGTTAAGCCAATCAGTACTAAAGCGCCTAAGGTATGCCAAAAATTTCCAGAAACTAAGCGACAGCTTTCGCGAATAGACTCTATAATCCCTTTATCTGTAATCACCACCAACAAATAAGAAAAGGCAAAATAGACGCCGATTACTACGCCTGGAATCACCAACGCCATGAATCCAACAAACATTGCCAAAGAAGTGAGGATCCACACCCCCAAAATTGGAAATACTTTCCGAACACCGACCAGTAATGCCTTGTCAAAAGTGGGTTCTGTACGAAGAACAATTGCATTAATTCGGTAAGACATCCCTGCATGTATAATCAATGAAAATACCATAAAGGCAATCAAGTATAAAAATATGTATCCTGGCATTTCTGGCACGGTAGAAACAGCATGCATCCCCTCTGTTGAGCCAGACAACTTACCATCTTGGTGGGGCAAATAGGGCTTCATTCCAAATTGAAGGCCCATATTAATAATCCCAAGCAACAATGAAAAAGGAATCGCCTTCATAAATGTATTTGCCCACAGTTGAAATCCGTGTTTGATGACTTCAACAATTGTTTTTGGGTGATTTACAGAATGATTAATCATCTCATCATACCTTCTATATCAATTTAGCCTAAAAACTTAATATAGTATCCTTTTTAGGATTTTCCCATTGATGGCCTGCCTTCCTGCAATATGTCATAATACTTATATGCGTTTTATTGTATTTTTGCTATTATTTTTTTTCCCTTTGCTGAGTATTGGCTCTAATACCCCACTACGGGTAGAAGTAACAGGCTTAAACAAAGATGAAAAAAAAATCTTATTAGCAGCGCTTAGCATTAAGAATGCAGAACATGAAAAGCATTTAACCGAAGAGCGCGTTTTAAATCTACATCAATTTGCATCAGAAGAAATTTTAACCACCTTACAAGCACTGGGATTTTATCACCCAACCATTGATTCTACACTTTACACTACAGACAGCGGGTGGATTGCAGAATATAATATTATACCTGGACCACCCATTAGCATTCAGTCACTCTCGCTAAAACTCGTCGGCAGAGGAAAAGAAAACCCAGAGCTGAAAGCCATGATGGAAAAATCACCCTTAATATTGGGCGCTGTTTTAAAACACAACACTTACGAGACCTTTAAACAAAATTGGCTTGGAAAAGCCTTACAACTAGGCTATTTAGATGCTGTCTTTACCATCAATGAAATTCGACTGGATACGAATAGAAATTGTGCGGATATTATATTAGAGATGGATACCGGTATTCAATACAACTTTGGTTCTGTCACCTTTGTTTCACCCCCTTACCCGACACACTATTTAAATCGGTATATACCGTTTTCCAAAGGTTCGCCCTATACAACAGAGCAATTATTATTGTTTCAAAAAAACTTAATTGATACCGATTTATTTACCAAAGTGCGCATTGATCCCAATTTAAACGAGGCAGAATACCGTGAAGTGCCTCTAAAAGTCCGATTGACACCGAGACCCCATAATAAATACATCGCCAGCACAGGGTTTGGATCGGACACAGGCTTACGTGGAACACTTGGCTACGAACGTCGATTAACAAGCTACCCCGGACATCGGTTTAATATGAGTGTCAAGGGTTCTAAAAGGTTAAATCAGGGGAACTTGCAATATGCAATTCCCACTAAAAATCCAGCCACTGATCGATTAGTCTTTGGTTACCAAGTGACAGAAGAAAAAACCAGCGATAAAAAATATAGTTTATTGGAAGAAATTGGTGCAACTCAAATTCAAAAAAGAAATCAATTAGAACAAATTTTAGCGCTTCAATATCGACATGAAAAATTTCGAATATTACAAAATCAACCTAAAATAACAACCCACTTTTTATTACCCAGCATAGGGCTTATTTGGAGTAACATTAATCGAAAAGCGCTTTTACCCAAAGGGGTTCATGTGAGTTTAACCGTTCGCGGGGGGCTAGGCTTAATACTATCCACTACCAATTTAATTCAAGCCGAAAGCCGATTCAAATGGGCTTTGCCTTTGGGTGAATCCGCTCGATTAATTTTAAGAACCGATCTCGGTGCCACCGCCATTTCAAACCCAAAAGATTTTCCTTTAAGTTTACGATTTTTTACAGGCGGCGATCACACGGTTCGAGGGTATGGCTACCAGTCATTAGGACCCAAAGGCGTTGATCAATTTGGAAACGTGGTTGTGGTTGGCGGACGTTATCTTTTTGTTGGTAGCGCTGAAATTGAACGACAAGTCTACAAAAATTTCAGTGCGGCACTGTTTGCCGATAGCGGAAATGCTATGAATCACTGGGGACCTCGGTTAGCCAATAGCGTGGGTGTTGGTGTACGCTGGTGCACACCCCTCGGCCCCATCCGCTTAGACATTGCTCAAGCACTACCCAAATTAAAACGTAAGCCGAGAGTTCACCTAACCTTTGGAATGGATTTGTAAGGACTAATCTATGATATGGAATTTAATAGGCCGAAAAATTCTTTATCCGCTTATTTTTTTTACCGGGTTGGTCATTTGGATATTTGCAACAGAATCCGGATTAAACAGTTTATTTAAACTAGCAAAACAGTTAAGCCCTTATTCTTTATCTGTTAAAGAAATCCACGGAAAACTGATAGATGAAGTTCAGATTAAAGAACTGATTTTTGAATCTCCAACCCTTAAAGTTGAGATATCAGAGCTGGTCTTGCAATTGCAACCTCATGCCCTCTTAAACAATGTGATTAAAATTCCTGCTTTTCTTATTAAAAAATCTTTTTTTGTTTTTGGAAACCCTTCAAACGCGCCTTTATATATTGATCACGCAACTGGTGCTTTGGAACTAAAAACAAATCTACACCCATTGTTTGTCCAGATTCAAAATATTGAAGGATCATGGAAAAATCAGCCTATCACTGGACAAGGCGGGCTTTCCATCATTAACCGTCAACTTAAATTATTTAATACTGCCCTAAAATTAGGCGAAAATCAGCTTAATGTTACGTTTTCACCAACGGATGCCAACCATCTTAACTGGACACTGATTACAAAACCTTCGGATGAATTTCAAGCGGAGCTGCAGGGCACGCTGGTTACAAAACCTAAATCAAACCAATGGGCAGGGGAAATTACTCGCACAACCATTCGCTCGACAATCAGCGGCATTTGGACTCAAAAAAAGCCAAGTTCACTGACCTTCTCGGATACCCATTTTTCTATTGAACCCTTAATATTAGAAAACCGTGGAGGGGCATTGGCTAAACTATTTGTTGATTGGCAGGCAAAACAAGGCTTATCTGCTTTATTGGATATCCCAACCCTATCCATTCAACATCCCAATATTCATGGAAAAGTTTCTATCCATTTTACAGCTAACCAAAAACCTAAAAAAGCACTCGAAGCAAAAGGCTTAATCACTGTTCACCCTGGCACTGTACAAATTTCGTTAGGACATAGAAATAAAAAACTTTTTTACCAAGGGGGCAAAGCGAATATTTTCTTATCTGATCAAACGTTATCAGCGCAAGTCACCTTTAAAGAAAATGAAAAAAATTCTTTTGATGGGAATTTTCAAATTGCCTCTATAAAATCTTTTCGTTCGTTGTTTAATCAGCCTTTAGCCGGAAACTTTACTGCACACTGGAGCGATTTATCGTTGCTTTATACTTTTATACCCCATATTGCTAAACTAAAGGCTTCTTTAGCAGCGAACGGAGAAGTTCGAGGAACCTTAAAAAATCCAAGCCTGCATTTTCTCGCTAAAGCAGAAAAAGCTTCCTTTTTTATGCCCAAATTACAAACCCAAGTACACGATCTCAAGTTAGTGCTAAACGGTGATATTCCAGGAACCTTGACTTGGAATGGAATAGGAACCTTGAATAAAGGTCAATTTTATATAACGGGCACCAGTGAAACAAAAAAACCTTTTCAAACTTCATTGTCCCTAGAGGGGAAAGCGTTACAAATTTACAATACACCCAATATTCAAATCATTGCAACGCCCATGCTTACGCTTCACTTTGTTAATAATGCCCTATATGTTCAAGGAACCGTTCACATACCCTCGGCTTCTATTGAATTGCAAAATGAAGTGAAGCGCACAGCGCTTTCAAAAGATATTATTTATATAGGCGCAAAAACAGAAGACACAACCCCCAGTACCTTTCGAATAATACCAAATTTATATCTTATCTTAGAGAAAGAGGTTCACTTTAAAGGCTATGGGTTGGACGGCTTTGTTAGTGGAAAATTAGAAATTGATGAACGGCCGGATGGTTTATTATCTGGCACAGGTCGTTTGATCATTAAAGATGGCAAATATCGTTTACAAGGCTCCACTCGATATATTCATCGAGGCCGGTTATTATTTCCACCAGGCACCTTACTTAATGATCCCATACTCGATATTTTTATTTCTCAAAAACGCGCAGAAGAATTCCAAGAAGGCGCAGAAATGGATCTGACTGTACAGGGAACACTTCAAAAACCCATGGTTGAACTTTATACAAGTGCCAATTCACGAAATGCAGAAATTTTATCGAAACTAAACACCACTGGGTCAGAAAACAGCAACCCCAAGCAAAACCAATTTTTTTCAAACCCTACTTTTTTGTTAGGGGGCGGTGCAAACCCTTTTCTAGACCGCCTACAAACCAATTTAGGAATAGAAGAATTTAGTTTTGAATCTAAAGAATCTAAAGAGCCGCAAACCAGTATTTTTACCCAAGGCGGCACTGATACGCTTTTAGTGGTTGGCAAGTCCCTTTCCAAACAGTTATATTTGCAATATTTACAATTCGTCGCAAAGCCGGTCACCACCATCCGGTTAAAATATTATTTAACGCCACGGATAACGGCCAGTGTAGAAACTGGAACCGAAGAAGATATCGGTGGAGACTTAACTTTTTCATTGGAGAAAGATTAATGGAATGCATAAAAAATACTGAACACACCCCAATGATGCAACAATATCTTCGCATTAAGGCAGAACATCCACACCATCTTTTATTCTACCGAATGGGAGACTTCTACGAACTTTTTTTTGAGGACGCCAAAAAAGTTTCGGGACTTTTAGATATCACACTCACCACACGAGGCCAATCTGCAGGCAAACCTATCCCGATGGCAGGGGTACCGCATCATGCATCAGAAAGCTATATAGCAAAATTAGTGCGATTAGGAGAAACCATCGCAATCTGCGAACAAATAGGCGATCCTGCGCTTTCTAAAGGTCCTGTTGAAAGACAAGTGGTCCGCATTCTAACACCCGGTACGTTAACCGATGAAGCATTATTAGAAGAAAAACGAGATAACCTAATTGCTGCCATTAGTGACAAAACACCTTCTTATGGGGTTGCCTGTCTTGATCTCACCAGTGGTCGTTTTCATGTTTCTGAAGTGAATAGCAAAGAAGCCCTTTTTCAGGAATTGGAGCGTCTAAAACCTGCTGAAATTTTGGTCGTCGAGGATTCCCATTTATTACCAGCACTGACCAAAATAGGGCTTTGTCAAATAAGATCTGCCCATGTTTTTGAATTAAAAAACGCGACACAGCTCTTAACTGAACATTTTAAAACCCAAGATTTAAAACCCTTTGGTTGTGAAAACCTTCTACTCGGTACAAAAGCCGCTGGCGCATTATTACAATACACCAAAGAAATGCAACGTCATGATCTGCCTCATATACAGATCTTAAAAGTGGAACATTATGATGAAAGTTTGCAAATGGATGTCAATACAAGAAAAAACCTTGAATTAACTCAAAACCTACAAGGAGAACGTACCAATACGCTGTTATCTATTCTGGATACAACCACCACAACCATGGGTAGCCGCCTATTAGCTCGCTGGATCCATAGACCCTTATTGTCAAGAGTAACACTTAATAAACGATTGGAAGCCATTAATACTTTGCTCCTTAAACAAGCCTATCTTACCTTACAAGAAGCAATAAAGCCGATTGGAGATATGGAACGCATATTAACCCGCATTGCCTTATCAAATGCACGTCCTCAAGATCTCACTCGTCTTAAACGCGCGTTAAGTGGTTTATCTCGCGTAAAACAAATGACAAACAAAACAGCCGATCCCAAGTTATCCTCTTTATCAAACGAGATATCCATTTTTCCCGATTTACAAGATATCTTAGAACGCAGTCTTTGTGAAAATCCCCCCAGCCATACTCGAGAAGGCGGGGTCATTGCGGAAGGGTTTGATCAAGCGCTGGATGAATACCGCGCCTTAAGTAACCATTCGGAAGAATTTTTAATTAAACTTGAAACCGAAGAACGACAAAAAACTGGGCTTTCTACTTTAAAAGTGGGTTATAACAAGATCCATGGATATTATATTGAAATGAGTCGTCTACAAGCAGCACTTGCCCCTGCACACTATCTTCGTCGACAAACGCTTAAAAATGCCGAACGATTTATAACACCAGAATTAAAAATCTTCGAAGATAAAGTGTTAAGCAGCCGAGAACGAGCACTCGCCAGAGAAAAAGTATTGTATGACAATATTATTTTACAGATCCAAGCGGTGCTCGCCCCATTACAAACAACAGCCACAGCGATTGCTGAATGCGATGTGCTTGCAAGTCTTGCAGAACGCGCAGAGACCTTAAATTGGCATAAACCCGAATTATTGGATTCTACTGAACTACACATACAAGGCGGGCGTCATCCCATTGTTGAACAAGTCCTAGAAACACCGTTTGTTCCAAACGCTATTACCCTAAATAAAACACGCCGGATGTTAATGATTACAGGTCCCAATATGGGCGGAAAATCAACGTATATGCGTCAAACCGCTTTAATCGTTTTATTGGCTCATATTGGCAGCTTTGTTCCAGCGCATAAAGCGCGTATTGGTTTATTTGACAAAATTTTTACCCGGATAGGCGCGCACGACAATCTCAGCAGTGGTCAATCCACTTTTATGGTTGAAATGGTGGAAACTGCCCATATTTTGCATCATGCCACCCCTAAAAGTTTAGTATTAATGGATGAGATTGGCCGTGGAACGAGTACGTTTGATGGTTTATCACTGGCCTATGCCATCGCCTATCATCTGGCAACCCATCTAAAAGCTTTTACCTTATTTTCGACACATTACTTTGAAATGACAGAGCTTCCTGCTTTAATTCCTGAAGTGGTCAACGTGCATTTAAGCGCAGTAGAATATGGGGACACGCTGGTTTTTCTATACAATGTACAAGAAGGCCCTGCCAGCCGCAGCTATGGTTTACAAGTTGCACAATTAGCCGGTATCCCAAACGAAGTGTTAGTCTTAGCCAAACAAAAATTAGCAGAATTAGAGGCTTAGTTCTTTACCATTCACTATCCATTTTCCTTTTACAACGGAAATTTTTATTTCGTAGTCAGTTCCTTTTTCTGTTAGCACGCCATCCTGCACCAGTTTTTGAATTTTGACAGTTAATTGTTGATCCAACGCTTGCTTTTTTTGATCCTCTGTCATTTTTTGAAAGTCTGGATCTTTTTGCATTTCTTGAGTCATGCCCAATAACAATCCTTGACGTAAGATTTCTTTAGGCACAATCGCATGAAGATTTCCATCTAAGGTTTTCATTAAATTTTCTTTCTCTAAGGGCACGCCAATGTTAGCGTCTCCTATTGTTAACGTAGTTTCTATTTGCATTTTCCCTTCAGGCAACAAAATTTCTGAAGGGGTAATGGTTAATTTTGGTTTTTTTGATAAAACTTTTTTTACAAATTCTTCTTGTTTTTGCCTGTCTATACTAATATTATTTTGAAAATCCGACAGCAATTTTAAAGCCTCTGGATCAATATTCTCAAGTTGTAACGCAAAGTGTAAGGGACCATAAGTTATCTTAGCAATGGCAACTTTATTAAAATCGACGTTCCAGGTTATTGCCATTACTTGAGACTTTGGCTCTAGCAAAACATTTTCTTTAAATTTTAAATTGGCTATTTCTATCCCTTGTTCCTGTTGCAGTGCATTACCCACATTAAGAGAAACTTCCCCTAACCAATTACCATAATCAGAACGATTTTGATCAAAAAGTAACTGGATATCTTTAATAACAATCGGTAATGCCATCACCTGTATCGTCATTTCTGGAATAATAATATTACCCTTCATGGCTTGCCAATGTTTATTAATCTGCGTATTGGATGACCAACCCGGACTGCTAATCTGAAACAAAGGATCTAAAACAGTGACAGCCGTTCCAATAGTTTTTGTTTCTGTTTCTTGATTAAACTTAAAAATAGTTTGTGTTGTAAAAGGAACATTCACTTGCGGGGACAAATCGATGGGTTGACTATTAACGACAGCCAATTGAAAATCCACCGGTTTTTCAACACTCCCCCCAATAATAATGGGGCCATGTAATAGAGTATGTTTTACCTTAAGATACTTGTTTGAATCTTTAATATATTTAAACTTAACCTGTGTAATGGCCTCTGATTTCAGCAACCCTTGATGGTAAGAAATAATTTCATAGGTCATCAGATGATTGTTATTCAAAAACGTGACGAGCTGTTCAAACCTTTGTTTAGCCCGAAGTCCAACGTAATAGGAAGCCCCTAAATCGGCAACGATTAAGAGCACAATAAGACTAAAAACAAGGAATATAACTTTCTTCATATATACCCCACAGAAAAATATTAAACAACACGCCCTCGCAAAATGTTTTTCTGAAGGGGTACACATCTTATCGGGTAATTTTATTAAAACTGTAGTATCTTAGTGCAGGCAGCAATAAATATATATCGAGGTTGCACACATGACGGCTATTATTTGCATAATTATCGGGATATTGATACTAGGATGTTTGGCCTACAATAAAACATCTCGTAGACAATTCTTAATATCCCCTGCTTTGAAAAGATTCAAAAGTAGGTTACCTAAAATTTCAGAGACTGAAAGAATTGCTTTAGAAGCCGGCACTGTCTGGTGGGATGGTGAACTGTTTAGCGGAAACCCAGATTGGTCAAAATTTTTTAAAATGCCAGTTGCAAAGCTAACAGAAGAGGAGGAAGCTTTTTTAGAAGGCCCCGTAGAGATCCTTTGCCAACGCATCGATGACTGGGATATCTGCTACCAACGCCGCAATCTCCCACCCGAGCTTTGGCAATTTCTGAAAGATCACCGATTTTTTGCCCTTATTATCCCGAAAGAATATGATGGATTGGGGTTTTCAGCCTTTGCACACTCCGAAGTCCTGGCTAAAGTTGCCAGTAAAAGTTTAACAGTTGCCTCTATTATTGCTGTCCCAAACTCTTTAGGCCCAGCAGAGCTCTTGCTAAAGTATGGGACTACAGAACAAAAAACGTATTATCTGCCCAGGCTTGCCGTGGGTCTTGAAATGCCTTGTTTTGCTTTAACAGGACCTGAAGCAGGCTCGGATGCGGCTTCCATTCCAGACACGGGTGTTATTTGTTGGGGCGTATTTAAAGGATCGGAGATCTTAGGGATCCGCTTAAACTGGGACAAACGTTATACGACATTTGCCCCCGTTGCTACCTTGCTTGGATTAGCTTTTAAGCTATATGACCCTGATCATTTATTAGGGGATAAAACAGATATTGGCATTACCTGTGCTTTAATTCCGGTCGACTTAAAAGGCGTATACATTGGGGACCGCCATAGACCACTCAATGCTGCTTTTCCAAATGGTCCAACCAAAGGAAAAAATGTTTTTATACCGCTCAGCTGGATTATTGGTGGCCCAGAATTGGCGGGACAAGGTTGGAAAATGATCCTGGAATGCTTATCTGCTGGTCGTGCGATCTCGTTGCCGGCCTCTGCTGCAGGGGGTATCAAAGCGCTCACGGCAGCCACCAGCGCTTATGCTCGCATTCGCCGACAATTTAAACAACCGATTGGACATTTTGAAGGTGTCGAAGAAGCCCTCGCCCGGATGGCAGGCAATGCCTATCTGACAGAAGCTGCCCGAATCACCACGGCCTTTAGCGTTGATAGGGGTGAAAAAGCTTCTGTATTAGGTGCCATTGTTAAATATCATCTCACTGAACGCGGTAGACAAACAACCATAGATGCCATGGATATTCATGGTGGAAAAGGCATTATGATGGGTCCTAAAAATTATGTGGCACCGCAATATCAATATGTACCAATTAGCATCACCGTTGAAGGCGCCAATATTTTAACCCGTTCCTTAATTATTTTTGGACAAGGTGTGATGCGCGCACATCCTTATTTATTACAAGAATTAAATGCTTCAGTCCTGCCTGATCCTAAAGAATCTTTAGAACAATTTGACAAAATATTTTCTAAGCATATTCTGTACACTTTACGCAATTCTGCCAACGCTTTCTTTAGGGGTTTAACTCAAAGTCGTTGGTCTCATCACTATACAAAACACATTAATCGTGCCAGCAGCGCTTTTGCATTAATGGCAGATATTTGTTTGCTTATTTTTGGCGGCAAACTAAAATTTAAAGAAAAGATTTCTGGCCGCTTAAGTGATTGCCTGTCTATGATGTATTTGGCCAGTTGTGTACTAAAACGTTATGAAGATGAAGGCCAACCTGCAGAAGATCGTTGTCTAGTGGATTGGGTATTACAAGATATTCTTAACACTTTTTGGGTTCAAATGGAAGAAATAATGCGCAATCTACCCAACGTTTGGTTTAGACTAATACTGCGCATTGTGATAATGCCCTTGGGAAAACGCATTCAAAAACCGAGCGATGCCTTAGGCCATCAAGTTGCAAAACTTTTATTGACACCCAACGCAACGCGTGAACGGCTCATTAAAGGCGTTTATTTAACGTCTGAACCCAATAATCCCATTGGACAATTAGAAACCGCCTTAAAGAAAATTTTAGAAGCAGAACATGAAAATGCAACCGCAGCAATCAAGGATGAAGCTGAAAAACTGCGGCAAGCGGTCATTTCTGTCGATCAATTTCCTTACGACTCTATTGCCAATTAATCACTTTGGGGCGACGCTTTTCATCGATCGCCACATAGGTAAAAATACCTTCTGTGACTTGTTCTAGCTCACCTAAGCGTAACCGTTTTACCCACACTTGAATTTTAATGGTAATGGAAGAGTTTCCCGTTTTTATTTTTTCTGCAAAACAACAAACCAAATCGCCGACAAAAACGGGTTTTATAAATGCCATCCGCTCAATAGCAACCGTCGTGACACGATTGTGGGCTTTCTGGTTTGCCAATACTGCACCACCCAAATCCATTTGCGATACAATCCATCCGCCAAATATATCCCCATACGCGTTGGTATCTGCAGGCATAGCGACCGACTGCAAAACCAACTCTCCTTCTGGTTTCTCTGATTGGGCCTTTGGTTTTACTGGTTTTACTGGTTTTTTTTCCATAAATTTATCCTCTTATCCTTTCTATTCTTTTCTATCGCTTAACCGCTTGTTTATAAAGATAAACACATAGGCCTAAATATAACAACCCACCTAACCAATTTTCAAAAGGCACTAATGCGCTTATCATTGGCGCAAGCATTGGTATTTTACTCAGCGCTAAAACATCCGTCGATTGATAATAGGCAAAGGGAATTGTTAAGACAGCACCTAAAATGGCCTCACCTGCAATAATCCCTGAAGCGCATAAAATGCCGTGGTTTGTGTCATGTAATCCTGCTCCTGGTTTTTGTCTCCAATGTACAAAAGAATGAATAATACCACCGACCATAAAGGCTGTTACGTAGCCTAATGGTAAATAGATCCCCAAAGCAAACAATAAAGCAGGAAATCGAATTTTGCTTCTAACCCGTTTTAAGTATTCATCTAATATTGTGGCAATAATCCCTAAAATAACACCAAGTTTTATCATATTCCAAGGCAATTTCCCCACAAAAAATCCTTTGGCAACCGTTGCCATTAGGGTTGCTTGGGGGGCGGGTAATGCGTTTTCTGGATTCATGCCTGCGCGCGGCAATATATCGCCAATGCCATAGGCTTGAAAAGTCGTCTGCAAAATAAAAGGAATCACTAAAGCGGCAGCCACCGCGCCAACCGCCAGCATGACTTGTTGTTTCCAAGGGGTGGCACCCACCAATTGTCCTGCTTTTAAATCTTGCATATTATCGCCGCTGACCATGGCAGCCACTGCAATAATGGCTGCAAACACAATAACCATGGCAGCCACTTTTAGCGCAGCTTGTGTATTGACTGTAAAATCAATGTGTGTGCCCAACGTTACCAGCAACACACTGGCAAAAGCAACAATGGCAGCAATCGCTATACCAGAAGCAGGCAGAGAGGTGGTTCCGACAATACCAACAATATACGCACCAATCGCGGCAGCAATAAAACCAACCATAAAAGAAAACAAAGTTGCAAATAAGACAAGTCCCCAAAATGCCCCTGGATTTAAATTTAAATTTGCGCCGTCAACCAACGTAAAAAATAAAATAAAAGTCGGGATGGCTACCACTGCAATCGCAAGCAACACATACTTAAAGGGGATATCTCTATCGGTTCTGACTGTAGAAGCAAATTCACTTCGATGTGCCTTCATGGCTGCATAAGAAGCTTTAAATGCATCGCTGATTTGTTTGGCCAAACTTACGATACTCCAAAGTCCACCAACCGCCAACACCCCCACACCGACATATCGAAAGTGTAATTTTTGAACAGCGGCTAATGCACTGCCTAAATCTTGTGCCTCTGGTAAACCGTATTTACCAATAAATACTGGAATGGCAATACCCCAGGTAAAAATACCGCCCACTGCAAAGGCAACCAATCCACGGATACCCACAATATACCCTGCCGCCATTAAGACAGGAGATAACATTAAACTGCCGCCAATGGCAGTTGTCCCAATTTTTGTCCAATAAGAAACTTGTTCTCCGATAATTTTAAAACCGGTTTGAAGAAAAGAAATAGCGGCAGAAAAGAAACTGGCCACCACTAACACTTTTGTTGAACTTTTGGTTGCTTCCCCTGCTTTTAAAATTTCTCCGGTGGCAACACCTTCAGGGTAAGGCAAGTGATCTTTCACCACCATGCTTCTTCGAAGTGGCACTGAAAAAGCAACGCCTAAAATTCCACCAATTAAAGTAATCATTGCCGTTTGCAAATAATCAAAAGACTGCCAATAACCCAAAATAATTAAAGCGGGTAGTGTAAAAATAACCCCAGTTGCAACCGCTTCTCCTGCCGATGCAATGGTTTGAACCATATTATTTTCAAGAATATTGGCATGACGAAACTGTCGTAAAATCACCATGGAAATCAGTGCAGCCGGTATAGACGCTGCAATGGTTCTTGCAATTTTTAAACCAACAAACGTGCTGGATGCCGCAAAAACAACCGCTAAAAATATACCTAATATTAAAGCTCTGGGGGTTATTTCAGGTAATGAAACCGTGGGGGAAATAAAAGGCTCAACTAAATAATCGGATTCTGTAATCAATGAATGTTTGTTGGTTGACTTTTTCTTGTTCATGGTCCCTCCTTTGCTGCAAAACAATTCGGCTTACAGAACAAAGTACCATGAGAAGGGATTAATGATAAATAGATTTATCCGCTAAAACGACCGTAGCCGCTAGGCTTGCATTAAAGACGACAAAAGGATCGTCATTAAACAATGCTTCTTTGATGTGCATCACGTTGGACTCTAATGTGCCTGTCCGCTCGCGATATTCAACGAGATTAACAAAGTTTTCTCTTAAGTATTTAATATATTCTTCAAATTTATAACCTGATGCTGAATTCAAGTTAATCTCCTTGCTTTTTGGTATTAAACCCTCACTCCTCGAGAGTATAACAGAATGGGGGTCAGATCTGTACCTAGTACTTGTATTAAGTACAGATCTGACCCCAACCGATCTTAAATAAGTTACAAAGTATACTATGAATCAGAAACGGGGTCAAGTCTCGACTTCGAACCCTGGTTCGGAGTTGAGACTTGACCCCATTTTTAGTAAGATTGGGCATCTTTACTGGATTAAGACTGGCAAAACCATGGCAAAAAAGGCTTCTACCCCTACTCTAAACTTTGAATATGCACTGAATGAACTGGAAACCATGATTGGCAAAATGGAAACCGGGCAACTATCCCTTGAGGACTCTTTAAAGAACTTTGAAGAAGGGGTTTCGCTCGCCCGTCAATGCCAGCAAGCGCTAAAAGAAGCCGAGCTAAAAGTTCAAATCTTAGTAGAACAAAATGGTCAGCTGCAAGCCGCGCCTTTTGCGATGGAAGAAGAGTAATCGACTTGGATTTTAATGAGTATTCTGAAAGTCGAATCAAACGACTAGAGATCTTTTTAAATAAGATACTGCCACTAGACCATGCTTCGCATTCATATTCACCGCTAAATTCTGCCATTCGTTATTCTGTTTTAAATGGCGGCAAACGTCTACGTCCGCTTTTAGTGTATAGCACTGGCGAGGCATTAAATCTTCCCTTAGAAAAATTAGACGCACCCGCGGCTGCCGTTGAACTCATCCATTGCTACTCTTTAATTCATGATGATCTGCCCGCAATGGATAACGATGATTTACGCCGAGGTAAACCAACCTGTCACAAAGCATTTGATGAAGCCACTGCCATTTTAGCGGGAGATGCATTACAAGCACTGGCTTTTCAAATTCTGTCAGATCCAGAAATAAATCCGTTAACGCCTTTACAACAAGTACTGATGATGAATACTTTAGCAAAAGGCTGCGGACCGAATGGCATGGTAGAAGGCCAAGCATTAGACATTGCATCAGAAGGTAAAAGCAATACAATTACTCTAGAAACACTGCGTCATATTCATCAACAAAAAACAGGGGCTTTAATTGAAGCCAGTGTTTTATTAGGTGCCATTGCGGCAGACGCTTCTTCAAACGTTATCTTAAACCTACAAACTTATGCGCGTTGTATCGGTCTTTCTTTTCAGGTACAAGATGATATTCTAGACATTATTGGCAATGCCGAAACACTGGGAAAAACCATTGGGAAAGATCAAAAACAACTCAAAGCCACTTTTCCGAGCTTATTAGGTATAGAAGGCGCTAAGCAGTATGCAAAAGCATTACATCAGCAAGCAGTGGAGGCCATCGCTTTTTTAGAAAACAAAAATGCTCGTTTAATAGAACTGTCAGAATTATTTATTAATCGCTTACATTAGAATCGGTGGGTTTTTAGCGGCGGGGGGATTTCTTAATAGAATTTTACCGCTTAATTAAAAGTTATTTTGTAACTAGCCCCTACTCTTACTACTTCTTTTGATTTTGACGTCTCGTACTTTCACCCAATTCTTGAATATGCGGCGCATCCCAAGATCCGGTAACACGATAATAATTTTGAGTAATTTTTCCCGTAAGCTTATTCATTTTGGAACCGGTTAATTTGTCTAATACCCAAACACCCGCACCCACAGCAGGATTCCCCACAGCAATCGCAGCCGCAATGGGTAACCCCACTCCAACCTGCGGCACCACGCCCATTTTTAAATCGACGGTTTTTTGATTAAGATCGGCTGTCCCCGTTAATTCAATTTTTGCAGAAGGCCCATCAATTAATAATTCTTTGGTATTGGCGGTTCCTTGATTAAACTCAAATTCCCCTTTCATTTCATCGAACACAAATCCTTTTTTAAAGACATCACTAAAATCCAATTGTAATCGCCGCTTGATATTTTCTAAGCTTAATAAGCCTAAGATTCGGCCTAATCCTGGGTTAACCCCGAGTATTCGCCCTTTTTTAAATTTTAATTCTGCCTTTCCTTCGGCACTCGCCAAACTAAATTGAAAAGGTGATTTTGCCCAACTCAAATTGTATTCAACATATCCGCTCGATTCCCGAATGACAGAAGGAAACCCCCATTCGGAAAAAAGGCTTCCCATACTTGCACTAATAATTTTACCCTGCAAAGTTGTTTCTGAGCCCTCTTTATTTAAATGCCATTCTCCTGCGCCTGTTAATTCAGAATAACGATTGCCAATCGTGATAGATTGGATCTCGTAACCATAAGGTTTTGGAAGTAACTTAAAGGTTGTTTCACCAAAATTACCTTGATTATATTGTAGATTCTGACAATAAAACAAAATTGGAAACTTATCCTGACTATTGAAAAGTTCTGTTGTAGAATTATTTTGAATTGTGTTTCCTGCTATTTTCAAGTAGGACAAATCAATTTTTAGCGGATTTTCTGTGCTTTCTAAAAAAGCGACTGTCCCTTTAATACTAGGACCTGCCAAAGCCCAAGAGGAAGAAGATTCTAATGAATTAGAAGTGATCCAAGTATCCTCAAATTGTAATCCATGAATGTCTAGTTTATGTACCAACAAATGAAGATCCACTGTAGGCAAATGTTTTTTTTCTTTTAAGCTCCCAATGGTCGCTGACCATTCACCTACTTTAAGTAAAGCAATTTCTCCCTCTATCAATAATGTTTCCAGCGAAGTCCAATCGGAATACCCCTCTCCTAAAACAACATGACCCCGGGCTATTTTTAATGACTGATCAGATTGTTTATCAGATTGTTTATCAGAATGCTTAGCCACAACTTTCATATCCGCTATTTTTTCAATATTGAATGTAATTTTATCTTCGGTAGGAGAAGCCTCGCGATACGTAATGGTTAACAAACGCTTTCCTTCGCGTTCTTTTTCTAACGGTTTTGGTAAATGAATCGCCATGCCCTCTAGATTTGAACTGATCACCCATTCTGTATTGTTGGTTGCAGCGTTGGTTAGCGGTGTTCTATATGAAATAGCCCACTCGGATTCCCCTTCTAGCGCATTGGTAAAGGGAAATGGCCATTGTTGTTGTAAAAAATCGGAACTAAAAAGACTTTCTCCCGTGACTTTAAGCATGTTTTTTTCTGTTTCAACCGATAATTTTAAAGGATGTTCCTGCCAGAGAGCGGTTACATGAGAGGCTTCTAATGATTGGGTTGTGAAATGAAAATCCCCTTTTAAATTTTCTAATTCTGACGCCCAATCAGTCAATTTTAAATGACCTGCTTCTGTTGCCAAAATACCATCTACTTCTACAGGCTTATTTGTTTCGATAGGAATCATTAACTTTAATTGAAGCGCCATAGGGCCGGTAGGCCCTAAAGGTTCTATTTTTGGTGCAATGGAATCCTTTAATGGACTTTCTTTTAAAAATAAAAGCCCCGTTTCTAAATTGCTATTGACAGAACCCGAAACAGACACCACTGGACTTTCTGTTTCATTAATGGGGGATATTATGGCTGAGGCGATTTCTATTGGTGCATTCATAATCGCACCGTGTGATAATTGAACCGAGACTTCTTTAGATCCAATATTAACCACACCATTCGCTTTTTCTATTTTTGGCCACCCAGGCGCATATTGAAAATCCACTTGGTGATAGTTAACTTCGCCCTCAAATTTTAACGCATCAAGAGGGCCTAACATTTTAACGGTTGCTTTATTCACAGTGCCTGACTGCAAAGTTTCTGCCAACCACAGTAATAGCTTTGGATCTGTTTTCTTCGGAACATAATAGTCATGCAATTCTGTAATCTCTACTTTATTAAAATTTCCGACACAGTTGGCCTGCCATTGTGCTTTTTCTTCAAATTGGCACTGTGCATCGATGCCATTGGCGTCGATATTTAAAGCCACTGCCTGAAATTCTGGATTAACAGTTATCGTAAAACGGGACTCTGGTAACCGTTGGCCATCTCTGATTTGTAAAACGTGATTTCCTGTTATTTCCAGAGGATTCTTTGGAGCCCACTTTAATTTTGCAGTCAGAAATTGTGTAATCTCTACCTCTGGTGCTTTCCAATGAATTTCGGCGGCTTCTAGTTTAAGGGTTTCAACTTTAGAAAGCCCTGTTAACAGTTGTTCCTGGCCAAGCGCATTTAAAGCTTGTGGATTATCTTTCTTCCCCAATTCAAGATCCATTTTAAGACCGACGACAATAATTTTTTTGGGTTTTAGGGTTTGATGAAAAAAGAATTCGGTCAAATCTGGAAAAATTTTAATGAAGTCTGCAAAAGCAATAGAAGAATCGGGTTTATTTGTATTGCTAATAACGACATTTTTTAAAATAACACCCACCGTATATCCAAACCAACGCGCTTGAATATCTTCAAAAGTAACCTGAAATCCTAGTTCTTCTTTTAATGTAATCGCAATTTTTTCTCGATTTTCGTTAATTTTTTTAGAAAGACTGTGTAACCCAAAGAGAGCCGACGCTGTTAGAATACTACAAAATAAACAAACGCCTAGTAAGATAAAAAAATATCGACGGCCCTTAACATTAGTGAAGAAGTTTGCGTTCATACATCCGCAGTAAACGATATAACCATGGCCAAAACAACACGCTTGAAAACGTGGAAGCCCAATACAAAGCCGTCCGGGGCGGCTGACCAATAAGCCATTGTACTAAAAGTAATATTAATTCGCCCAACCCTACCAACACAAAAACAATCAGTGCCTGCTGCCAAAAAGGAAAGGTACGCAAACGATTACGTAATACATAGGCAAAGTATGCAACAATCGCCATGGCCAAAGCATGTTGCCCGATTAAAACACCCCCTAAAACATCCATGACTAAACCAACACACCACCCTGTAATAACACCCACAGATTGCGGCAATATAAATACCCAATAAATAAGCACCAAAGTTAACCACTCTGGCCTTAACCATTGCCACTGATGCGGCAAAGGTATTATCATCAAAACCCATGCTAAGAAAAACGTACTAAAAATAAGAAGAAATTGGCTAACAGATCTCATGATTTTTTCTCGCTGTTTGTCTGTGCTTTTGGATCTTTGAATGCTGCTTCTGCTTCTTTGATGGATTCTTTATTAGCGTCTGTCTGCAACGAACGCACTAACAAGACTTGACGGGTTCTTTCTAAATGCGCGCTAGGGGTTACTTGTATTCTGGCAAACGATTCCCCAGGATCATGTTCTATTTGGCTAATAACGCCCACAGGATAACCCGGTGGATAGCGCCCGTCTAAACCAGAAGTCACCAATGTATCGCCTGTTTTTAGATCATTTGCATTAGAAACATGTTGTAATTCTAAATTTTTAACTGCCCCAGTACCCGCAGCGATACCTCTAATACCATTGCGTACATTTTCAACGGGTATTCCATAACTCGTGTCTGTCAAAAGAATAACGCGACTTACCCATGGGTTTACTTCAATCACTTCCCCAATAACACCATCCGCATCAATAACTGTTTGCCCAAGTGTTACGCCCTGTTGGCTGCCCTTATCTAAAATCACACGGTGTATAATGGGATCAGAATCCACACGGATTATTTCAGCAACCAATAAGGCTTCTCCATTTCGGGGAGAAGATTGTAAAAGCGATCGTAACCGAATGTTTTCTGCTTCCAACGCCATAAATTTTTGTGTGTGCGCATTCTGTAAAAGTTGTTCTTGACGTAAACGTTCGTTTTCTTGCATTAATTGATGATAAGAATGCGTATATTGTTGAAGGGTTGCACTGAACCGAACCGGCGCATCCACTAACCATTGAATGGGATAAACCGCCAGAGACATATAATCACGCACAGTAGCCAGCCGATGGTATCGGTAGTCTGAAACCATCAGCGCGATAGATAATCCAACAAGGCACCAGGTTCTGACGCCTTGTCTTGGTTCTCTGGCGAATAAAAACTTGATAGTCCCTCTCCGTCTTTATTATAAGCTCATTCCGTCGATAAAAAGTCGCCGCCCCGCTCATCCATCATTTCTAAAGCGCGACCGCCCCCCCGTGCAACACAGGTTAATGGATCATCTGCAATGAGCACTGGCAAGCCTGTTTCTTCCATCAATAACCGATCTAGGTCTCTCAGTAAGGCGCCACCACCCGTTAAAACCAATCCGCGCTCTGCAATATCCGACGCCAACTCGGGCGGCGCTTGTTCTAAAGCTAGGCGAACGGCGCTAATAATGCCAGAAAGCGGTTCTTGTAAAGCCTCTAAAATTTCATTGCTGTTTAAAGTAAAACTCCTGGGAACCCCTTCCGCTAAATTGCGTCCTCGCACTTCGACTTCTCTCACTTCTGTGCCCGGAAACGCAGTGCCAATTTCTTGCTTAATACGTTCTGCCGTGGCTTCGCCGATTAAGGTTCCGTAATTTCGGCGTACATAGTTAACAATACTTTCATCAAATCTATCACCGCCGATTCGCGCCGAGGCGGCATACACGATGCCGCTTAAAGAAATAATGGCCACTTCTGTGGTTCCGCCACCAATATCGACCACCATTGAACCACTGGCTTGATCCACGGGCATTCCTGCGCCCAACGCAGCTGCCATTGGCTCTTCGATTAAATAGACTTCTCGCGCACCTGCGCCCAAGGCAGATTCGCGAATGGCACGTCTTTCCACTTGGGTTGAACCACAGGGAACACATACAAGAACCCGAGGGCTGGGCCGTAAAAATTTATTTTTATGTACTTTATGGATAAAGTGTTGCAGCATTTTCTCTGTCACGTGAAAATCCGCAATCACACCATCTTTTAGAGGGCGAATGGCTGTAATATTGCCAGGGGTTCGCCCTAGCATTCGCTTAGCTTCTAAGCCAACCGCTGCTACCGTCTTTTGCCCACCAGGACCTCTGTCTTGCCGGATGGCCACTACCGATGGTTCATCCAGTACCACACCTTGGTTACGCGCATAAATTAAGGTATTTGCCGTACCCAAATCTATGGATAGATCGTTAGAGAAAATGCCACGCAATGCTTTAAACATATTTTTTCATCCCAAATTCGTATTCAATATTATTACTTTAACAACCAGTAGCACTTTGGGCAAGGCAGCCGATATGCTAAACTGTCCCCTGGCACACTATTTGTGGAGATTTTAAGCCATGCCCTTCAGTAAAAAGGCAATCGAACATATTGCACACCTCGCACGCCTAGGCGTTGAACATACTCTAGAAGCAGATCCAATACAAGAAGATTTAAATCGTATTGTCGCGATGGTCGATCAAATTTCATCTGCTAACACAGAAGGCATTGAGCCCATGGCCCACCCTTTCGAAGCTGCTCAACGCTTACGCCCAGATGATGTCACAGAGACAAACCAGCAAACACAATTACTGGCTTTATCTAGTCAATCCGAAGCTGGGCTGTTTTTAGTCCCTCAAGTCATAGAATAACCAGAGAGAAAAGAGAGAAACATGCATACAAAAACCCTTTCCGAGTTATCCCGAGATCTGTCTTCGGGTAAATACTCCAGCGAAGAATTAACGCAATTTTTCTTAGGCCGCATTCAGCAGTTCGACAAAAGCTTAAACAGCTTTATTACCGTGACTGAAGCCTTTGCAATCGAAGCGGCACGTAAAGCCGATCAAAAACGAAAAAACGGCGAGGCAGGCCCCCTAACAGGTATTCCTATTGCACACAAAGATATTTTTTGCACCGCCCAGATTAAAACCAGCTGCGGTTCAAAAATGTTAGATAACTTTATCTCTCCTTATGACGCAACCGTGGTTGAAAAGCTTAAAGCCGCAGGCACCGTCCTTATTGGAAAAACCAATATGGACGAATTTGCGATGGGCTCCAGTAACGAAACCAGCTTTTATGGTGCTGTCCGAAATCCTTGGGATTTGCAAGCAGTCCCCGGCGGTTCTTCTGGAGGGTCCACCGCTGCGGTGGCAGCCGGTTTAACGCCAGGCGCAACCGGCACTGACACAGGGGGCTCTATTCGGCAACCTGCAGCCCTTTGCGGAGTGACAGGACTAAAACCTACCTACGGACGAATTTCGCGCTATGGGATGATAGCCTTTGCTTCAAGCCTAGATCAGGCGGGTCCCATTGCAAAAAGTGCGGAAGATTGCGCGCTGCTTTTACAAGCCATGGCGGGTTTAGATCCCAAAGATTCCACCTCTGTCAATGCACCCGTCCCTAACTATTGCGAGGGGCTAACACAATCTCTAAAAGGCCTAAGAATCGGATTACCCAAAGAATTTTTTGGGGAAGGCCTACACCCTGAAATGGCGGCCATTGTACAAAACGCGCTCCGAGTTTTAGAAAAGCTTGGGGCCACCGTCAAAGACATTAGCCTACCCAATACCGCGTTAGCGGTGCCGACTTACTATGTTATTGCACCCGCAGAGTGTTCTTCTAATCTCTCGCGTTATGATGGTGTTCGTTTCGGATA
>Ga0207035_1081_pt1 | contig 25817 bp, 25 predicted proteins | sample Alteio_BWMinCont_77_FD_153272 | JGI IMG/M metagenome (GOLD analysis project Ga0207035, IMG submission 153272) | Enriched cells from forest soil in Barre Woods Harvard Forest LTER site, Petersham, Massachusetts, United States -... | ecosystem: Environmental > Terrestrial > Soil > Temperate forest >... | reverse complement strand
CATCCGGAAGGACTTTGCGAAGAGACAATAAAAATTGTATGGCATACTGATATTGCTGATTACTTTTAAAACTGGCTATATGTCCTTTTAAAATACCAACCAAATCTTCACTCACGCTTTGCTGTGATAATTGAATATAATCTTTTAGTGCAGCGTCTGGTTTTCCTGCTTTAATGTAGCACTCTGCCCGAAGCTTTAAAATCTCGTTTTTAGTATAGGCTAGAGAAGAGGTATTCAGCAGAGTAGTATATTGTTCAATGGCTATATCATATTTGCCCAAACGTTTTAAACATCTTATGCTGCCTAAATAGGCCTCTTCTTTTGTATGTTTCGATTGAGTCTTTTCTGACTCTTTTTCTAAGAATTCTGATGCTTTTGTATAATAGCCCATTGCAAGGTTAATCTCTAATTCGGAGGGTGTCGGCTCTTTAGCCATTAATGCATCCGCTAAAGAAAATAAACGATCTCCTTCTTTGTACCGAGCTTGTAATAACCTGTTTTGTAAGGTTTCTTCTTTTGCCTCTAAAAGCGTTAATATCGCGTCTTCTTTTGTAAGCATTCTTCTCTCCAATAATAGATTATAAGTTATTGACTGCTAATCTGTAATCTGTATTTTGTGCTTTATTTTATGGGTTATATTGCAACCAACAATTTCTCTTTTGCTGGAACATCTGGAAACTTTTCTCTAACCAAGGCAATAATCTTTTCTGCCGCTTCTGCATTTAAGTGAATCATGCTTTGATCTAAATAATGCTTCACTGAGCCTATTTGTTTTTCATTATCTTGCGTGAGTGTTAACAAAATCTCTTGTGCCTTTTTTGCATTCGCCAATTTTTTTGGAGCTTCTAACAGTTCTGCCATGCTTTGCTTCGCACGTAAATTTACCCCAGTTGGGATCACAATGGAATCCCCTGCCTGGTGCCGCTTGCGCGCTTCCCATAAAACAGACCATACAAAACTTAAAAGCTGTAGTTGATTAAAAGGCTCTTCAAACAGATCAACCCTGTCTGTCGGTGTGTTTATTTCTTTTTCGACTTCTATTTCGGCTTCTATTTCGGCTTCAACTTTGGCATCAACTTCAACTTTGGCCCTCGGGCTTTGTACAGCTTGCTTTGCTGCTGGAAAGGCTACTAAAATTTGCCTTTGCGAGCGCGGCGAGTGATTGATTTCGCCATCGGTATTTTCTGGTTCGTTGATCTGCACACGCATCTGCGCAGCCCGTTTTTGTGCTCGGGCAAGCTTACGCGCTTCTAAAGCCTCATACAACAATTTGTCTTGTCGTTCTTCCAATGTTAAGAAAAGCGTTTCGTAAAGTGCCCGATCGAGTTTTTTAAAGCCGCCGCCTTCTGCAAACTCTATATTTGCAATATAAGTATTTTGTAGTATCGCATTTGCAATAAGCGTGCAATTGCCCTGATCAAGCATGTCAGGCGTAATTTCTTTTAGAGACAAGCTGGTAACAGCCGGATCACTTTTTTTTAATTGTTGTAAAACTTCTTCAACAGACCTCATAGGGTAGTTTCCATTTTAAACTAACTAAATAAGGGTGTTAGCCTTCTTATAGGTAGAATAGCTTATAGCATTCCTAAGTGTTATTCAATCATTTTCGAGTTTTTAGAGTTTTTTACTGTAATAATCAGGATATTACAAGCTATCAATTTTTAATTCTGACCTGCCAAAAAAGAACCCCGCAAACTAGCGGGGTTCCATAGGGCCGACTGGGGACGGACTGTTGTATCCGTCAATCTGATTTTTACATCATATCGCCCATACCACCCATGCCGCCCATTCCTCCCATGCCGCCCATGCCACCACCAGCAGCGCCACCTTCTTTTTCAGACTTTGGTGCTTCGGAAATGGTGCATTCGGTTGTAATTAACAAGCCTGCAATGCTAGCTGCTTGCTGTAAGGCGGTACGAGTCACTTTGGTGGGATCCAAAATACCCATTTTAACCATATCGCCATATTCACCAGTCGCCGCGTTGTAACCATAGTTAGCGGTTTCATTCTTTACTTTCTCGATAACGACGGCAGGTTCACCACCGGCATTTAATACGATTTGTCGTAAAGGTGCTTCTAACGCACGCAGGATAATGGTAATACCATGGTTTTGGTCTTCGTTATCACCCTTCAGTTTTTTCATTAATGGGATAGTTCGCACTAACGCAACACCACCCCCAGGAACAACGCCTTCTTCAACGGCTGCACGGGTTGCATGCAATGCATCTTCAACGCGGGCTTTTTTCTCTTTCATTTCGACTTCAGAACCAGCACCCACTTTGATAACGGCAACACCACCGGATAGCTTAGCAATGCGTTCTTGCAATTTTTCGCGATCATAATCAGAACTGGTTTCTTCTGTTTGTTGACGCAATTGCTTAACACGCGCATCAATATCGGTTTTCTTACCGCTACCATCAATAATTGTGCTGTTTTCTTTGGTGACAGTTACCCGTTTAGCAGTGCCCAGATCTTCCAACTTGGTGGATTCTAAGGTTAAGCCAATTTCTTCGGAAATAACTTTCGCATTGGTTAAAATAGCAATATCTTGCAACATGGCTTTACGGCGATCGCCAAAACCAGGCGCTTTGACTGCACAGACTTTAACAATACCGCGAATGTTGTTAACCACCAAGGTTGCCAGGGCTTCGCCTTCCACATCTTCCGCAATAATAAATAAAGAACGCCCAGATTTTGCTGTGCCTTCTAAAATCGGTAATAATTCACGAATGCTGGAAATCTTTTTATCCACTAATAGGATATACGGATTTTCCAATTCGCAGCTCATGCTTTGTTGATTATTGACAAAGTAAGGTGAAATATAGCCGCGATCAAACTGCATCCCTTCAACCACGTCTAATTCGTCATCCAAACCATTGCCATCTTCAACGGTAATAACGCCTTCGTTACCCACTTTACTCATTGCTTCGGCAATAATATTACCAATGGATTCATCGGAGTTAGCAGAAATAGTCCCCACTTGTGCAATGGCTTTGTTGTCTTTGCAAGGCACAGACAATTTCTTTAACTCTGCAACAATGGCAGCCGTTGCTTTATCAATGCCTCGTTTTAGATCCATTGGGTTCATGCCAGCAGCCACTGCTTTATGACCTTCAATAACAATCGCTTTCGCCAAAACCGTTGCTGTGGTGGTGCCATCGCCCGCATCGTCTGCAGTCTTGGAAGCCACTTCTTTAACCATTTGTGCGCCCATATTGGCAATTTTATCTTCAAATTCGATTTCTTTAGCAACCGATACACCATCTTTTGTAATGGTGGGTGCGCCAAAGGATTTTTCAATAATCACATTACGACCACGGGGTCCTAACGTGACTTCCACCGCATTTGCCAGTGCAACAACACCCTTTAACAAACGTTGACGTGCATTTTCTGCGTAATATAAATCTTTTGCAGCCATGGTATTTACTCCTCAATTAAACTCAAAAAATAGTTTTTTAGCCTTCTACAACGCCCATAATATCTTCTTCGCGCATCACGACTAGGTCTTGTCCATTGACTTTAACCTCAGTGCCAGAATACTTGCCAAACAATACTTGGTCGCCCACTTTTACATCCAACTTACGCAGTGTGCCATTTTCGTATTTGCCTGGGCCTGCTGCCAACACTTTCCCTTTTTGCGGCTTATCGCCGGCTGTTTCTGGAATAACGATCCCACCGGCTGTTTTACGTTCTTCTATACGTTGAATAATCACGCGATCGTGTAACGGACGAATATTTACATCACTCATTTCTTCCTCCTAACTAAATATTACTATCACTAAAAATGTTATATAACTTGCCTAATCTTGGCTCCGCGCGCCTTTAGCGCTCTCCCTGCATGACTACTAATATTGGGCCATTCTATTTTAAATCAAGAGGTCCAGATACCCCCTGACAAAAATTATCCACATCCACCCTACTAAGTCTTTGCACCATAAAACCCCCCTATGGCGCGGTTTTCGGTAGAATAATTTTCAAAACGAGAATAATGTCCTAAAAACGTTAGACGAACGGTACCAATAGGGCCGTTTCTTTGTTTGCCAATAATAATTTCGGCCGTGCCTTTATCGTTGCTTTCTTTGTTGTACACTTCATCTCGATAAATAAAAACAATTAAATCCGCATCTTGTTCAATGGCCCCTGATTCCCGTAAATCTGACATCACGGGACGTTTTTCTGGCCTTTGCTCTAACCCTCGATTCAACTGAGATAAAACAACCACTGGCACATTTAATTCTCTCGCTAAGGATTTTAAAGAACGAGAAATTTCAGAGATTTCTGCCGCGCGATGTTCATTGTTGCCTGGCACGCGCATGAGTTGTAAATAGTCGATCACAATCATACCCAGCCCGCCATAGGCTCTGGCCACACGCCTTGCTCTGGCACGCACTTCAAAAGGCGATAATGCCCCACTATCGTCTATTAATAATTTTTTAGAAGACATCATGCTAATGGCAGAAGTGAGTCTCGGCCAGTCATCGTCTTCTAATTGTCCTGTTCGGATCCGCTGTTGTTCGATACGCCCCATAGAAGCCAGCATACGCATGGCTAAAGATTCTGCAGGCATTTCCATACTAAAAATTAAAATGGGCACATCGCTTTCCATCACTGCATGCTCGGCCATATTCATGGCAAAAGTCGTTTTTCCCATAGAAGGGCGGCCAGCAACAATAATCAAATCAGAAGGCTGTAAACCAGAAGTCATTTTATCAAAATCTGTAAAACCAGACGAAAGGCCTGTAATGGCAGAATGCGTATGAAATAAAGTATCAATGCGATCGATCGCACGCGCTAAGACTTCTGCAATGGGTTGGGGGCCAGCACTGCTTCGACCATCGCTTTCTGCAATGGCAAAGACTAGACGTTCTGCATCGTCTAATAACCGTTTCGCTTCGCGGCCTTCTGGCGCAAAGGCGGAGCTTGCAATTGCACCACCGACTTCTACCAATTGCCGCAAAACCGAGCGTTCGCGAACAATATCGGCATAAGCAGAAATATTAGCCGCTGTGGGTGTATTTTTGGCAAGACCCCCTAAATAGGCTAATCCACCCACCGTTTCTAAATTTTTGGTTCGTTCTAATGCTTCGGAAACCGTAATAATATCTAACGGCTTAGATTGAAGCACTAAATCGGCCATCACTCGATAAATGGCGCGATGATCTAAACGATAGAAATCATTTTCAGAAATACGATCGGCAACGTAATCCCAAGCATTATTATCGAGCATTAAACCGCCCAATACCGCTTGCTCCGCTTCTATTGAATGCGGCGGAACTTTAAGTTCTGGACTAGACATTCCTTGCCCGTTCCCGTTCGTCATGAGAATTCCTGTACGCTTATGCTGCTCCGACGGATATTTGAATTTTTGCGGTTACTTCATCGCCATGCAAATGCAACACGATGTCGTAAGTGCCGACTTGCCGGAAAGGGCCTTCAGGCAGTTGTATCTCGTTTTTCGCAATGGTATGTCCTAATGCTTTTGCAGCCTGAACAATTTCGTATGTACCCACCGAACCAAACAGCCTGCCTTCTTCACCGGCATTGGCAGCAATGGCAATTAATAAACCTTCTAAAGCTGCCGCCCGTTGTCTTGCTTGCTCTAAACGCACATTTGCCGATTTTTCGAGCTCTGCACGCCGTGCTTCGAATATTTCAATATTCGGCTTTGTGGCAGGCAGTGCTTTACCTTGGGGAATTAAATAATTGCGGCCAAATCCTGCTTTAACACGGACTTTTGCACCGAGTTCGCCCAACTTAGGAATTCTATCTAATAAAATAACTTCCACAACACATTACCTCTTTTTTAAATGTTAATGTTGATCACAATAAGGCAACAAAGCCAAATAACGAGCCAATTTAATTGCTCTGGCTAATTGCCGTTGATAACGTGCCCGTGTACCGGTAATGCGGCTGGGAACAATTTTACCGCTTTCGGTAATATAACTTCTTAAAGTAGCCAGATCTTTGTAATCGATCTTTTTGGTATCAGATGCCGTAAAGCGGCAATATTTTCTACGACGGAATTGACGAGACATTGTAAATACTCCTATATAATTTCGTTCAGGCTCTAGTGCTAACCAACCAATTGTTGGTCTTCTTCACCTTCAAAGGCTTCTTCTTCCATATCAAAGCCTCTGTCGCGACCCCGATGATGTCTTCCGTTTCCTTCTTTGCGTTCGTCTTTTTCTTTCATTAGGCTAGACGCTTCTGTGACTGCTTCGTCTTCTGTTAAGACTAAATGGCGAATAACCGCGTCGTTAAATCGAAAAGCATTGGTGAGTTCGTCTAAAGATTCTTGGTTGCACTCTACGTTTAAAAGAACGTAGTGCGCCTTATGAAGCTTGTTAATAGGGTAAGCCAGTTGCCTGCGGCCCCAATCTTCTAGACGGTGAATTTTGCCTTCTTTAGCCTCGATAATAGCCCGATATCGATCTATCATAGCGGGGACCTGTTCGCTTTGGTCTGGATGGACCATAAAGACGATTTCATAATGTCGCATATTAGCTCCTTATGGATTAAGTTAGCCTTTCAGATTATTCTGATAAGGCAAGGAGTTCCGATATAAATACCAGAAAATGGAGGCTTATTATACAGAGAGATACGCTCAAAAAGCAAATACCATCTTCTAGGAAGTTGACCAAATCGCAATACATTGCTTAGTATCAAACGCACTAAAGAGAGGATAAAATAGGTGATATTACAGCATTACAAAAGAATCTTCGTTGGATTTTTATTACTACTAAGCACGAGCGGGTGCGGACCCGAGCAGATCTGTCGTGTCCCAACCGGAATGGTTCATGAACATATTACATCCCTGGGTGTTGAACCCACGCCGCACATTATTGTTGTGGATGTTAAAAAACAAAAAATGACGCTTTTAAAAGATAATAAAATTAAAAAAACGTATGTTGTTTCAACCAGTAAAAAAGGCGTTGGACAAAGAGCACAGACTTTCAAAACCCCGCAAGGTTTACATCGAGTGAACGAAAAAATTGGCCATGGTGTCCCTCGATATGGCATTTTCAACCGAAGACAATATGTTGGGGCAGCCTGGCGCAAACAACCACGTCACCTGCATCGAAAAGACTATATTTCCACCCGCATTTTGCGACTAGAAGGTTTACAACCGGGATTCAACAAAGGACGCGATGGCTGGGGAAAAATTGTGGACAGCGAAGAAAGAGCTATTTACATTCATGGCACTACCATGGAATGGAAACTGGGTACGCCCAGCGGTAAAGGCTGTGTGCACATGAGTGCTGACGATGTTATTCATTTATTCAACGAAGTCCCTACTGGCACTTTAGTTTGGATTAATTAACTCAATTAAGGTTATTGCTTCGCCGCTTCGGCAATCGGCGCTAAATAGCTGCGATTTTTACCATGATGTTTCGCCTGATATAAACCATAGTCTGCAGAGTCTTTTAAATCCCATGGGCGCGTAAAGTGCCCGGGTTCAACAAAGGCTATGCCAAAACTTGCTGTTAGATGATCGCTGCAGCCCGAACCTTTATGCGGAATATTTAAAGCCTCTACCACTGCCCGCAACTTTTCAGCAAATTTTAAGGCATCATTACCCGTTGTGTTTGGTAAAACCACCGCAAACGTTTCGCCCGTCGTGCGCGCTAAAAAACTATCACCCGCAGGCAATGCAAGTCTTAAAGCTTCGGCCACATTTTTAATGGCGCGATCGCCGGCTTCTGCGCCATAGTTTTGATTAAAAGCCTGAAAAAAATCTAAGTTTAATAAAATTAAAGCAATGGGTGTATTCGATTGCTTTGCCTTAAACCAATCTCGTTCTAAGGTTTCTTCAAAGCTATTAGAATTCCCAATGCCCGTTAATACATCTTGCGTAACAACATTTTGTAGAGCACGATTGGCAACCACCAACTCGTGTGCCACTTTAAAGACTTCTTCTTTCATATTGAGCAGACGTTCTGCAGAACGAACTTTAACCAGCAAACGCGTTTCGCTAAGGGGTTTTTGTAAAACATCATCACCACCCGCTTCTACACACTGTACAATGGCTGCGTCGTCTATGGTTTTACCAATTATAATTATCGGCACCCAAATTGCATGCCCGCCGGTTTGGCGGATCTGACGAACAATTTCAATGCCGGATTCCCCAGATAGCACAAAATCCACAAAAATTAAATCCGGGCATTTTTTACGACAAAGCTCTACGACCTCTCGACCGGTTAGGGCTTCTTGAGCAGTGTGCCCCCACTTTTGAATGGCAGCCACCATTTGTTGACGGTGATCGCTATCCTGATCGGCAACCATGATACGCATGAACTTCCCCCTTTTCCGTTACTCCATTACTCCTTTTTTGGAGTATGCTTTGCCGCTTCCCTGGCCAATCTATCGGCAGACAGGTAGCCACCCCAAAGGGTACCATCTGAGAAGATTAAAGTCGGTGTACCAGAAACACCAATTCTTCGACCTAACACCATCTGTTCTTCAATGGAGTTCTGACAAGTCATGTCCTTAATTTGCCCATGTTCCATTGCGACTGTCATTGCTTCTTTGGGATCTTTTGCACACCAGATAGATACCATTCTATTATAGGACTCAGAACCCACCCCATGTCTAGGATAGGCCATATAACGAACCTCAATTCCTAATTCGACTAATTTGGGCACTTCTCTATGCATTTTACGACAATAGCCGCAATCCAAATCCGTAAAGATAGTCACTGTTCCAACGGGTGTGGAGTGGGGGCGATAAATAATCATTTGTTTGGTTTGGATCCGTTTAAGCATTGCAGCTCTGGCGTGATTCGCTTCTTCCGTTTCTGCAAAACACTGTCCAAAGCCAAAGACAAGCAGCCCCAAAATTATCATGCTTAGACGCTTCATAAAACTTCTTCCTCTTTAACTTAGTAAAAAACCAATGAACCCTTATTACCATCATATATCAAGCATTCAACAATCTCCTAACCTCGAACCCCTAACCCCGAGGGTGATGTTTAGCGTGTAGGGCTTTTAATCGAACATTAGCGACATGTGTATAGATTTGCGTGGTAGAAATACTGGCATGTCCAAGCAATAGTTGCACCACTCGCAAGTCAGCCCCATGATTAACTAAATGCGTTGCAAAAGCATGCCGTAAAGTATGCGGCGAAAGTGGTTTGTGAATATCTGCATGTTTTGCATAATATTTAATCCGATGCCAAAAAGCTTGCCGCGTCATTTCGGTTCCACGGTTATTTAAAAACAAAACATCTGTCGGACCATAATTTTTTAATAATAAAGTTCTTGCAGAAACCAAGTAACGTTTTAACCATTCTATTGCTTCTTCCCCCAAAGGCACCAAACGCTCTCGATTTCCTTTTCCAACCACCCGCACAACACCTTGTTCTAGGCTGACTTGATCTAATTTTAAGCCAATTAATTCGGTGACTCTTAAACCCCCTGCATATAATATTTCAAGCAATGCTTTATCGCGTAATCCTTGAGGCGTTTGAATATCGGGGGCTTGAAGCAGCGCAAACACATCAGATTCTGATAAATCTTTGGGTAAAGCACGCCCAAATCGAGGCCCTTCCATATTTAAAGTGGGATCGACAGAACACTGTTTTTCTCGCAATAAATATCGGTAAAAAGTTTTCAAACACGATAAAATTCTGGCGTTTGTCCTGGGATGGGTACCTATTTGAACGCGGTGTGCTAAGTATTCTAAGATTTCTTCCCGGCTGGCTGCAGCAAGCGGGATTTGTCGTTTTTCTAACCACTCTGCAAAATATTTTAGATCCGTGCGATAAGCAGCTAAGGTATTTTGACTAAATCCCCGCTCCAACCACAAAGCATTGACGAACGCTTGAATAAGATCATGCATGCTTCATCCTTGAAACGCCAGCGGCAAAAAACCGCCAGCGACTCGCGCCAGGTTATTCTGAGCTTTCTGGATTCTCTATGGTTTGCTCAACTTTTTGCTTTAATCTTTCTTTAATACGTGCGCCTTTTCCGGTTAAACCACGTAAATGGTACAATTTCGCTTTACGAACCTGCCCGCGTCTGGATACTGTAATCCCTTTAATGCTCGGGCTATGTGTTTGAAAAACGCGTTCTACGCCTTCACCATGAGACATTTTACGGACGGTAAAAGCAGAGTTTAATCCTCGGTTACGTTTTGCAATAACAACGCCTTCGTAAGCCTGCATTCGGGTACGGGTTCCTTCTTTGACTTCTACTTGCACGATAACAGTGTCACCCGCTCTAAACTCTGGAATATCCTGTTTCATTTGTTCTGCTTCAATTGCATGAATAATGTTACTCATGTTCGACTCCTCTTTCATGTTCGCGAATATATTCTTTCAACAATACTTGACTTTCTGCATCCAAAACCAACTTCTCTAACAAATCCGCCCGACGTAACCAAGTGCGGCCCAATTTTTGCTTCAACCGCCATCGTTGGATAGCGGCATGATTTCCTGTTAACAACACTTCCGGTACCGTTAATCCATCGACCACTTCCGGTCGCGTATAATGAGGACAATCGAGTAACCCCTCGGCAAAAGAATCCGAACTTGCCGATTCTTCGTGTCCCAATGCGCCGGGTAACCAACGCGTCATGGCATCGATGACAACCATTGTGGCTAATTCTCCGCCACTTAACACGTAATCACCAATAGACCATTCTTCATCCACTTCTAAGGCCAGAAGCCTTTCGTCTATCCCTTCGTAACGACTGGCAACAAAAACAAAACGTTCTGCTAACGCCGCTTCTCGAATGGCGTTTTGATCCATTCGTTTTCCTTGTGGTGACAAGTGAATAACTTTTACTGGCCCACCGGCTGCCTGTTTGGCTGCCTGAATCGCATCACGCAGTGGATACACCCGCATCACCATACCAGGCCCACCGCCATAAGGCCGGTCATCCACCGTTTGGTGCTTGTCTGCTGCAAAATCCCTTGGATTCCAGCATTGGATCTGTAACAACCCGCTTTCGACAGCCCGACGTGTAATACCATAGTCGGTCAACGCCTGAAACATGGGTGGAAATAACGTGACAATACCACACCACATACAGAACTAAAACTCCGGATCCCAAGAAACCCGCATAATGCGCGATTCAAGGTTTACCTCTAACACATAATCTTCTGGGATATAGGGGATATAGTGTTCTCGTGTCTCCCCTTTAACCACCAGCACATCATTCGAACCGGTTTCAAATAATCGCTCTATAACCCCTAGGGTTTCGCCCGTCTCGTTAATAACGGTCATCCCTATCAAATCCATCCAATAATATTCCCCGCTTGAGAGCGGCGGAAGTTCAGTTCGAGGGACAGCAAATTCTGCATTCGTTAAACTGGCAGCGCTGTCGCGATCTTCGTACCCCTTTAAGCGTGCAATATAATGCTGCCGCTGAGGTTGGATCTCTAAAACCTCTATAATCTTGCAATGGCCCCGCAAATAAACATGCCACTGGCGATAATTTAAAATATTATCCGCAGGATCGGTAAATGAGTGCACACGCACCCAACCTTTTACGCCATGGGGCGCACCAATACGACCCAATTCTACCATGGAAGGATCTAAGATGCTTTCTTGTCCCATTCCGCCATTAAGGCTTTTACACGGTGTGAAAGCTGTGCACCAACACTTTGCCAATGTGTAATGCGTTCGCGGTTTATATTTAAACGAGGCTCTTTTCCACTCGCAATGGGGTTAAAATAACCCAGTCGTTCAATATAATTGCCGCCATCGCGACGTCTACGTTTGTCGGTGGCTACAATATGGTAAAATGGGCGTTTTTTAGCACCACCCCTCGATAATCGGATAACAACCATTTGCTTTCTCTACCTCTTTTTCACTTAATTTGAAATTTGAAAACCCTGAATTTTAACCTAAATAGGAAAGAAAAGAAACCCATATTTACGGGGTCCCTCCCTTCCTATATCATCAATATAAGTTAACATATTAACTTGTTATTTATTTTGCGGGTTTTGCTGCCGCCTTCTCTGCTGTCCGAAGATCTTCTAACGTCGTATCTAATGGGCCAGGAAAAACAGCGCCATTGGCTAAAGCGACGGTTGCACCGGCTGCAACATGCACAACAGCTTGGCCGTTAAAGTGGGGGGCGCATTGAAAAACGCCAGCGTTAACATTAATTTGAGTAGGGCCTTTGTAAGTATTCGCACCGCTCAAAGTCAAGGTCCCAGATCCTTGATCGGTGTTTGATAAAAGCGCCAATGCACTTGCAAGTTTTTCGGCTAATTCTTCGCCACCAGTCGCTAGAATCGTACGCATATCTTGTTCACTCGCTGCCATAGTCGCCTCCTAAATTTAAATTACCACCAAGCGCGCTATGACACCGCTTTTAATTGTCAGTCAACAAGATCAATTGTTGATCCCTTTGTTGTGATCAACAAACAGATCAACAAACTAAAATTAATTTTTGGTAGGTAGTTGTCAGTCAACAAGATCAGTTTTTAGAAAAATAGTCGTTCTTGATCATCTATTTTGATCACTAAAAATGATCACTATAAATTATTTTTTGTAATTTGTTGACACGTAGATCTGTTTCTGATCTAATGCATTTGTCCAAAGGGAATTTGGCTTTAAAAACGGGAGGTAATAGTGGCTATAGATCAGTTAACTCAGGAAGAGTTATTGAAATCCTTAAATAGCGATCACATCACGGTTGCTGGAAAAGTCTATCAAGGTGCTTGGAGAATTGCGAAAGGAACACGCGAAGCACTCCAACTAGCAATCAAAAATAATACCCTTCTACTCAGTGCAGTTAAGCAAGCAAATGCACTTTTAGATGGGAAAAATATCATTTACAACCCTACCTTTGTTATGTCACCGCACATTCATATTTTTTGTACCAGTGATAGCCAAGTTCAAGCGCGGTTACATTTAATTCCGGTATGATCCAGAGGGGTCAAGTCTCGACTCCAAACCAGGTTCGAAGTCGAGACTTGACCCCAAAATGATCACCAATGCACTGTTTCCTAAAACGTTAAAAGCGGTAATGATGGGATCAAATAGTATGTAGACAGCGGTTACAAATGCCAACATCTCTGATGTAAATCCAAAGTAAGATTCCAAAATGGGGAGCACAACCAAGATACTGCCGCCCGGCACACCCGGCACTGAAAATTTAGCAAGCATAAAAAATTGCAGAAAGCCCAAGTATTGAATAAAAGTTGGCAAGGAGTGATCAAACGTCAGCAGAACCGTCATAATCAGAATAGGAATGGTAATACTGTCGCCAACCATATGGATATTCACCGTGGCAGGAATAATGGCTCTGGCCATTTCAGGATTATTGGTATTTTTTTCTGCAGCATTTAAGGTGACGGGCATCGTCGCAAGACTTGACATGGTGCTAAAACCTAACAAGCCAACCGGTAATACATTTTTAAGGTATTGCAACCACCGTTTGGGAGAAAACCTTGCCGCTATTCCAAACATCAGACCAGAATAAAGAACATTGGCAACCACAACGAGCAAAATAACAGGGCCGTAAGAGTGGAGAACCCGCATTAAAATCCCTTCGTACTGCATTTTTAAGATAAAACCCAGCGCAAAAATTGGTAGCAATGGTGTAAATATTTTTTGTAGAAAAAGTGTTACAACTTGATTTAGTTTTTCACCAATCAGTACCGCGGGTTTATACCGCAATAAGGCGAATAATAATCCTAAAACTAAACCAAGAAATAAAGCCACTTCATTTTTAATTAAACTGGGCAATGAAACTGTCCAAAAAGGTTCTAATAGATTGGATATATTGGGCGACGGTTGGTTTTGAGGCGTGAGTAAAATACCATGAGAAAAACCTAAAGTGCCTACTCCATAGGCCGCTAAAATTGAAACAAAATTAGAAATGCAAACACTCACCAACAAAATAGCAATGAACTTTAATGCCTTGCTTTGGTTTGCAACCAGACTATTAAACAAGCAACTAAAGATAATAAAGGGTAAGAAGAACAATAGCCCCTCTTTTAAGGTAACGCTCATCGCATAGCAAACCGATTTGATCGTCATCGGCAGCTTATCGCCAAATAGAATAACGGCCGTAAACAAAGTAACCAGTTGGACAATCAGATTGATTTTTGGGATTTTAATTTTTATTTGCATGACAGCCTTAATCCCCCCCCTTTCCCGCGACGAGAGAGGGGGGGTGGTGAGGGGGTTTAAGTTCCCGTTGAATTTAAGGCTTCACCCAAAGCTTGCTGAATATCGCTTGCTGTAATGGGGGGCTTTGGTTCGTTACGTTCGGGTTTAGCAGCAGCTTTTTCCCGGCGACGTTCCTCATGGTAAGCCAAGCCTGTACCTGCTGGAATTAAACGACCAACCGTTACGTTTTCTTTCAGACCGCGAAGATTATCGCGTTTACCCGCAACCGCTGCTTCTGTTAGAACCCGGGTAGTTTCTTGGAAAGAAGCCGCTGAAATAAACGATTCTGTCGCCAATGAAGCTTTTGTGATACCCAACAAGATAGGCTCATAACGCGCAGACAGTTTATTTTCTGCTTCCAGCTTCTCATTAACGTCTTTTAATTCGCCAATATCAACCTGCTCACCTTGTAAATAACGGCTATCTCCTGGTGAAGTAACATTCACTTTACGAAGCATTTGACGAACAATCACTTCGATATGCTTATCGTTGATCTTAACACCTTGTAAACGATAGACGTCTTGCACTTCATTCACAATATAATTAGCCAAGGCATCGACACCCAAGAGACGTAATATTTCATGGGGATCCGGCGAGCCTTCCGCAATTTTTTCACCACGCTGAACATGTTCACCTTCAAACACACCAACATGGCGCCATTTTGGAATAAGCTCTTCATGGGCTTCGCCTTCGGTTGGGGTAATCAGTAATCGACGCTTACCTTTGGTTTCTTTTCCGAAACTGACAACACCAGAAATTTCCGCCAATATTTCGGCTTCTTTTGGACGCCGCGCTTCGAATAGATCGGCCACCCGTGGTAGACCACCGGTAATATCTCGTGTTTTTGACGATTCTTGCGGAATACGTGCAATGACATCGCCCGAACCTACTTCTGCGCCATCTTCAACACTAATAATGGTGTCGGCTGTTAAGAAGTAATGTGCCGGTAAGTTTGTACCCGCCAAACATAAATCATTACCGTCTTTATCTACCAGCTTCACCATTGGGCGAAGATCGCGTCCACCGCTCCGTTGCTTGAGATCCATCACAACAACGCTGGTTAAACCGGTGACTTCATCTGTCTGACGACGCATGGTTAAGCCATCGACTAAGTCAACATAACGCACAATACCGGCGACTTCTGTAATCACTGGGTGGTTATGAGGATCCCAAGTGGCGACGGTTTGAGAAGCTTGAACTTGCTCGCCATCGGCAGTGGTAATAATGGCCCCGAAAGGTAATTTATAACGTTCCCATTCTCGGCCTTGTGCATCTGCGATGGTTAATTCACCCGATCGCGAGACAACCACTAAATACCCTTTTGCATGACGGCAAAGTTTAACGTTCTGTAAACGAACTCGACCGGTTGATTTTACTTGAATACTGTTTTCGGCCGTGGCACGACTTGCGGCGCCCCCGATATGGAAGGTACGCATGGTTAACTGTGTTCCCGGTTCACCGATGGATTGGGCCGCTATAACACCGACCGCTTCCCCAATATTCACCAGTTTTCCACAACCCAGATCTCGGCCATAACATTTTCCACAAATGCCATAACGTGTTTGACAGGTAATTGCAGAACGAACCCTGACTTGGTCAACACCAATGCGTTCGAGCTTATCAACCAGGGTTTCATCTAATAATGTATCGGCTGGAATGGCAACTTCGCCCGTTTCAGGATGAATCACATCATCCAACAGTAAACGTCCTAACACCCGTTCTCTTAACGGCTCAACAACATCACCCCCTTCAATTAAAGGTGTCATGGTTAAACCATGAGTGGTACCACAATCGACCTCTGTGACCACCACATCTTGTGCGACATCCACTAAACGGCGAGTTAAATAACCTGAATTTGCGGTTTTTAATGCAGTATCAGACAACCCTTTACGCGCACCATGGGTCGAGATAAAGTACTCTAAAACATTTAATCCTTCCCGGAAGTTTGCCCGAATGGGTGTTTCAATAATAGAACCATCTGGTTTTGCCATTAAACCTCGCATCCCTGCAAGCTGACGCATCTGTGCAGCGGAACCTCGAGCGCCTGAATCCGCCATCATATAAATTGGATTATAAGATTCTTGTTTAACGCTTTCGCCTTTGGCATTCACAACCATTTCAGTGGCAAGTTCCCCCATCATGGCTTTGGCGACTTGATCGTTGGTGCGAGACCAAATATCTATCACTTTATTATAACGTTCGCCGTGTGTAACAAGGCCCGAAGCATATTGAAGACCAATTTCTTTCACTTCTTCTTCTGCTAACGCAATAATACTTTCCTTGCTGCTTGGGATTACTAAATCGTTTACACCAATGGAAATTCCAGAACGAGAAGCATAAGCAAAACCCGTATACATCAGTTGATCTGCAAATATCACCGTTTCTTTTAAGCCAACTTGGCGATAACAAGTATTAATCAAAGAAGAAATAACCTTTTTAGTCATTGTCTGATTAACAACACTAAACGGCATGCCTTTCGGTAAAATTTCGGATAATAAAGCACGACCGACGGTTGTTTCGACCCGACGCAACCCACCGACAGCAGACTCGCTGTCTGGTATACGCACTTGGATTTTCGCATGCAGATGCACTGCCCCGTTTTGGTACGCGCGATGTACTTCGGTCACATCTTTAAAAATAGAACCCTCTCCTAAGGCATTCACGCGTTCGCGAGTCATGTAGTAAAGACCCAACACCACGTCTTGAGAAGGGACAATGATGGGTTCACCATTGGCAGGCGATAAAATATTATTGGTCGACATCATCAAGGCGCGCGCTTCCAATTGCGCTTCGATAGTCAACGGCACGTGAACGGCCATTTGGTCACCGTCGAAGTCCGCGTTATATGCCGCACACACTAAAGGATGCAATTGAATTGCCTTTCCTTCAACCAGCAGTGGTTCAAAAGCTTGAATACCCAAGCGATGCAAAGTCGGCGCACGATTTAATAACACTGGGTGTTCGCGAATGACTTCTTCTAAAATATCCCAGACTTCTGTGCCCTCTCTTTCTACCATCTTTTTCGCAGCTTTTATGGTGGTTGCTAAGCCGCGAAATTCTAATTTACTAAAAATAAACGGTTTAAAAAGTTCGAGAGCCATTTTTTTAGGCAAACCGCACTGATGCAGTCTTAAGGTGGGTCCAACCACAATCACAGAACGTCCAGAATAGTCTACACGTTTACCAAGTAAATTTTGGCGGAAGCGACCTTGTTTCCCTTTAATCATGTCTGCTAAAGATTTTAAAGGCCGTTTATTCGAGCCTGTAATCGCCCGTCCTCGTCGTCCATTGTCTAATAATGCATCGACGGCTTCTTGTAACATACGTTTTTCGTTTCGGACAATAATATCTGGTGCACTTAAGTCTAATAGCCGCTTTAAACGGTTATTACGATTAATGACTCGTCGATAGAGATCATTTAAATCAGACGTTGCAAAACGCCCGCCATCCAAAGGCACCAACGGACGTAAATCCGGCGGCAATACCGGCAAGATGGTCATAATCATCCACTCTGGTTTATTACCAGAGTCAAGAAAGGCTTCCATCAGTTTCAATCGTTTTGAAAGTTTCTTGGATCGCGTTTCGGAGGTGGTGGTTGGCAACTCTTCGCGAATGCGTTCGGCTTCTGTCTTTAGATTCATTCGATGCAACAGCTCGCGAACAGCTTCTGCACCCATGCGCGCATCAAATTCATCACCATATTGTTCTTGTGCTTCTAAATAAGCTTCTTCGCTTAATAATTGGCCCTTTTCAAGCGGTGTCATGCCCGGATCAATCACAACATAGGCTTCAAAATAAAGCACCCTTTCGATATCTCGCAGGGTCATATCCAGTAATAAACCAATTCTAGAAGGCAATGATTTTAAAAACCAAATATGCGCAACAGGACTTGCTAATTCAATATGGCCCATCCGTTCACGACGTACTTTCGCAAGCGCCACTTCAACACCACATTTTTCGCAGATAACGCCACGATGTTTCAAACGCTTATATTTACCGCATAAGCATTCGTAATCTTTGACTGGGCCAAATATTTTGGCACAGAACAACCCATCTCTTTCGGGTTTGAAAGTGCGATAATTTATCGTCTCTGGCTTTTTAACCTCGCCAAACGAACGCGCCAGAATAAGATCAGGCGGCGCCAGACTTAAAACAACGCTACTAAATTCTTCACCCTGACCTTGCTGTCTTAGCAAGCTTAGTATGTCTTTCACGTTTGGGCCTCCAAAAATCTAATCATGCTCGAGTTCGATGTTAATACCCAAGGAACGAATTTCCTTGACCAACACATTAAAGGATTCTGGCATACCCGCTTCCATTCGATGATCACCATCCACAATGTTTTTATACATCTTGGTGCGGCCACCCACATCGTCGGATTTTACAGTTAACATTTCTTGCAATGTATACGCTGCACCATAAGCTTCCAGCGCCCAGACTTCCATTTCACCGAAACGTTGTCCCCCAAATTGGGCTTTACCGCCTAATGGTTGTTGCGTTACAAGACTGTAAGATCCGGTCGATCTGGCATGCATCTTATCGTCCACTAAGTGGTTTAATTTCAGCATGTACATATAGCCAACGGTCACCGGTCGATCGAAAGAAATGCCGGTACGGCCATCTGTCAATCTTGTCTGACCACTTTCTGGCAATCCCGCTAATTTCAGAAGTTGTTTAATTTCTTCTTCTGTTACCCCATCAAAAACAGGCGTTGCAATGGGTATACCTTCTACTAAATTTTTAACCAATGCCGTGAGTTCTTCCTCATTTAACTGATCAAGGTTGACATATTTTTGACCATTTAAATTATAAATTTTATCCAAAAACTCTCGGATAACCGACAGTTTTGCCTGCTCACGAACCATTTCTCCCAATTTTAAGCCCAGGCCTTTTGCTGCCCAGCCTAAATGGGTTTCCAATACTTGCCCGACGTTCATACGAGAAGGAACCCCCAGCGGGTTCAACACGATATCCACGGGCGTACCATCTGCTAAATACGGCATGTCTTCTACAGGAACAATGGTAGAAATAACCCCTTTGTTTCCGTGACGGCCAGCCATCTTATCGCCTGGTTGAATGCGCCGCTTAACCGCCAAATAGACTTTAACCACTTTAAGCACACCAGGTGCCAGATCATCGCCTTGTTTCAACTTTTTGTGTTTCTCTTCCAGTTGCGCATCGTGCACTTTACGCAACTCGCTGATTTGTTGTGCACAGGCCTCTAACTGTTGATTGTGTTCATCACTCTTTAGACGAATTTCAAACCAACGTTCTTTAGGCAACCCAGTCAAATACTCTTGCGTAATTTTAGAGCCAGATTTTAAGCGATCGGGACCGCCCGCAACGACTTTGTCTAACAGTAATCGATAAACGCGTTGATAAATGTCTTCTTCGCGAATACGCAGCTCATCGCCTAAGTCTTTCTTAATACGCATCAAGGCTGCTCTTTCAATTTCCAATGCGCGTGCATCTTTTTCGACACCGTCTCTTGTAAAGACTTGTACGTCTATCACTGTTCCATTCATGCCGGTCGGCACACGAAGCGATGTGTCTTTAACATCAGAGGCTTTTTCACCAAAAATGGCTCGAAGTAACTTTTCTTCTGGTGTTAATTGTGTTTCACCCTTGGGTGTCACTTTACCAACCAGAATATCGCCGGATGTCACTTCTGCACCGATGTATACAACGCCCGACTCATCTAAGCGAGACAATGCATTTTCACCAACATTGGGAATATCTGCTGTAATTTCTTCTGCGCCAAGCTTGGTGTCTCGCGCAATACAGGTTAACTCTTCAATGTGAATGGTTGTAAATCGATCTTCTTCAACCACGCGTTCAGAAATTAAAATCGAGTCTTCAAAGTTGTAGCCATTCCAAGGCATAAATGCGACCAGTAGATTTTGTCCCAGTGCTAATTCACCCATATCCGTTGAAGGGCCGTCGGCCAACACATCGCCTTTTTGAATATGTTCGCCGGGTTTAACCAAAGGTTTCTGGTTAATACAAGTATTTTGATTCGATCTTAAATATTTTGTGAGATTATAAATATCAACGCCTGCTTCGCCAGCTTCTGTTTCCGAATCGTCGACTCTAACCACGATTCGTGCAGCATCCACGGAATCGACAAACCCACTGCGTTTAGCAATAACGGTTACCCCAGAATCCATGGCAACCACGCGCTCCATCCCCGTCCCAACTAAGGGCTTTTGGGTACGCAAAGTTGGCACTGCTTGACGTTGCATGTTCGAACCCATTAAGGCTCGGTTTGCATCGTCATGCTCTAAAAAGGGAATTAAAGAAGCTGCCACCGACACAATCTGCTTGGGCGATACATCCATAAACTGTACGCGATCGTGCGTTGAGAATGTAAACTCATTCTTGTGACGACAAGGCACTAAATCGTCGATAAGTTCTGATTTGTTGTTAAGCGTGGCATTCGCCATTGCTATCACAAATTGGCCTTCTTCAATGGCGGATAAATACACGACTTCGTCGGTTACTTTACCCTTATTCACTTTACGATAGGGGCTTTCCAAAAAGCCATATTCGTTTGCTCTTGCATACACAGACAACGAATTAATTAACCCAATGTTTGGGCCTTCTGGTGTTTCAATCGGACAGACACGACCATAATGCGTAATATGCACGTCACGCACTTCAAACCCAGCACGCTCTCGCGTAAGACCACCCGGTCCAAGGGCTGAAACACGACGCTTATGCGTTACTTCGGACAGCGGATTATTTTGATCCATAAATTGCGACAATTGGCTTGAACCAAAAAATTCTTTAATTGCCGCAGAAACCGGTTTTGCATTGATGAGATCTTGGGGCATTAAGCCTTCTGAATCTGCTAAATTTAAGCGTTCTTTCGCAGCACGCTCCACTCGAACCAAACCCACTCGGAATTGGTTTTCTGTCATTTCGCCCACGCTTCGAACACGACGGTTTCCAAGATGATCGATATCATCGATTTCGCCGCGTCCATCTCGAATATCTATTAACACTTTTAAAACTGCAACGATATCTTCTTTAGAAAGCGTACCCGGGCCGCTGGATTCGTTGCGGCCGACTCGACGATTAAATTTCATACGACCCACAGGAGATAAATCGTATCGCTCTGGTGTAAAAAATAAATTGAGGAACAATTGTTCTGCTGCGTCTTTTGTTGGCGGTTCGCCGGGACGCATCATACGATATATTTCCACTAAAGCTTCCAATTGGCTTTTGGTTGGATCAATTCGTAATGTCTCGGAAAAATAAGGACCATGATCTAAATCATTGGTATATAATGTTTTGATGACCATGACTTTGGCATTTTTTAATAGTTGCTGCACTTCAGAAGTAATTTCTGTGTTTGCTTGAACAATCACTTCGCCGCTGTCTTGATCAATAATGTCATGGGCTAATGTTTTCCCAATTAGGTAATCTCCAGGCACTTCTAGCCGAGTGATACCCAATTCTTCCATTTGTCGAATGTGTTTCGCGGTAACACGCCGTCCCGCCTCAACTAATATTTCGCCTTTGGGTGTTTTAATATCAAAATGTGCGGTTTCACCCCGAAGACGGTTGGCGACCAACTCTAGAACCCATTTTTCTTTTTCAAAATGAAAGGTATTGGTCTCAAAAAACAACGCCAGCATTTCTTCGACGGTATAGCCTAAGGCACGCAAGATGATAGAAGCCGGCAATTTGCGTCGTCTATCGATTCGAACAAAAATACAATCTTTGGGATCAAATTCAATGTCTAACCAAGAACCACGATAGGGAATAATGCGTGCGGCATAAAGTAATTTGCCAGAAGAATGCGTTTTTCCTTTATCGTGTTCAAAAAAGACGCCTGGAGAACGGTGAAGCTGAGAAACAACCACACGTTCTGTACCATTAACAACAAAGGTTCCACTGTCCGTCATCAATGGCAGTTCACCCATGTACACTTCTTGTTCGCGGATGTCTTTTATAACTTTTGCTTCCGCAGGAGACTCTTTATCGTAAATAACAAGACGTACTCGTACACGCAAAGGTGCCGCATAAGTCAACCCGCGCATCTGACATTCTTTTACGTCAAAAGCAGGAGTGCCTAATTGGTAACTTACATACTCTAATAATGCATGCCCAGAATAGCTAACAATCGGAAATACGGAATCGAATGCGCCATGCAATCCAGATTTTTTTCGCTCAATGGGTGATACCCCTGGCTGCAAAAACTCCTGATACGACTGTAACTGGATCTCCAATAGAGGAGGCACTTTCAGCTTATCGGGACGTTTACCATAGTTTGCGCGGATACGTTTTCGCACAGTAGAAGACAGTGTGTCAGTATAAGCCATCTCGGTTCCTGTGACGGTGGTTAATGGATCACGATGGCTAACAGCATGACTGTTAGCCATTCACTTAGGGTCAATAAAGGCTTTTGCTTACTTAATCTCAACAGTAGCACCAGCCTCTACAAGTTGCTTCTTCATATCTTCTGCGTCTTTCTTAGACACGCCTTCTTTAACAACCGCCGGGGTCCCTTCAACCAAATCTTTGGCTTCTTTTAGACCTAAACCGGTGATTGTACGAATTACCTTAATGACATTGACCTTGTTTTCACCATGGCCTGTCAACATAACGGTAAATTCCGTTTTTTCTTCGGCAGCGGCTGCTGCACCACCAGCTGCTGGAGCTGCTGCGACAGCGACGGCTGCGGTTACATTAAATTTTTCTTCCATTGCTTCAATTAATTCCACAATGTCCATAACGCTCATCTTAGAAATTGCGTCTAAGATTTCTGTTTTTGCTAAGGCCATATTTCTATACTCCAAAAATTTTTAAGGGTTACATTCAATAAAATTACGCTTCTGCCTGCTTTTTATCACGAATCGCTGCCAAAGTTCTGACCAGCTTAACTTGTGGTGCTGCCAATGTTTGAACAAACTTCGTGATGGGTGCCTGCATAACGGCCATTAATTTAGAAATGGCTTCGTCGCGTGTCGGTAATTTCGCCACCGCTTCTAGGTGCTCACGGCCAAATAACTTTCCACCTAAGGAAAGCGCTTTAACAGAGAGTTTTTCATTCTTTTTGCTGAAGTCTCTTAATAAACGCGCACCCGCGCTTAATTCTTCTCCAGCAAACGCAAGCAACACGGGACCCACCAAGGATTCGTTCATGCATTCAAAGGGTGTCCCTTTTAATGCTCTACGAACCAAAGTGTTTCGTGCAACTTGAAGATGAACACCTACTTTTCGCGCTTCAGATCGCAAAGTGGTCATGTCAGTGACTGATAAGCCTCTATAATCGGCTGCAATCAAAGTCAGTGATCGCTTTGCAACGTCCGCAACGGAAGCGACGATTTCTTTTTTCTGTTCCAGTTTCAACGTCACTTTTTGTTCACCTCTTTTTGCCTTTAAATCGATAGTTTTTTTGGTTTATCAGAAAAAACTACCACCCATTACGGTGACTTTCACCCAGAAATCTCTAGGCCACTTATCTACCGTCTGCGCAAGCCAGCTTTCGCCATTTAAACACCGAGGCGTGCTTGCGGTCTTAGACAGCTATTGCCGCCTTAAAAACTTAACGAAGCCAAATCAACCGTAAGGCCAGGCCCCATGGTTGTCGACAACGTAATCTTTTTCATATAAACGCCTTTGGAAGAACTTGGTTTTGCTTTACGTAAATTATCTAGTAATGCCTCCAAATTCGCTTTCAATGCGTCTGTTTCAAAATCAATTTTTCCAATAATGCAATGAACAATACCGTTTTTATCTGAACGGTAACGTACTTGCCCCGCTTTTGCATTTTTAACTGCCGTGCCAACATCGGGGGTTACAGTACCCACTTTTGGATTTGGCATTAAGCCTCTTGGGCCTAATACTTGACCTAAACGTCCCACAACACCCATTGCATCAGGACTTGCAATCACAACATCGAAATCCATATTTCCGGCTTGAACCTGTTGTGCCAAATCGTCCATCCCAACCAGATCAGCACCCGCAGCTTTTGCAGCCTCGGCATTGGCGCCTTGTGTAAAGACAGCCACTCGAACGGTTTTACCGGTTCCAAATGGCAATACGGTTGCACCACGGACGACTTGATCAGATTTACGCGCATCGACACCTAAGTTGACGCAGATTTCAACACTTTGCACAAATTTAACTGCTGGTAATTGTTTCAAAAGTTGAACCGCATCTGCAAAGGCATAGACTTTGCCTGGTACAACCTGTTTTTGAATAACTTGCATTCTTTTAGAGAGTTTTGCCATTTTTTATTCCCCCGCTTGTTCGACTTCTAGACCCATACTTCTCGCACTACCTGCAATAGTACGAACGGCGGCATCTAAATCTGCGGCGGTCAAATCAGCCATTTTCATATTAGCGATAGATTCTAATTGAGTACGTGTTACTTTACCTACTTTATTTGTATTAGGTGTGCTGCTGCCCTTTGGTATTCCAACTGCGTCTCTTAAAAGAACAGAAGCTGGCGGCGATTTTATAATGAAAGTAAAGCTACGATCGTTGTAAACGGTAATCACAACAGGCAGTGGAGTGCCTTTTCTTACTCCCGGTAGATTTTGTGTTTGCGCATTAAAGGCTTTACAAAACTCCATAATATTAACACCACGTTGCCCTAATGCTGGGCCAACGGGCGGGCTTGGATTTGCCTCGCCTGCTTTTACTTGCAGCTTAATATAAGCTTCAACTTTTTTTGCCATTTTAACACCTCATTGGGTTCAAACGCCTAAAAGGCTCCCCGTTTATGAATACTAAGGCGCTTACGCCTTTTCTACTTGACCAAAATCTAAATCGACTGGTGTGGAACGTCCAAAAATTAAAACAGCCACTTTTAGGCGATTTTTCTCGTAATTGACCTCTTCAACCACCCCATTGAAATCTGCAAAAGGCCCTTCTGTAACCCGAATGACTTCACCTGGTTCAAACAATACCTTCGGCTTCGGTTTATCAACACCTTCTTGCACGCGTTGTAAAATATTTTCGGCTTCTTTATCTGTTATAGGCGCCGGTTGATCGGAAGTTCCACCAATAAACCCTAATACCCTCGGAATATGGCGCACTAAGTGCCAAGTTTCTTCATCCATTTCCATATGAACCAACACATATCCTGGAAAAAATTTACGTTCGCTTTTTCTTTTTTGACCAGAGCGAATTTCAACCACTTCTTCCGTCGGAACCAGTATATCGCCAAACTTATCCTGCAAACCCAAAAGTTTAATACGATCTTCAAGCGATCGCTTAACGTGCAACTCAAATCCCGAGTATGCGTGTACCACATACCAACGTTTAGCCATTTCTTTTACACTCCCCAATGGCCAGTCAACCATTTTACTGCTCGTAAGAGAAAAAAGTCGGCTGTCCAAAGTAATACTCCCATGACACACACCATTGCGAGTACTGCAAAAGTTGTTTGCACCGTCTCCTGGCGGGTAGGCCAATGGATCTTGCGCACTTCTTGTACTGCTTCTAGCCATAATAACCAAATCTTTTGCCCCAGCACTGTTCTTGAGGCAAGGCCTGCTGCTAGACCGGCACATATTAACATAGCCACTGTACGCATCAGCAGAGAGTATTGTATAAAGTAATAGTTACCACCAATACCCGCAGCAATGATAACAAAAGCCAAGCCCCATAATAATTTATCAACTAATTTGGGACCTTCCGCCTTTACATGACTAACCATTACTTGCAACCTACTAT
>Ga0207035_1080_pt1 | contig 26056 bp, 17 predicted proteins | sample Alteio_BWMinCont_77_FD_153272 | JGI IMG/M metagenome (GOLD analysis project Ga0207035, IMG submission 153272) | Enriched cells from forest soil in Barre Woods Harvard Forest LTER site, Petersham, Massachusetts, United States -... | ecosystem: Environmental > Terrestrial > Soil > Temperate forest >... | reverse complement strand
CGTTTCCATTATGGATCTATCGTTTTCGCCCTCTCCTCCCGAAGCACCGCGCTATGACTCCGGACTCAAGGCATGGATATTGAGTCGTTACAAGAAAACCTGATTATGATGTGAAATTCTGGTTGTTGAATCAAAAATACGGCGCCTCGTAATCAGGCGCCGTGCAATGAAATATATTCTTCATCACCGTGGCGTTGAGGCCTCCTTGCCGTCGCTCGTCGTTACAGGGAGTTGAGGAAAGTGATCAACGCCGCCCGCTCCTCCGGACTCAGTTCATCAAAGCGCCGTTCTGCTTCGCGTGCTTCGCCTTTGTGCCGTTCAATTGCATTCTCAAGAGAAAGAGATTTCAGGTCATGCATAAACCGCGCCTTCGTGCGCAATCCCCAAAGCGGAGCAGTCCTCAATTTGTTGGCTGTGTCTTGCGGTCCCACCTGAACAATACCGTCTCCCGTCCCTATGTCATGGAGAAGGAAATCGCTGAAGGGGTGTATCACTTTGTCCCCCAACGCTTCCGGAACTGTGAACATGCCCCCGTCCACCACTGTTCCTGTGGGAGCTGTCTTGATGGATTGCACATGGCAGCTACTGCAGCCGAGACGGATGAAGGCGCGTTGCCCCCGATGTGCGGCCTCAGTCGCGGCAAGGGTCTCATCGCGCGGTGGAACCATTGTGCCGCGTATGAATTGAGCAAAGTGGTCGATGTCCGCCAGGCCAAGATTGTCCGGGTGATCTTCGGGATCTGTGGTAATTTTGCAGACATTCGTTACGTCGTGCGGGCGCAGCCGGTTCGTGATTCCCATCTCATTCACATAAGCATCGGCAATAAATGAGAGCAGGCTGCTGTGCTGGTCCTTCCAGCCGAACCGACCAACACGGGTTTGCCCAGGAGCCTCGAAGATCGGAGCCTGCACCACCTCTCCATGAATTCTGCCGTCGCTCTCTTCGGGTTGGCGCTCGGCAATTGCAACTAGAGTGTTGTCATCAATCGCTTCGACAAACCCATCGCCCAGAGTATTGAGAGCAGCGCGTAGAGCGCGAATGTTCTCAGTTGCCGGTATATGCTCCTGTGCTTGCGGACATATCGCGCGATCGTTGACAATCGAGCGGCCTGTGATCGTGTCCATCCCGTCATTGATAAAAATGGTTGGGTTCACGAAATTGCCATTTTCATCGTTGTGTCCAACACGGAGTTCCGTAATCTGACTTGCACCTCCGCTGTTTGGATTCTCATGGCAGCTGACACATGCTGTTGCGTTGTACACCGGGCCCAGACCCGTCTGCACGGAATGGTTCTCTTCATAAATTTGCTGGTCGAGAGCAAAAGTATCTCCTGCGGGTTCCGTAATTCCATTGCTGACGCTCTGTGCACCGTTGAAACTGGGAGTGATGAAACCTGCCGGTGCTTCTTTAGCTGGCTGTTGACTGATTCCGGTGATTCCTATGGCCAATCGTATGGCCGCTGCCAATAGGCATCCACTAAGGAGTGCCTTACCACGAAGGGACATTGGTGTTCCTCCTTATTCAGGCTTGACTCTCTTGCAGCAACCGCAGCCGCGAAGGATGTTAAAAGCCATGTGGTTTGCTTAACTGGCGTCGTTCAAATTTATTCCCACGGCGGTCAAAAAATTTTCTAAATGCACAGACAGCGCTCATTGCGAAGCGGAAAGTTGCGAAACAAACTTTTTTCCCAACGATGCCTGGAATAAATCTCACCTCTCTCAGTTTTCCTGGATGAATATCAACGCACATCCGAGGAGCACTACCGAACATGAAAAAAAACAATTCAGAGATTCACACTGAAGGAATCATCCTTGACCCCAATCACGTTGCAGCATCGCCTGATGGCGTTGACCGTCGCGGTTTTCTTAAATGCATGGCATGGGCTGGAACTGGGGTGATATGGAGCCTTGCCGGAGGAATTCCAGTTTCGCGCGCTTTTGGGTCAGCGATGCAGCGACAGAAGCAGGAAGACTTCACTTTCGTCCAGATCAGCGATAGCCACATCGGCTTTAACAAACCTGCGAACGCGGATGTTACCGGAACCCTTCAGGCCGCAGTGAATAGAATCCTTGCGATCCCGGATTCACCGGATTTCCTGATTCACACTGGCGACTTGACGCATGCTTCCAAGCCGGGCGAATTCGACACGATGGATCAGGTACTGACGGGCACCAAACGGCAGATATTTTATGTCCCGGGCGAGCATGACACTTCGGTCGACGACGGAAAGCTCTACCTTGAGCGATATGGCAAAGGTTCCTCTGGAAACGGATGGTACAGCTTCGATCACAAAGGCGTGCACTTCATCGGACTGGTGAATGTAGTGCAGCTGGAAGGTATGGGGAAACTCGGGCCGGCGCAGCTGGACTGGTTGAAGAAAGACCTGAGCCAGCACAAGAACAGTACGCCGATTGTGCTCTTTGCACATATTCCGTTGTGGGCTGTTTATCCGGACTGGGGTTGGGGAACATCGGACAGTGAACAGGCCTTCTCCCTTCTTAAGCGATTCGGTTCCGTGACGGTACTGAACGGGCATATCCACCAAGTCATGCAGAAGGTGGAGGGCAATGCGACCTTTCACACCGCGATGTCGACGGCTTTCCCTCAACCAGCTCCAGGCACTGCACCTTCGCCCGGCCCGATGAAGGTGCCTGCCGAGAAATTGCGCGGGGTACTTGGAATTACCGAGGTGCATTTTGTGGCACAGCGGCATCAGCTGGCGATCGTGGATGCAACGCTGTCGGCTGGGACTGAGCCAACATCTTCAGGTCCTGCGTGATTCTGGGTAGAACGATGCGATTGGAGCAGAAGCAATCATGAGACAAATACTTTTTAAAAAACTTAAGGCAGATCAAAAACAATTGGCAGTTCGCCTGTCAGTGCGCGAGCACTCGGGCTTTCTGATTGGGTTCAGCGTGGGCATCTTGATGTTGCTCGCGCTAATCATTTTTCCTCGGATCAGCCGCGCGGATACTAATGTCGATCGAGGCAAGCAACTCTTCGAAAAGCGCTGCACAGGATGTCATTCACTCGATCAGGATAAAGAAGGGCCCAGGCTTCGGGGGGTTTATGGGCGGCAGTCAGGCACAGTCCCGGGCTTTACCTATTCCGCAGCCTTGCAATCTTCGCATTTGACCTGGGATGATGCTTCTCTCGATAAGTGGCTCACAGATACCGATTCCCTGGTCGCTGGCAATGACATGGCCTTTCATGTTCCCAAACAGGATGAGCGGGCGGATATTATCCGTTTCTTGAAGGCCATGTCAGTAAAGTAAACTGTCGTGGTCTTGCGAAAGCGTGAGGAATGGATCCTGAGTTTTTTGAACAACTGGCAATGCCATTGTTCGATTCACTTTATAACTTCGCTCACTGGTTAACCGGCAATCGGGTCGATGCGGAAGATCTGGTGCAGGAAACCTATGCGAAGGCATTGAAGGGCTTCAAGTCTTTCCAGGATGGCACGAATCTGCGGGCGTGGATGTTCCGTATACTGCGCAATACGTTTTTGACTTCACGTACTGGCCTGACGGCGCGAAACACTTTTTCTTTCGAGGAAGAATCTGAAGAGGCAGAGGTGCGTTCGGCACAGGTAGTAACTCCGGAGTCGGTTCTATTGCGAAATGAGAATCAGCAGATGGTATTGGACGCCCTCGCTGCGGTGCCAGTGCATTATCGCGAAATCATTTTGTTGTGCGAAGTGGAAGAACTGTCATATCGGGAAATAGCAGAGGTGTTGTCGTTGCCTATCGGCACGGTAATGTCGCGATTATCTCGCGCCAGGAATTCCCTGCGCCAAATGTTGGCAGCAAAGCAATCCGCGAGGGCCACGGTATGAAGAACTGCGATTGGGATGCCATCACGCTTGCACAGTACCTAGACGGTGAACTTGCGCCAGATCAGGCAAGCCGCATGGAACAGCACATCAGCGATTGTCCGCATTGCTCTGCAGAGGTCTCCGTGCTGGTGAGTATGAAGCGAAGCCTGCGTGCGGCCGACCGGAATTTCACGCCGACAGCGGAGTTCAGGCGGAAGATACAGCAGCAGGTTTCGCGCCCTCAAAGCAAGTGGAACATGCGGTTTGTGTGGGCCTTCGCCACGCTGGCGGTTGTCCTCATTCTTTCCATCGTTTGGCTGGCACGGTCGCGGCGTGTGGACACTTTCAGTGAAGTCGCCGACCTGCATGTAAGTGCTCTCGCCAGTACGAATCCGGTCGATGTTATTTCTACGGATCGGCACACGGTCAAGCCGTGGTTTCAGGGCCGGATTCCATTCAGCTTCAATCTTCCGGAACTGGCGGGCACAGAATTCACGCTGCTGGGCGGGCGCGTAGTCTATCTGCACCAGCAGCCGGGAGCACAGCTTATCTTTACGGTCAGACAGCACAAGATATCTGTGCTGATCTATCGAGAGTCTGCAGGGCTTGCGGGTGATCTGACCGACGGTAATGTCGAAAGACGCCATGCCTTCAATGTCGCCGCATGGAAGACACAAGATCTACGTTTTATAGTCATTGGCGATGTGGATGCAGATGAGATTCGCAAGCTCACTCAGCTGATCCAGATTGCCAACAAGTGAGATGAGCTGCGTGCAATAGGAAAGCCCATCCTTGACTCATCATGTCGGCAAAGGATGGGCTCTCTGATGTTATTCGAAGATTGCTCTTAAATCTCTAGCACCGTCTGCGGGATTCTCAAATGCAGTTGCCACAGTTACAGATTCCCAACGCTTGTACTCTTCGAGTTCCGCGTCGAACTTCTGGCGGATTAGGTGGAGAGCATCGGCTCCGAGTGCGAGGCGAAGCGGAGGCTCCTCTGCTTCTACGACTTTGATCATGGCTTGCGCTGCACGAGCGGGATCGCCATAGACACCGCCTTCAAAGGCTTTGAGCAGCGCTTCGTAGAGGGGCTCATAGGCTGCAATCTGTTCCGCGCGAGCTAATGAGCGGGTAGCGAAATCCGTCTTGAAAGCGCCTGGCTCGACGATGGTGACTTTGATGCCGAATGGCGCCACTTCCTTGGCCAATGACTCAGAGATACCTTCGATTGCATACTTCGTGCCGTGATACATGCCAAAGGTGGGGAAGCTGACCTGGCCGCCAACGGATGTGATATTGAGGATGTGGCCGGATTTCTGTTCACGAAGAAGCGGGAGCACAGCGCGAGTGACGTTGAGCAGTCCGAAGAGATTGGTTTCAAACTGTTGGCGGATCTGTGCATCGCTGACTTCTTCGACTGCGCCGAGAAGTCCATAACCTGCATTGTTGACCAGCACATCGATGTGACCGAATGCGTCGATCGCAGCCTCGACAGAAGCCTTGACTTGCGCGAGATCGGTCACGTCCAGACGCACGGCGCGCGCGTGATCGGGATATTGCTGCTCTAGATCGGCTACCGTTTCTTTTTTGCGAGCAGTGGCAACAACACGGTCGCCGTGCGCCAATACTGCTTCTGCGAGTTTGCGGCCTAAACCGGTGGATGCGCCGGTTATCAGCCAAACGCGTGATTTCTTAGTGCTCATGATTTCTGATTCCTCTTCTGCTAAAGGTTGTCCCTGGAAATCTGCCAGTCATCGATTCGTCGATCGGATCAGCAGAATGCTGTGAAGCTGATTAATAGAGTGAACACTCATTCTATAAGGTTCAAAAAAATATATTCCTGCATTGCGCTATCGCAATGGCTTCACTTCCGCTGCCATTCTCTTTGACGACTGTGCGCTCGCTCCCAGGCGACTACCGCAGCGCTAGGATCGGTCGGATTCGATGAGTGGGCCGACTTCTTCGCCTTCGGGGGTGAGCTCGAGGTTGCGGACGGGATGGAGATGGCCGATTTCGTCGTACTTGCTGCAGTTGGAGGAGGCGATCTGGAGGCCGTAGAGCAGAAGGCTGGCGCGTTTGGCGTCGATCTGGTTGGCGGCGAGGGCGCGCAGGACTTCGGTGAGAACCATCTGGACGGCGGTGCGGTCTTCGAGCATGGGCAGGGTGAGGGTCGAGGCTGCGGGGGCAGGCGCGGTGGCTCCGTTGGCAACGGCCTCGGCGGGTGTGACGGCGAAGAGGTTGCGGCGGGACTGAAGATGGAAGTAGCAGAAGCGGTGTCCGCGGATGGCGATGGCGGCGCACTTTTTTCCGCTGGGACGAACGTGCTGGCACTCGTAGAATTCGGATTTCTGTCTGGCAGGCATGGGCATCCTCCCCCTCCCCGGGTGGGGTGGGCTGGTTTTGTTTGTTTTCAATGATTTACGAGGGGACCATCCCCTGCTATGCGGCTGATTCTGCTTGAGTTAAGTGGTTTCTAGTGTTTTCAATACTTTACGGGAGGGTCCTTTCCAGGCTCAGGGTGTAGGGCACAGGGCTCGGAAATGAAAACGCCCGCTTCCGCGGGCGTTTTGTTAAATTTTCTCTCTATTTCTATTCTAGCAGTTTTAACGAAATAGACTGCCAAGTTTGTTTGGACCATAAGCTGTTTAGTTTCTGCGAGTTAAGTCGACAAGAGCAGAGAAGGGGGCTTGACAGAACGAGAAGATCCCTCAGTTCGCCGGATGGCACTTTTTGAACCGAAATCGCGCGATGGGTTGTCTTATCGAAGGAGCAATTGTTGAGTAATGATTCGTATCATCGCGTCCCTCTGTACCTTTTTTTGTGTCTTCGTGTTGGGTGCAGCGGCCGCCCAGGAAATCTCTGCGCCTGAGCCGCAGACAGGTACGATCATTGGCACGGTAACCGATGTACGAGACGACATTGTTCCCGACGCCACGGTCGTTCTCCAGGGTCCTGGTTCGAGCGATCGGCGCTCGGTCATGGCAAATGACGACGGATTCTTCCAGCTCACGAATGTGAGACCGGGAGTTGCATACCATGTGATGGTTAGCAATACAGGGTTCGCCAATTGGGCCTCGCCTGAGATCACCCTTACCCCCGGCCAGTACATGGAGTTGACGAGCGTCAAACTGAAGATCGCAGTGTCGGTGATGACGGTGGCGGTGGTTCCCGACTCCAAAGAGATTGCGACACAGCAGGTCGAGGTTGAGGAGAAGCAACGCGTGCTGGGATTCATCCCCAACTTCTATGTTGTGTATGACAAGAATGCGGTACCGCTCACCTCGAAGCTGAAATTTCAGCTCGCACTGCATACGATGACTGACCCCGTTACCATTGCGGGCAACGTTTTCATCGCCGCCATCGATCAGGCGGCGGACACTCCCAGCTACCAGCAGGGCTGGAAGGGTTACGGCCAGCGCTTTGGGGCCAACTATGCGAATGGCGTGACAGACATCATGATCGGCGGGGCGATTCTGCCCTCGATTCTGCATCAGGACCCGCGCTACTTCTACCAGGGCACGGGCACAAACAGGTCGCGCACCATCCACGCGATCTCCTCCTCATTCATCTGCAAGGGCGATAACGGGCGCTGGCAGCCGAACTTTTCCAGCCTGGGAGGGTATCTGGCCTCGGGAGCCATCTCCGAAACCTATTATCCGCAGAAGGACCGTGGCCCGGGACTGGTCTTTGGGACTTTTGGCATCGATGTTGCAGCCAACATGGCCAATGGGATCATCCAGGAGTTTATTCTGCGTAGGTTCACGCCTTCCGCGAAGAATGGGAATTAAGGTGCGTTCGGCATCCTACCCACATCTCAAAATCGAGATGGGGCACCCGGCAGAAATATATTCCTGAAGGCGGCCCTTGTTCCTCTGACCTAAATTCTTGACCGGCGAATGCCGGTCGTTGCCTTGCAACGATTCGCACGAACTTTGTTCGCGCGGGTCCTTCGACTTCGCTGCGCTTCGCTCAGGATGACATCGGTCGAGATACCCCACACCGTTTCCCTTCATGACATTGGCGTGATGGGAGGGTTGGTCGGCGATTCGTTCAGGAAGCTTTTGCCCCAGTCTTTGCTCAGGTCTTGCCATCCCAGGTTTTGCTGGTCGATGAGGGCTAGTTTCTGGGCTCGTCTCCAGCCTTTTAATTGTTTTTCTCTCGCGATGGCGGATGCGGCGGTCCCGTAGCGCTCGAACCAGACCTAAATGGTGGCAGCGGTATTCCTTGGTGAATCCGTCGTGCTGGTTTTGTTTGTGCTGTTGTACCCGAAGTTCCAGGTTGCTGGTGATGCCTATGTAGATGACCCTTGTCCGGCTGGACATGATGTAGGTGTAGTAGGTCCTTGCTGGCATTTGTGGTTTAGCTTAGTGCGGTTTGTTCGTGCTGTCTTGATGGCTTTGGTAACTGCTGGCGGAGTTTTAAAAGCTGAAGGCGGGCCGAGCCCTGCTCGGCTTCGCACGAACTTTGTTCGCGCGGGTCCTTCGACTTCGCTGCGCTCCGCTCAGGATGACGGCGCTTGGGGTGGAAATGAAAAAGCCCCAGTAGCTTGACGGGGGAGATGCCGGTCTTACGAGACCGGCTTGCTTTTGGGTTCAGCTTCGACTTTCGCTTTTCGCTGAGCGGACAGTCCACGGAACCATGCGGCTTAAGATACCGTCGCGCAGGATCAGCGTGTGGAATAGCACGGCGCCGAAATGGGCGAGAAAGGCCAGGAACAGGAGATAGGCAAGTATCGTGTGGGTCTCGCGCAGAGTGGCGTACAGTTCCGGCTTCGCTGGGAGAATGGGAGGCAGATTCACTGTTCCGAACATTACGATCGGGAAGTGGCCCGCCGACAGCATGGCCCAGCCTACCAGGGGCAGAGCGATAAACAAGGCATAGAGCGCAAACTCGGACAGCTTGACCACCAGGCGCTCCGGTTGCGACATACTCGGCGGTAACGCCGGTGCCTTGGTCAACAAGCGGGTGATGAGCCGGATCGCCGCCAGAATCAGGATCAGGATGCCCAGCGGCCGGTGGACCGACAGAAGCCAGTGGTAGTCCCCAAGGTGGGCCACCATGGATACACCGATGAAGAGCATAGTGATAAGCAACGCGGCCATCAGCCAATGCAGGATCCGGGACAGCAGCGCGAATTGCATGGGATTCTTTGTGGTGGACATAGCTATTTGCCAACCTCCTCAGTCGAAATAGCGCTGGGACTCTTCTGCTCGCCTTCGCGCCGTCTGAAGGACTGCGAATACGCCGCCGAGCGCGCGTTCAGCAGCGGGTCGTCTGACGGCGATATCCCGGCAGGCAGCACCAGCGGGTCGAAGGTGATGTCGCGAATTGGACTGGTGTCCTCACTCTCAATGGTGTCGATGGTGATGGTTCCTACGTCGATCTGTTTCCTGTCCTCAGGCCAGGAGGACGCCGCTTCTGCGGTCGGGTCTCCGGGCTGGCCGACGATGAGGATCAGATGCCAGTGCAAGGGCTGGGAATGAATCTGCGTGATCAGTGCGTCGAACAGATAGTTCTTGTCTGTTGTGGCAGCATTGCCTGCCTCGGAGGTTTGATCCGGCTTTATCCACCAGCGAACCGGCGTTGACTCGCCGTTGGCATTGACGAAACGAAAGGCGTTCAGGCCATAGTATGGGCTGTCCGCAAAGCCGGAGGTAAAGGGATGACTGCCGAGTATCTTCAGCGCAGCCGCGGTCTCCGGGTGCTTGGCCACAAAGGCACCGACGGCTGCGGAATCCACTTTCCCCGTGTGCGGATCAGGCGAAGTCAACACTAGAAATTCGTGGAAGTCCTGTGGCGTATTGACGGGAAAAACAGGGATGTTGATCATGCCGGTGCGCCACTCTTCCCCGTCAGGCTGCTTGAAGAGAATCGCCAGGCTGCGAACGGTTTTCGGCGAGTCGTCCGCATTCGGCTGTCCGCCAGCGAGCGCAAAGCGTCCCAGGATGGGCACGCGGCCGGGAAGGAAGACCTGGGCCTTTGAAATGGATTGCCCCTGTCCGTTGCTCTCGAAATAGCCGGTAACACAGACCCCTTTGGCGTGATTCCGACGAAATCCCGGATGTGCTCCGTTCAGACGCTCAAAGGTGTTGACCAGCGCTGCAGGGGTAAGTGCGTGCGGAGTGAGCCAGCCACCCGCATACAGAAAGAGAACCACAATCACGACGAGGAGCGCACCGATGGCCGCGAGCCGAACGAGTAAAGCTGTGCCTCGCACTGGAGCCGGCGCCGGTTCAGAAACCAGATTCGATTCATTCTCTGCCATATCTTCTCCTTGATCTGCCCTAGGAGTACCGACGGCTAGTGATTCAATTCCGCCGGGTGTATTTCTGTGCCCGAGGCATGAATGGACAGTAGAGCACAGAAGCGGGTCTTGCAGACTGTGTTTCCAAATTTGATCATGAGATGAGGAAGCCGTCAGGATTTATTCATCCTTTTTATGATTTGTGTTCAGGTTCTTCCAAAGGAGATTGAATGGACTTGAAACAGAGCGCGATTCATATCGCGACTTCAGCTGGGACGTGCTGGCAGGCGTGGGTATCCTCCCCCTCCCCGATGGGGTGGGCTGGCTTTTGTTTGTTTTCAAGGGTGTCCGACTGGACAGGATGTAGGTGTAGTAGGTGGGGGCTGGCATCCTGCTTTTAAGTTAGTTGGGTTGTTCGTGCTTGTCTTAATGGCTTTGGTAACTCGGGAGAGCTTTAAAAGATAAAGACGGGCCGAGCCTTGCTCGGCTTCGCACGAACTTGTTCGTGTGGGTCCTTCGCTGCGCTCAGGATGACGGCGGTGGGAAGAGGCTGGCACTCGTGCCGCTCGACGCATCGTTGAGATCCTTCGCTCCGCTCAGGACAGGCTCGGCTTGGGTTTATTTCTAGCTGCAACCGCTGGTGCTGTATTTAGTTTAAAAAATCATCTATTGCACTATCAGCGTTAGAACCTGGGAGGTGCTCGCCGTCCCTGCAGTTGCGGTAACGGTGAGCTTGTAGGTTCCGGCTGGCGTGTTGGCTGTACTGGTGGTGGGCGGCTTTGTGTCGCTGCTTCCTCCGCCACATGCTGTGATGGTGAGAGAAACGAAGATGCCCACCGTGCATACCATCAGAAGAGCCCAGAAGCGCTTTCTCCTGAAGAGAAACAATGATCCGATTAAGAGAGACGCGACACCGGTACCGGCCATGAACACGTTCACGACGCTGTCGAGATGGGCTGTCGTGCTGGATTGGGTGGTCACCTTTACAGCAAAGGGCTGGGAGGCGCCGGGAGTAAGAACCAGCGTAGTCGGACTGACCGAGCAGGTTGCATTTTGCGGTGCGCCAGAACAGGCTAACGTCACGTTACCGCTGAAGGCGGCGCTGCCTGTCAGAGTCAGATTGAATGTGGCGGGCTGGCCGCTGGGCACCGTGCTGGTGACGGAGCCTCCGTTACCCGTGCCAATGCTGACCGAGGGAGCTGTGCCTGTTCCAGTAAGCGGAATTGCTTGCGGGCTGGCGGCAGCGTTATCGACAATCGATAAGGTTCCAGATTCGGACCCTACAGTTGACGGAGTGAATACGACCGCAATCTGACAGCTGGCGCTGGCGGCGAGCGTCGTCCCGCAGTTATTCGTCTGGGAGAAGTCGCCGGAGGAGGTAATGCTGGTTATAGTGAGGCTTTCATTGCCGCTGTTCGTGAGCGTGGCCTGCATAGGAGCGCTCGTGCTGCCCTGGTTCTGGCTGCCAAAATCCAGACTGGCAGGCGAAAGCGATACGGCCGATGCCTGGCCGGTTCCTGTGAGTGTGATGGTTTGAGGACTGTTCGCGGCGTTGCCGGTGACGGTGAGCACAGCAGACCGATTCCCGGCGACCGAGGGGCGAAAGCTGATATTGACATTGCAGGTGCTGCCTCCACTGATGGTGGCGCACTGACCGGAAGCGACGCTGAAATCAGCGGCATTCGTTCCGCTGATGGCTAATCCTGAGATGGTCAGGTCCTGGCTGCCCGTATCTGAAATCGAGAGCGGCAGGGTGCTGCTGGTTCCACTTGGCACACCGCCAAAACTCAGGCTGTTGGCGACGCCTATGGCTGGCGGCGTATATGCCGTGCCGGTGAGCGGAATGGAACTCGTCTTGGATACGCCCGGTATGGCGACTGTCAGGCTTCCCGTCTGCGCTCCTGCGGTGGTGGGATTGAATGTCACAGACATGGTGCAGCCGTAATTTCCAGGCATTGGATTGGGACATGGATTGTTGAGCGTAAATGGGCCATCGACGGAAAGGGTATAGCTTAGAGTCTTTGCCACACCGTATGGATTAGAAAGGCCCACGCTCTGCGCAGGGCTGGAGGCTCCAGCAGGATTATTGGTGCCGAAATCAAGCGAGCCTGGAGACAACAGAAGAGGGTACACGCTGTTACCGAGGAGAGTAATTGTTTGCGCGTTCGTCTGGCCTCCAAAATTGATGGTCATCGTTCCGTTGCGAGTTCCGAGATCCTGCGGCTGGAACATGACGTGTACGGTGCAGGAAGCACCCGCGGGCACAGAGCCCGAGCAATCGTCAGTTTCCGAGTAGTCGGGGAGAGAAAATGTGATGCTCGATATGGGAACGCTTACGGAAGAGATATTCGTCAGCTGTTCATCGAGCGAGTATCCAGACCCAAATACGGCCTGAGGCCATTCGAGCTGAAGGGGAGAAACGCTGATGGCCGAGTTTATTTGACCAGTGCCGGAAAGCTGTAGCGAGGCTGAGGCTCCGCCACTGATTTGGAGCGTGGCTGAGCGGTCGCCATCGATCACAGGGGTGAAGAGAACGGCAACGATACAACTCTGCTGAGGTGCAAGGCTGGCCGTACAGGTATTGCCAGCCAGGGTGAATTCGCTGGCACCGCTCAGGGACACGGTGGGAGCAGAGGTCTGGGCATCGCTCACATTTGTAACCGTGACTGTACGGTAAAAAGATGGATTTCCGACGGTCTGCGTGCCAAAGGAGATGCCACTCGGTTCTGAAACCAAGAGGGGCGTGGGGCTGGTCAGATATTGGGAGGGAACGTAGTAGTAGTACTGCGGTCCGTTGTCGTATACGAGTGAGACAGTATTCCCACCAGTGCCATTCTTCGGGTTCCAGACGACCTGAACCGTGCAATAACTACCTGGAGTGAGAGTTGTGGTGCAATCGTGTGTCTGCAAAAGCTCGCCCGTAGCGGCAATCGATTGCAAAGTTAGATTTGCAACTCCTACATTCCATATCCGGAAAGGATGTTGGACGCTGGAAGTCCCTGTTTGTTGTGGCGGAAAGTACAGCTGCGACAAATCGATCCATGGGAAGTCCGATGCCGGGCTCCCTACTGCGTGCGGATCAAGATAGGGTATAAATGTCTGCACGGCAGGGGATGCATCGCTTGTGATGGTGACCGAGCCCTGAGCCAGGTTGCCATTCGCATCCGTAAGCGTGAGGACACAGCTGGTGCCAGCCGGAATGGTACTGCCGCAGTTTCCCTGCGCTTTTGCGAGGCCACCCGTGAACGTGATGCTGCTGATATGCAGGTCTGCCGAGCCAACATTGTGCAATGGCAAGAATGGGAGGAGGTATCCGAGACTTATCTGCGGTTTCGGGTCTGGGGAAATCTTTGCAAAGAATGCAGCGTACGTAGTAGCGCAGGTATTTCCCGAGTTGGCCTGCGTCGCATAAGCATTTCCTCCGACAACGATTGGGTCCGGACCGGAGCACCCTCCCGTCAAAGTAAGACTGTTGGTTCCGCCGGGGCTGCCTGCCAGATAGATATTTCCCAATGGATCAATGGCTATTGCCGATGGGACCTGGGTGGTGGCGTGGCCGCCAAAGGCGCTTGTCTCAATAGGATTTCCAGTTTTATCCAATTCCAGAAAAGTACCGCCGGTCACGACATCGGAGACAATCGCGTTTTTTGCCTGAATCGGCTCAGCTCCTGTTGACCCGGCCGCGTAGAGGTTTCCCTCGGAATCAACAGCCATGGCGTTCATAAATCCGTCGCCAAGGTAGGTGGAATACACGAGCGAAGTTAGCGATGGGTTGAGTGCCATGGCAAACATCTGCGGGCTTCCATCAAGGCCATAGCCCAGTGGATGGCGATTGGCATTGATTGTGTACGGGAATCCTCTGGATGCGGTATCTCCAGCCAAGTACACCGTGCCATCCGAACCAAGAACGATGCCAGAAAGGGTTTCGGGCGTATTAGTGATCCTAATATCGCCGCCAAGCCAGGATCCAAAGAGCAATGTCTTCCCGTTGCTTGTGAACTTGTTTAGAAAAAATCCGCCGATTTGAGACTGAAGCTCTCCCTTGAGAGGAATCGAGGTCTGCCCTGGGAAAGCCGTCAAGCCCGCGACGTAGATATTTCCATCCTTATCCAACGCGATTCCATTGGCGCTGTTGCCACTGCCAAGATAGCTCGAAAAGACATAGCCCGTACCATTCGGGTTCAACTCCGCGTAGAAAGCGCCCCCTTGAAAATCAGGCTGAAAGGCGTTTACTACTTGAAGAGAATTGTCCTGGGTTGAGCCGGAAACGAAAGCATTTCCGTTAGCATTGACTGCTATTGCCCGTGGCGTAACCAGACCGGATGCAAGCAGCGTCGAATACACCATTGCACCCGAAGGGTCGAGCTTGGTAATAAATCCTGCATTGCAGGAACTGCTGCACGTGCCAAGATTCTGCGAGGTAACAGGGAAATCAGCTGCGCCCGCCGTGCCGACGATATAGGCGTTGCTGTTTCCATCCATAGCCACTGCTCTTGCCATGCTGAAACCACTGGAAGGCAAATAAGTGGAATAGAGAATATTTTCGCCAGTTGGATCCAGTTTCGTGACAAAGACCTGCTCAGTGCCACCCGTCGAAGCTGGCTTCCCGTTTACAACCGGATAATTTGTCGCGTAAGTACTGCCGGTCATGATGAGATCGCCGTTTACATCCGTGGCGATTGCGGCTACCTGGATGCCATTGTTCGTACTCAGCGTGTTTGCATAAGTCACCACTGGATCGATGATGAGTTTTTTGGTGCGATCATACGGCCCCAGCGCAAAACCAACTTTAGACGGAGCGAGCATTCGGTAGCTCACCTGCACCGCACGCGTTTCTGTGCCGTCGTGCTGGAAGGCACTTGGTGCGAGCAGCAGGAGAGTACGGCCTCCCGATGTAAGCAACAGGCTTCCATCCTGCTGCGGCTCTACAGTTGACGCGCCGTCAAGGGCAACTTGCAGGCGGCCGGGATCCGCTCCGGGGCTGAGTTCAAAATCATATTCGAGCCGGCTGCTGCTACCGTGGAAAACGAGATCGGTTCCCGGATACATATCTTGATAGCGTATCTGGCGGTAAAGGGGAACGTGGGCGATCCATGCGGCGCTGTTCTGTCCGTTGTAATAGTTGACTACACCACCTGCAGGAGACTCTTCGCGAATCTGAGCGGGCTTCGCACCGGGAAAATACAGTTCGAAAGCGTGGCCCTGTGTCTTGGATACATTCACGATTCGCAGACGATCCGCCATCAACTGGGCTTCTCCGTCCACTGTCCGGGTCATGTAGCGAACCTCCGGTGCTGCCTGTCCTCGGTTCGGTTCAAATTCCACCGGCAGTCCATGTTCCATTGGTTGAGACTGAGCACGGGAAATCGTCGCGGCGAGCAACTGCGGAGAAAGAAAAGTAGCCAAGGCGAAAAAAAGCATGCTCCGCTTTGCGGACGCATATACAGACTGCATGAAGCCTCCAAAAAAATCAGCCCTGCCAGACACACGCCGGCAGATCTTCACAGACACTGCATGATGAAAGTTATGAATAGAGCGATGTCGTTTGTCGTGGGGGATTTTTAACTGAACCGCTGATACTGTAAATGAAATTCCATTATGCCCGCAAATGAAGAAAGAGGCTAATTTGTACGATGGCGAGACTTTCGTAACCATCATGGATGCACATGAAAGCCACCTCCGTAACACTTTCGAAACAATTCCCTCCAAAACTGTTTTGATTGCATCGCCGAAATGCTCGGCAACTCATTATTTGCTGGTCTGAATCAACGCCGCTCGATTAATTTAGGTGAGTCGCACCCCTTTTGGAGACCCTTGGTGAACGCTGCACGACTTGTACGTTTTTTTCTTTCTGCCTTTGTTCTTTTGATCGGTATTCCCTCAACGATTGCGCTTGGCGCATCGCGTCACAACCTATCTCTACCGCTGGTCTTCGAGGAGAATCGCGGACAGGCACCGCAGGAGTATCGATACTTGTCGCATCACGACGGCATGGAGACGATGTTTCTTCGCGAAGGATTGGATTTCCTCCTACCCGAAGCAAACAAGGGCCATCAGCAGCTCGGAATGCGATTTATCGGATCAGGCGATGGCTCCCGAATCGTTGCTTCCAACCCGCTGAAGAGTCATAGCAACTATCTGCTGGGTGCAGATTCTTCGCGTTGGATTCAAGGTGCTTCAAATTACGAGCGCATCGAATACAAAGCCATCTATCCTGGAATCGACTTGGCGTTTTACGGAAATGGCAGCACTCTGGAGCATGATTTTCAGGTTGCGGCCGGCGCTGACCCATCTTCGATCACATTCCGGTTAAATGGAGCGGAGCACACCGAAATTTCTCGTGAGGGTGATCTCGAGATTCATGTGGGCAGCGAAACGCTCATTCTAAAAAAGCCTGTCGCCTATCAGACATCAGTGGACCGGCGTGAACCGGTAGATGCAGCGTTTGTACAAACAAAAGATGGCTCTGTGCGTTTCCGTCTCGGTGCATACGATACGACCCGGCCTCTGGTTATCGATCCGGTCTTCACCTTTTCGACGTACCTCGCCGGTACTGGCGCAGATAATGTAACCGGGGTTGCTACAGATTCCAACGGCAACATCTATGTCACCGGTTATACCAGTTCAACAGATTTCCCGACGCAAAATGCGGCGCAGCCAAACATGGGCGGGTGCGACCCCTTTGCCGGATGCGACAACGTATTCATCACCAAGCTCGATCCCACCGGTCATACATTGATCTACTCGACATACCTTGGCGGCTCCGGTCAAGACTTTGGAGGAACGATTGCGGTCGACTCTAACGGAGACGCGATTGTGGGCGGCATTTCCAGTTCCACCGACTTCCCTCATGCAGGCTCGGTTCCCTCGTCTTCATATCAGACGGAATATAGCTGCTACTTCGTGGCTTCGCTGAAACCGGATGGTTCCGCATTTAATTATGTGGGAAAGATTGGCGGTGGACAGGGCTCCTCTTATACCAACGGCAATAATGGGGGGTTGGCAGTCGACGCATCCGGCAATGCCTACCTTACCGGAGTCACAGACGCTCCTAATTTTCAGATCACACCAGGCACTCTCACCTCCTCTGTCCCCGGCTATCCTGACACTTCCACATTCGTCCTCAAAGTCGACCCCACAGGCAAGTTACTTTATTCGACAGTGATACCTGGAAATGCCGCGCAAGATCCTCTTTCCCTATACGTGAACTGGTTTCTACCCACAGGGATTGCGGTTGATTCGTCCGGACAGGTAGTTGTCGCGGGCACGGGAGGACAGGGACTGCCGACAACACAAGGAGTAATTTCCTCCAGCTTTCCAAATACCATCGCCAATGTGCAAAGCCCAACCGCTGGATACATTCTGCAACTGAACGCCGCGGCTTCGGCCATTAACTATGCCACCTACGTGCCGGGAACCGACACCTTAGGCGGGATGACGGTAGATAAAAATGGGAACGTCTATGTCACTGGCGGCACCAGTGAATCTACGCTGCCGGTCACCGCAAACGCCTACCAGAAGAGCCTGATTCCTGGCCAGAACTGCACCTGCAATTCCGGCTACATCGTCAAGTTAAACGGGCAGGGGAGCTCGATTCTCGCGGCAACTTATTTGAACGGGACACCATCGATCGGCAACGAAGGTACTTCGTTAACCGGCATCGCGGTGGATAGCAATTCGAACGTATTCGTCGGCGGACTGACCGGCTCTGCGGATTTTCCTTTGCAGGATCCCTTTACTACTCAATGGGAGTTTTACACTTTTGCCTCGGATATGGTGCTCGCCGAAATGAAGCCAGACCTTAGCTCCGTTACCTTCGGCAGCTTTCTAAGTTCGACCGATGGCAGCTATCCCGGATCCATATTTTCCTCGCTCGCTATCGATCCCAACGATAACCTCATCGTTGCTGGGACTACTTTTGCGAGCGATTTTCCAACGACAACGGGTAGTTTTCAGGCGCAGCCGCCGCCTCCTGCCAATCCACTTACCGGATACGTTCACACCTTTATCTCGAAGATCAACATGGCGACCGCGGCGCCTTCGTTCTGCCCCAGCGCATGGGGCACAAACCTCGGCCAGACTACGGCTGGAAGCTCTTCTACTCAGACTGTAACCATCACGAACTGTGGCAACGCGCCGCTTGACTTCACTTCGATCACATCCTCAGTCTCAACCATCACAGCGTCGCAAAGCTGTGGGTCGATTGCTCCGGGCGCATCCTGCCCGGTTACCTTATCCTTTGCCCCTATCGACGACAGCACTTCATCCGGAACGATCACTTTCAGCGACAACGCTGCAATTTCCCCTCAGGTGATTCAGGTATCCGGTCAGGGCGTGGCACCCGATCTGGAGCCGGCGTCGAATCCATTCGACTTCGGACATCTCCTGGTAGGTACGCAGGGGCCAACAGCTGGACTTTCCCTCTTTAACAATGGAAACGCGCCTCTCACCATCAGCCATATCGCGATCAGCGGCAGCGGTTTCTCCATTGCACAAAATGGCTGCACAGGAACCTTGCCGGCCGGAGCTCCGTGTGTTGTTCAACTGGTTTTTTCTCCCCAGGCAGCGGGTACATTATCTGGATCGCTCACCATCACTTCCAATGATCCGGTGCATCCGCAGCTTGTGGTGACGCTGACTGGAACTGGTGATAGTGCCTACAGTGTTCCTGCAATCAGCATGGTCGGAACGGGAGGAATTCCCCAGCCGACCCTGCAGATCAATAACGGGCCGGCTACATTGCAGATCACAGGAAGCAACTTTTACCCGGCGTCGGTTGTGAAGCTGAATGGGGTTTCACAACAGACTACATTTGAAGGCAATGGCTTACTGCAGGTCACGATTGCTGCCTCGTCACTTACTGCTATCGGTGAAGTGCCACTCACAGTGGTAAATCCTGCACCGGGAGGTGGTGAAAGTGCTCCCTCAACGCTGACGCTCTATCAAACGCTGCAGATCAGTCCGTCGTCCGTCGTTTCAGTCCCCGGCTCGAATCTCTTATATGTAGCAATTCCTGCTTCGGCCGTTCCCAATGCAAACACTATCTTGCTCATCGACCCGACGACCGGCACATCTGGCACACCGATTCCTGTTGGCAATGATCCGCGGTTGCTAGCGCCTTCGGATGATGGCAAATATCTCTACGTAGCCTTGTTTGCCGATCAGACGGTGCAGCGCATCAATCTGCAGACACAAGCGGTCGAGCGTACATTCCCATTTTCACCGAATCCTTTCTGCCAAGGCTGCGCGATTCTTCCCGCCACAGATCTACATGCAGTTCCCGGATCGCCGCAGGAAGTCGTGCTTGCACAAGGATCGATGATCTCGCTGTATAACGACAGCGGCCTGGTGAACTACACTCCCACTACTTATACCGAGCAAATTCCAGCCATTACCAGTTTTGCCTTCGCTGGTGATCCGCCGACGATCTATGCGCTGCCTTTTGCAAGCTTCTTCTTTTCCATCATTAACCTGAGCAACTCCGGACTCAGCTATTCGCGAAATACAGGCACGAACCCGGGAGGAAGTATCATGCCCGGCAGCCAGGTGATTTCCGATGGAACGCTGCTCTATACCAGTGCTGGACATGTGTGGGATCCCTCCAAGCAAACACAAGTAGGAACGTTCTCTGTTACAACCTACAACGCAACAAGTTATCCGAACTTATATAGCGTGATCCTGGACACAACGCTTGGCGAAATCTACGGGATCGGCGATCAGAGTTACGGCAACGATTCATCTGCCCTGACAATCTCTGCCTTTGGGCAAAAAACACTAAGTGTTACAGGGACTCTCGCATTCCCGCAGGTGAATGATCCCACTGTAAGCAATCTCGTTCGGTGGGGATCGAATGGGTTTGGGTTCATCGCTGCAGGAGCCAACCTCTCGGATCAGGAGCTCTACCTGACACGGAGTAGTGTTCTCGCTCCAACTCAACTCAATCCTGCCCCTACGCTCAGTACCATATCGCCTGCTTCCGCACTGGCTGGCAGCAGCGCACTTACTCTAACGCTGACCGGAACTAACTTCGTTTCAACTTCGACTGTGTCATGGAATGGCTCTGCACTGCAGACGACATATATCAGCGGCACTCAGCTCTCTGCGATGGTTCCGGATTCCGATATCGTGCAAAGCGGAACTGCATCTGTCACGGTTACAAATCCTGCGCCCGGCGGCGGGACCTCGTCTGCGCTGGTCTTCACTATCATCCCTGCAGTACCGAGCTTCGGGCTGTCAACGTCATCCATCAGTTTTGGTGACACAGCCCTGGGCTCTTCGAGTTCCGCGCAGCCTATCACCATAACCAATGCCGGCAATGCCGCACTGAGTGTTGCCAGCATTGCCGCCAGCGGAGACTTTTCACAAACGAATAACTGTGGAACAACTCTGGCGATCAACGCCACCTGCCAGGTCGCAGTTACTTTCACACCCACGGCCACCGGACAACGAACCGGTACACTCACCATCACCGACAATGCGAGCGGCAGCCCGCAAGGCGTTTCTCTCACGGGTAACGGCACCGAACAGGCAACCATCAGTCCCGGGAGTGGGGGCTCGACAACTGCCACCGTATCCAGTGGAATGCCCGCGACCTACAATCTGACGCTGTCCGGTGGCACCGGTCTCAACGGAACTGTCTCACTTGCTTGCACAGGTGCTCCGCAGAATGCGAGTTGCTCCATCGCTCCAGCCACTCTGACGCTGCCTGCGGGAGGCTCGGTAAACTTCACAGTAACGGTGTCAACGACTGCCACTCAAGCTGCCTATCTGCCACAGCGTTCCAATATCATGATGGCCGGCCTGGGCTTACTCTCTCTTGGCAGCGTGCCGGCGCTCCTGCTGCTCCGCAGACAACTACGCATATCCACAAAGACGCTGTGCGCAGTATGTGCCTTCACCATGCTTGCCGTGGTTACCGGTTGCGGAGGCGGAGGTCACATGGGAGGGTCGCAACCTACAAACCCGGCAGTTACGCCACCTGGAACGTACACACTTACAGTGACAGCCTCTGCTGGCAGCGCGACTATTGCCCAGAAACTGACTCTCGTTGTGCAGTAAAACAGGCGGAAGTCGAAGGGCTCGCTGGACTTTTGAGATATAACGAGGTCATATCATTCTGATTCACTATCGGTTGTAGCTCGGAACAGGACCGCGAAACTCCTGCCAAACGTGATCGCATTCGGAGACCACGGTTTCCGGCAGCGGGCCCTCGGCGCAGGCATCCAGATTTTGCTTAAGCTGCACAGTAGAAGAAGCCCCCAAAATGACGACGTCTGAAGCGGTATGGTGCAGAAGCCACGCAAAGGCCAAGCCGATCAACGAGCGGCCAGCGCTGTTCGCGATTTCCTTGAGCCGGTCGACGGCGTGAAAGGTGCGTGTGTTCCAGTATCGATCCTGATACATTCGATTCTTATCGAATCTTCCGCCTTCTGGAATCCGCGATTCCGTGTGCTTGCCCGTCAGCAGTCCTCCAGCCAGAGGATTGTAGGCGAGTGTGCTGACACCGTATGTCTTTGCCATCGGCAGGAACTCCTGCTCGAGGCCCCGCGCCAACAGGTTATACATGGGCTGCGAAATATAAGCCGGCGTATAGTTCTTCTCGCGGGCAAGATCGAGCATCTGCACCACTTGCCAGCCGGCATAATTCGATGTTCCTGGATAGCGAACTTTTCCCTGTTGCACCAATGTTTCCATGGCTTCCATTGTCTCTTCGATTGGCACATCGTAGTCCGGCTGATGTAGGAAGTAGATATCCAGATGGTCTGTCTGTAGTCGGCGCAGCGTGTCTTCTACCGCGCGAAAAATTGCGCGCTTCGACAGGCCGATTTCGTCAGGGGCATCCCCCATCTTCATTCGTACTTTGCTGGTAAGCACAATCTCATTTCGCCTGCCTTTCAATGCGGCTCCCAGCATCTCTTCGGCCAGACCCAGCTGATACATGTTCGCGGTATCAATGAAATTGATGCCTGCGTTCATACACAGGTCCACCATGCGCGTCGCTTCTTCCTGATCTGCAGGCTTACCGAAGGTCATGGTTCCCAGGCAGAGACGGCTTACATTCAAATCTGCATGTTTTAAAGTTCTGCGATCCATGGATTTCCCTTCCTGATTTATGAAGCAGGAGTTTCGACCTTGATGGTGATGTAGGTAATTGAGTTCCCCGGCGGAATTAACAACTGGTGCGGCGTATTCGCGGGAATATGTACGAGATCTCCCTCTTCCAGCTTTGACTGCGAGCCACCTGCGATCGATGTACCTCGTATTTCGCCGGGCTTGGCGACTTTTCCGTTCTGCGCAATTCCACCGGTAATCAGAGTGGCCTTGCCGCTCATCACAAAAATAATGTCGGCGAATCGCTGGTGCACCTCGACCTCGCCGTCTTTATCGCGATAGACAATCATCGTGTAGTGGCCGGGATAATTTGCAAGTACACGGCTTGCTGTTCCATTGCCCGCGTCGGCCTGTGCATGGAGTGGCTGCGCCATACGTTCAAGCTCTTTCGGCGAATAGGCGTCGACTCCAGCCGATTGCGCAAGCGCAGTCGCCAAAGACAGGGCACACATACAAAGCACCACATACTTTTTTTCCACGCGGATCCACTTTCTTTTATGCATCAGTTCCAAATGTTTTTCCTCGCTTTTCGCGGCCGAGCATCACCATGAGACCGGCCAGTGCGAACACCACAACGGTAGTACCCGCCATCGCATCGGAGTAGTGTCCTCCACGCGCAAATCCCAGTTCTACATAGACAATTCCACTTGCCAGCAGCACGCCGCACTGATTGCCAAGACCGGGAAGCGATCCTCGGATCGAATCGGGCGACATCTCAGAAAGATGCGCCGGAACGACACCCCATGCCCCCTGCAAAAAAAACTGCATCAGCATCGCACCCGCAATCAGCAGCGGAATGGTTTTTGCATATGCCCACAAAGGGATGGTGCAGATGCAGCCAATGAGCGCCAGCAACATCGCCCAGCGCCGGCCGATTTTGTCTGACAAGAAGCCGACGGCAAGCGCTCCGAAGATACCGCTGCCCATGGCAATTGCCGATATCCAAGCGCGGTCTTTCGGAGACATCCCCCAGACGCGCTGCAGGAATGTCGGATAGATGTCTTGTGTGCCATGCGAGCTCATATGAAGAGCCATCATCAATAGGACAAAGTAGACGAAGAGCTTCCAGTGGCTGACGAGACTGCGCCCGAGCGCCGCCCAGCTTGCCTTACGCGTTCTCTGCCATACTGCCGACTCTCGTACAGTGAGCATGACAAAAATCGCCAGGGCTATTGCCGGAATCGGTCCAATCAGAAATAGAGGCCGCCAGGAGAAACGGTCGAAGAGGAAAAAGAAGGCGGCAGCGGCCAGCAGGTAGCCGATTGCGTAGCCTTCCTGTAACACACCGGAAAGCGTGCCACGCAGACGCACAGGCACCTGCTCCATCGCCAGCGTAACGCCGACTCCCCATTGCCCGCCCATCACAATTCCGAAGATAGCCCGGATGATCAGGAACATTGTGAAGCTGTGAGCGAATCCAGTGCACAGCTCGACTACTGCAAACAGAAGGAAGTTGACCGCGATCGGCATTCGCCGCCCATAGCGATCGGCGATGAGTCCGAAGAGAAATGCGCCAACCGGCCGCAACGCTAGAGTCGCAGTTAGAGCCAAGGAAACGGTCTTATCGGATTTTCCGAAGGCGTGTCCGATCGCCGTCAGGCTGAAGACAACCAGAAAGAAATCAAAGCCATCGAGCGTCCAGCCGGCGAGGCCGCTGACGAATGACGCCAGCCATGACTCCTGTGATGACACTACGGGATATGACTTCGTGTCTGGCGCCATAGATTTTATCCAAATTAGCGTTGATCGCAGCACTGTTTACCCTGGTGCATCTCGGAGCTATCAAGCTTTGCGCACCTGCCTGACGGCCTCACCCGCTCCCTTGAGATTGGCCAGCTTCATCTCGGAGTATTTCCGGGATAGAAGCACACCGTCCGAGCCTGCACGGAATGCAGCCAGCACTGCATCGCGAACGCCTTCCGGCGAGCACTTGCTGTGACCGTCCGCAGTGGGAATATCGATATCGATTCCGGGCCATAACAGGGTCTTCGTGCCGACCAGGCCATCATGAGCCCGCTTCGACTCGCGATAGACATAGTCTGCGGAGAGTCCCACGATCGGAATTTCCGTCATCGTCTTTTCCTGATAGTTCAGGACCTTGTAGTGGAATTCGAGAAGCTCTTCTTTGGGGACGTCGCCATACAAGGTACGGCCGACATTGTCGATGTATTCCGCCATGCGCTCGCCGCCGCAGTTGTTATAGATCACAATCTTCAGAAAGTCGGAGTGTGGCGCAATCGCCTGCAGGTCCTGCTCGGCGCGGTAGATGGGATTGAAAGAGTTGTTATGCCAGATATGCCAGCCCACCTGCAGAGAAGGCTTCACCTCTTTAATTTTGGTATAGATCGCAGCGTATGTGTCACGCAGACTTTGTGTCCAGAGCATCTCCCATGCAAGCAGCTCCGGGTAGTTCAACATAAGGCGCCACAGGGTGACGTAATACCCATCCACTGGCCGCTGACTTTTCTGGCTGGCGTCGACAAACTTAGCCAGTTCCAGAAAACCCTGACGCGCGCGTTCAGGATTGATGCCACGCTCTTTCGCCTTCGCCTGGCAGTATTGACAGAAACAGGTGACGCGCATCGGAGACGATGGTGACGAGCCCGCGTGCGCATTCAATGCATTGGAAAACGCTCCCTGCCGCTCAGAACCCCACATGATTCCGTCGATATCATAGCTTCGTGACCAGTCCTCCACGATGCCCAGCAACCAGTTGCGGTAGTTTGGATTGTTGAAGCATAGGGTCGTCGCGTTGTTTCCTGAGAGCTCCTTCTCCTGCAGCTGATCGATGTTCGGAAGATCCTTGCGAAAGACGTCCTCGAACCAGCAGATAGTCTTCATTCCACGTTTTCTGGCCGAAGGAAGTACAGCTTCGAGAACATCGTAGTCTCCAAAATCCGTTGCGCGAAAATTCTTGAAGGCAGTGTCCTTGAAGTATTGCGGATTTATCTTTGTATAACTGCCACCGTAAAATGAGCCCGTATCGTATTCCTGCTTGCCATGGTCAGGGAGCGGCTGTCCCGGCACCTGGCGGCCTGCAATTCCCCGTCCATACGTAAATGTCGCGATGAACAATGTATTCACCGCACCATCCTCTTGAAAGACATCCAGGACCTTCTCTACGCCCTCATCTACAAATGAAACCGCGCCGACTTGCATGCCGACCATAGGTTGGGAGTTCGTGGCCGCGGCAAAGGCATGTGATCCAGGAATAGCAGCTGCAACAGCGGTCGCCGCTGCACTCTGAATGAATGATCTTCTGTCCATCGTTATTGTCTCCAGGTGGTGTCAGTTTTTCTTAGTCAAGGCCCAGAATGAGGGCGGGGTTATTCTTGGACATCACGTCAATTTCTTCCGGCGTAAAACCTTCTTGCTCTAAACCATCGAAGAATGCAATCAAACCATCGGGATGCAGTGGATTCACCGGCTGCCCCAGGTCACTCGAAAGAACACAGTTGTCTACTCCCACTGCACGGATTGTGCGAGCATAGTCGGCGAGCTCAAACTCTTTGAAAGGACCAATGAGGCCGTTGTAGACAAACTCGATCCATGCTCCGGATGCGATTGCCTCTTTCATGGCGTCAATTTGCATGTGTATCGGCGCGATCATTGCATGCGTAACAACGATCTGCCACACACCTTGCCTGCGTGCCTCTTCTACGAGCATGAGGACTTCTTCTGAGGTGGAATGTCCGGTTTCCAGAATCAGAGAGTGACGGGCAATGACCTCAAGCACCTGCTTTACTTCCGGCAGAAGCTTCCCGTCGCGCGAGATAGAAACAAACGGCCGCGTATGCTTCGAGTAGCGCACCTGCGCCTCCGTGTCGAGCGAGCCCATCCATACAAAGCGGCCCGCTCCTCCGGCCACCTTTGCCATATGCTCGACG
>Ga0207035_1078_pt1 | contig 26664 bp, 26 predicted proteins | sample Alteio_BWMinCont_77_FD_153272 | JGI IMG/M metagenome (GOLD analysis project Ga0207035, IMG submission 153272) | Enriched cells from forest soil in Barre Woods Harvard Forest LTER site, Petersham, Massachusetts, United States -... | ecosystem: Environmental > Terrestrial > Soil > Temperate forest >... | reverse complement strand
CACATCGGAATCGACGGAAACGGAACGCGAACGATGACTTCACTGTTGCCTTGAGGATCGACGGCAAGGATCTCCTGGGCGACCCAGTCGGAGAACCACAGCCGGCCGTCGTGCCAGCGTGGCGATTCTCCGAAGGTGATACCAGTCATCAAGGTCTGCGGTTCGGACATGGAGAACTCCTTCCATTGCATGACAACGTTAAGACTTCTAACTCCGTTGGGTGAAACTGACGATGTTCGATGGTTAAGTGCGCCGGCGCATCTATCTCCTACCATCCAGCGACAACAAGGGAAACCAGGAGTATCTTTGCGAACCAATCATTAGCATGAATGGCGGTGAGTATCCATGGAATGTTTTGCCATATGACAGAGCCACAGAGCAGGACGACGGGAAACCCAATCCACAGCAGGATTCCAAGAGGCAGCGCGCTCTTCCAGACAACAACCGCCGCAGCTATAGCGAAGTAGTTCATGCGAGTCATGAGATTTGTCCTCCTTGTCCTGAACGTGGCCCCTGGACGTTCAGGCGTTGGCAAGCTCCGGCATCTCCCAAAGTGCGCGCACCTCGACGACACCGTGACCTGCGGCCGGACAGCGGGCTGCCCAGGAGATCGCGGCATCGCGATCGGACACGTCGATGATGTAGTAGCCGCCCAGCTGCTCTTTCGAGTCTGCAAACGGGCCGTCGAGTACATTCGACTTGCCATTGGCGACGCGCACGGTCGTCGCGGTAGAACTGGGCTGCAGACGGCCCACGCCCTTCAGAACGCCCGCCTTTGTCAGTGCCTCTGTGTAGGCCATGTAGGCTGCCATTCCTTGTTCCTGCTCAGCCTTCGTCAGTTTGGGCCAACCGGCCTCGTTCACATACAGTGTCAAGAGATATTGCATGGGAAAACCTCCATCATGATTTGTAGGCGGACATTATGTTCCGCTATTCCAGTGACGTTAGAAACCCCGGCGATTTGGACAACCGCACCAACATATGTTTCTGACATAGTCTCCGGGGTCAGTTTTTATGCTTCAGTGGATGCAGCAGCCGGGTTGCGCTGAACTTGAGGTCTCACGCTGCCGGTTCGAAGCTGAGATAGACCTTTCCATTCTTGAAGGTTCGCGATTTTGTCAGCTTCAGGTCCAGCTTTTCCTGGATGCCATCGAACATGGTTCGCCCCTTGCCCAAAGCCACTGGGTCTACCATCATCTGGTATTCATCAATCAGACCTGCCGGCGCGAGCTGCGAAACAATGCTGCCGCTTCCCAGAATCGCCATGCCGGGTCCGGATTCTTCTTTCATCTTGCGAATCTCCGACACCAGGTCGCCTTTCACGAGCTTCGTATTGTTCCACGATGCCTTATCCAGGGTTTTTGAAAATACGACTTTCCGCATGCTGTTCATCCCCGCGGCGACGGAGGGATTGTGCTGGTCGGCAATCGGCGTCGGCCAGTAGCTGGCCATCAGATCATAGGTAATCCGGCCGAAGAGCAATTCGCCTCCGCCGCTGGCATTCTCGGCTACGAATGCCGAGTACTCCGGATCGTCGTTGCCGAATTTTGCCCAGCTCATCTGGCCATTGGCATCTACGAAATAGCCATCGAGCGTTACGTGGTTGAAAACGATTAATTTCCGCATAGTTTCTCCTTGGTTGGTTCCGGTTGATAAAAACTGTCCAACTTCACGACCTGTCATTATTCGGGCTTGATGAGCTCACTCATGTCCGTGGTCAGCAGCGTGCCCTCCCTGACGGGACGCACCTCGACAACGCCATGACGGGCGGTTGGGGACCGGGCAGCCCAGGCGATTGCCGCATCGAGATCGGCGACCTCGATGATGTGAAAGCCGCCGAGTTGCTCTTTGGAATCGGCGTAGGGGCCGTCGAGTACCTGAGGCTTGTCATTGGGTTTGTCACTCGCGGCCCGTACGGTCGTTGCCGTGGATGCAGGGTATAAGCCGGAACTGCTCTTGAGGACGCCGGCGTTTGTCATGGCTTCCATATAGGCCCGATAGGCTCCCAGCCAGTATTCCTGCTCGGTCCGTGTCAGCTGCGGCCAGCCAGCCTCGTTCACGTAGTCCATCAGCATGTATTTCAAGGGGAATCTCCTTTATGGGTGGTGGCTCGTTGAGAGGCCATCCTACCGCTTCACTACCATGACGCTCCAGACCTAGCGATTTGGACATACACGCTTGTTAGTGGCTATTTTTTATGAAGGCGCCGTTGCGGACGGATGCTTCTGCGCGAAGAAGGAGTCTGGATATGCACACGCGACCCTGCCATACTGAAAGAAATGTCATGAGTGAAATCTGTCCAAAATGTGAGGGCATGGGAATGCGCGTCATCCGGCGCGCGGACGGCAGCCAGGCTGCGGAAACCTGTGAGTGCCAGCATGTCCAGCGGGTTTCGCGGTTGCTTACGAGGGCCGCGATTCCGCGTCGCTACGAGCATTGTTCGCTGGACAGCTATGAGTCGAATTTTCCGGGCGCGGACCGGTCTCTGGAACCAGCAGCCATGATGGCGCGCCGTTTCGTCGATCGCTATCCCGTGGATACAGATGGGCGTGGTCTGCTCATGACAGGTTCCATTGGCGTGGGCAAGACGCATCTGGCGGTGGGTATTCTGCAGGCTCTTATTCTAGAAAAGGGTGTGCGCGGCCTTTTTTGCGACTACCGCGAATTACTCAAGGAAATTCAGAATTCCTATAATCCGCAGGTTGCGACGACTGAACTGGAAATTCTGAGGCCGGTCTTCGATGCGGAGGTCCTGGTCATCGATGAGCTGGGAGCAGCCAAGCCAACGGACTGGGTGTGGGATACGGTCGCGCACATTCTGAATACGCGCTATAACGACAAGCGCACCACGATCATCACGACCAATTATGCGGATCAGCCTCCCGGAGGCCCGGGCGGTACGAACCGTGCCATGCGCGAAGAGACTTTGGGTGATCGGATCGGCGAGCGGATGCGCTCCCGATTAGCTGAAATGTGCGTGGTAATCGAAATGAGCGGAAGCGACTTCCGTCGGGGTGTAAGACGGGCGCGCTTCGCCTAGACTGTGGCAGTTAAAAGAAGAAGTAAGGCGGCCGCAACCGTTGCAGCCTGGTAGACGTAATCGGCTGCTTTTCTGGGCTGCTTTGCATCAGTCCCGGTCGTGGCCGGGAGATGGGGCGCATTGGCGATGTGCTCCATAAAATTGCCTCAAATTGACGTTCGAACTGCGTTTATGTTCAATTGCTTCGACCATGCCTTGCCGTCGTGCAACCTGGGCAGATATTCCTAGCCTTATAAAAGCCTTATAAAGTTAGACACATTCTGCACCCATTCGATGCGTTTTCTACAAACTTTTATGAATTAAGTGTCATTCCCGTTACTACACAATGAATGGTGCAGGTGGACGCGACGGCGTTTCACGCAAAAAGCCTGCGAGGCTGATATTGATATGCATGGCGATGTAAAATCCTGCTGATGGCAGCCGATCAGCAAAACACACCGGAGTTGTTTCCCAGACCCTCAGCCGACAAAGAATCCGGCTCATTTTTGCCGTGGATCATTGCCGGCGTAGTGGTGGCGGTGGGGGTTGGGCTTCTTTTTCTGTTCGGCGGGCAGAAGGCGTTGCCTTCCAACCCAGGAGGGGCTGCTCTGGCCCCCGTCGATGCCTATGCGGCCAGTTTGCCAATTACCGACCTGAAAATGAGCGAATCCAGCAACTTTGCTGGAGGGAAAGTGACGTATGTCGATGGCCATATCGCCAACAACGGCGACAAAACCGTCGCAGATGTCAGGGTGCAGGTCGGATTCCGTGATTTCGGAAATCAGCTGGTGCAGAAGGAAACCATGCCGATGACCATCATCCGGATGCGTGAACCCTATGTGGATACGCAGCCGGTCGGTGCCGATCCGGTGAAACCGGGTGAGCAGCGTGATTTCCGGCTGGTTCTGGACCAGGTGGCAAAAGACTGGAATGGGCAATATCCGGAAGTGCGTATCATCCAAGTCTCATTCAAGTGATAGACAAGTAAGATTTGCCGCACCTTTCTCCGTATCTTCTTCATCGAGAAGTTTTTTCCCAATCCAAAGCGAAAACTGCTCTCTTCTCCCGCTCTGAACTCTCTGTAGCGTCGGCAAATTTGTCGCCTTCAGAGAGTTTAGACAACCCAACTTGCTGAATTTAAAAGGTATGATGATTTTCCATGTCATGCCGGGCGAGTTTGGCACGCCAACTGCTCATACTTCCTGCGTACGGGACGCTGCGCAGCATCCGGAGTGTGTTCTAGCGAGTAGTTACGAAGGAATACAAGACGATGATGAAAAAAATGACAAAGAATAATCCCGATCTACGAATGGTTGCTGCATTGGTTCTGGCAGCAAGCCTGGGAATTCCTGCATTTGCGCAGTCAAGCCCATCGAATCAGTCCTCCCCAACCCCAAACGCCCAAGTGCAGACAGGTGCTTCCGCAAGCGGTACGTCGAACGGGATGAATCCGAACGACAACAGCACGTATGCAACCGGACAGCCTCTCCCGACCAAGTCGAACGAGGGCTTTTGGGGTCACATGAATCCGTTCGCCCGTAAGAAGTGGGTAAATCGACAGCTGAGCCCGGTAAAAGACCGGCTGAATGAACTTGATCAGCTGACTGCCAAGAACGCCAACGATATCAAGGATGTCGACTCCAGGGCGCAGGCGGGTATCCATCAGGCACAGAGCACCGCCGACCAGGCGAACCAGACTGCCCAGAGCGCCAGCAGCACGGCAAATCAGGCTCAGACAGTAGCCACACAGGCGAGTGATCAGACGGGCAAGCTGAACACGACGGTAGCTGGATTGGATCAGTATCAGAAGGTGAATGATACCGAAATTCACTTCCGGGCAGGTCAAACCGCTCTGAACGCCAAAGCGAAGGATGCGCTGGACCAGATTGCAACTCAGCTGCAAGGGCAAAAAGGCTACATCGTAGAGGTAGAAGGGTATTCGCGGGCACGCGGGCAGGCTGGTATCCAAAGCTCGCAGCACATGGCGGATGCCGTGGTTCGCTACCTCGTTACCGAACATCAAATTCCGGTCTATCGCATTCACCAGGTTGCGATGGGCAACGCCAAGATCGAAAGCGCAGATGGTGCGGCTACCAGCGGTAGTGTGGTACGCGTATCCACGATGCAAAACAGTTTAGCGGCCTTGAACTCGTCTTCCTCGAATGCGAGTTCGCCGATTGGTGCGACGCAGCAGTCTTCCGCGCAGCCCTCCCCTCAGGGTGCTGCGTCGCAACCAGCGGGTCAACCACAACAATAATTAGAAAAGGTCCGCAACCAAGCTCTCACACAACGAGAGAACCAAGGCAGATTGGCCCCTCCCCCGAGGGGCCCTTTTTTTTGCCCCTTACAAGGCAGTTTCTTTCAACTGACCGCAGACGAAAAGAACTTCGCTCGTCCCCAAACTGACAACCGGGAGCTGGCGGCACAGATGGTGTTGGAGTGCGGTCTATGGCTTAAGGCTCGATGCGAGGGCTTTCAAACGCCCTTGAGTCATCGCCGTTCTGCTTCCTGGCGTCATGTGCCAGTTTCAGGCATACCGCCGCTGTCCTCCGGTGCAGGAGGGGAAACAGCAGCGAGCTATATGTATCTGCTACTGCGGGGACTGCGACGCTGGTGGGGCAGCGGTGGCTGGTGCGGGCTTTTTCTTGCGCTTCGCCGGTGTAGTCTTGGCTGGGCCATCATCTACAACGGTTGTCGCAGGTGGAGGGGCGGGATGGGCTGCTGCAGCCTGCTGAATGGACGCTTGCAGCTTGACGACTTCCGTTTCGGTATTTTTTGAGGCGTTGAGGATGGCGTTAGCAAGATCGGTACGACCGGATTCGAGCTTGCTGAGGGCCGAGGAGAGGCTGGATATCTCATTTGGGGGAGCAGCCAACTCGGCTGTCTCTGAGATGCGCAGCAGGACGTCATATAACGCGTCAATGTTGCGATAGACGGGAAAAACGGCAGAGACCGATGCGGGAGCAGCGTCGGCAGTCGACAGCAAACCGGGCAAGGTGCCGCTTAGATCGCGCTGGATCGAGTCGGCGTTCTGCTGCGTAGCTGAACGTACTTCGCCGGGAGCTTTCCATCGGGAGATATTCAGACCCACGATGGTCTGGCTGATTTGGCTGAGCGTGGGATTCAGCAATTCTGATGGCTTTGGCGCAGCGGGTGCCGACTGATTCGATGAAGCTACGGGGGGAGCCGCAGTCTGACAGTACGCTATGGAGAGTGAGAGCGGAAGAGCAATTGAGCAGACTCCCACGAAATGTCGCATGGAACTAGACTTTACAGAGTACATATAGAAATTCTCGATGTGTACAACAGCATAATAGTTGCTGGGGTTAGAAATAAAACCGTTTAGATTTTGCTGGCGTACGAAAGTGAAGAGAGATGAGTTTGACGAAATGTCAAACGTAAAAGAGAATAGTAAAGAAAGCATTCCTTATGTGGGCCTGTGGCGCAGCTGGGAGCGCGCTTCCATGGCATGGAAGAGGTCATCGGTTCGATCCCGATCAGGTCCACCATTAAATCAACAATTTGCAAGCTCCCTCCTTTCCCGCTTGGTGTCATTTGGTGTCAAATTTCCAAACACCTTCGCCGACACAGCGCCGCACTTGAGTACCTTCCTCCCAAAGTCACCGCATCCGGTAACGGCTTCACCGTCTTTCGGTGATTCTTTTCCGACGACTTCCTCAGCTCCCGATGGATAGAGTTGACCGTCGCCTGTACGCTCTCGGGGATTTCCTGCATGTAGACATCGGTTGTCGTCGCCGTCCGTGAGTGACGCATCACACCCTGCACGTCCTTGACTGTGCCTTTCTTCTGAGCAAGAGTCGCAATCGTGCGCCGGATGACCTGAAACGTCAGCTTCGGCAGTCCCAGGTTGCGGGCCAGCTTGTGGAGCACTCGCTTCCGAAAGTTGTCGGTGTCGAGGAACCCTCCAACCTCGTTAGCGAAGATGAAGTCATCCGGAGACAAATGCGGAAACTTCGTCCAGTCTTTGGACGCGGCCTCTCTGGCGCGTTCCTCACACTCCAAACGCCATGCCTCCAGATCGTCCGCGAGTTTCTGCGGGATGTGGATGACCGTGAGACTCTTCTTGGTCTTTCCCCAAGGACGAATCTTGCCCTTGTAGACGGTCTCCATGATCTTCAACGTGCAGCCATCGTAGTCGAAGCACTTCCACCGGAAAGCCAGTAGTTCACTGGGACGAAGAGCATTTGTCATATCTAACTCCAGCAGGATGCGATCCCGCAGAGTCAGTTCCTTGAGAGCAAGACCGAGCTGATCCCAGGTGAGCGTTGTTGTGTCAGTCTCACGCAGTTGCGTAGGGACCTTCACTTTGCGCGCAGGATCTTTGGCGAGGAAGTCCTGATCGACTGCCTCAGCAAAGATGTCCCGAAGGTATGCACGCATCTGCAATACTCTGTCCTTGGATCGTGTTGTAGCCAGCCTGTTCAAATGAAGCTGCAAGCTGAACTTGTCGAAGTTGGCAAGCGGAATCTCGCCGAGAGGATCGATGAGATCTCGCTGAATCAGAATTGTCTTCGTCTTGGCTGTCTCCTCCTTCCATGCTCCTTCTTTCAAAGGAAGAAAACGATTCTTGACGAACCAGGCGAAGGTGACAGAGCCGTCGTTCATGACTCTGGTAGGGGAACCCGGGTGCCCTACCTGTTTTGTGATCTCGCGCTGCAGTACTTCACGAGCCTCGAATTTTGACATTTTCGATTTCAGGCCGAGAATAACCGGAACGCGAGTGGTTTTCTGCTTGCTCGTGGACGGATCGTTAACTACCTTGCGGAAGTATCCGTACCAGTGCTTTCCACGAAGGGCAACGTATCCCCTTTGGTGCGATGTACCCATTAATTCCTCAGTTCTGTGGCGGGAACAATTGGGCCTGCCGCTATTTTACCGGCGTCTACGACGCAAGGCGGAGAGACGCTCGCGTTCGTTAACGAACTCTTCGATAGTGCTTGATCGATACCGAAGAGTCCCGTCGGCCATGCGAATGACAGGGAGAAGTGGAGACTTTCGGGAGGAATGATCCCAAACCCAATCTTTGCTGACATTCAATAACTGCGCGACATCATCGGCAGTCAGCAGCGGGTCGTTACGTAGTCGCCCGAGACTAGAGAGTGGCTCGACTTTGCTGCGATCCTGAGCGTATTCGAACTCTGATTCCACCATACGGATCCCGGAAATTGGCCGCGGTTGTGACATGCTTGCCCTCCTGTCCTTTAATGTCCTCTTGAGCAATGAGTTGACTGGGTAGTTCTATCCATGTCCTTCTCCACACAATGCTTCCGTTTTGCACAAATGTCCAAGACTTAGTTCAAAAGATTTGATAGCTGTAAGGCATCAACAAGGCTGCATTGGGAACACTTTGGAACTATTGGAACGAATGATCAGGGGCAGCAATTCCGGGTAGCGAGTGTTATAGGTGCTGGCGTTACTCTGGCGAGAACAATTCTCAGGCGTGTGACGGGGCAGTGAGCGACTGCTCGGGTCGCAGGTCCTTCTCTGTCTCTTTTCCCCGGCCTGGCGCAGGTAGTCTTTGTATGGGTCTGCGAAGTGCATGACTTCGGTCTTTTGTTCGGGAGTCAGAGTGAGCCATGCTGACTTGGCGGCAACTCTACCTGCATCGTCTGAATCTCCTGCCGATGAAAGAGCCAGCCTGGCCGCCGCTGAAAGATGGTCCGCACCAAAGCGTGCCACGACCAAAAAAGCACAGGGGCGGAGAAAGAGCGCGTGAACGAGCTGCCCTCCATTGGCGGAGGAGTGACGCGGTTTTAATCAGAAGAGTCGGTGCACAATCGGATACGCCATTTTTATTGCGGGTGATCTCTGTGTCTGGTCACTGAATGCTTAATGAGAGTCAATACTCGCGCTTCACAAAATTGATCGCTGGGGCTGACAAACATTCCCTCTGCTTTACATGACGAAGCTTTTGGGAACACGTATTGGGAGCCAAGGTCGTCAGTTGACATGTTGAGCCGCTTAAGCGAGATCTCTTTTCGCGAATACGGGAATGTGAGGTGCCAGATCGAACGCTAAGTAGGCAGCAAAACCTACTCAGCCAAAACCAATTGCAACCACCCTAAAACGGCGAAACAGCTTCATTACCAATTCATCGGAAGAATAACTCGATCGAACGAGGCTTCCTTCCTGTTTACGGCGAGGTGGTCCCTTTTGGGAACGCGTGAATTGTTCAATAAGAGAATGGCGGATCATTTGTTCCGCAGTGTTCAAAGAGAGCTGATGTGAAATATTTACGCACGTACTCAGCCATTTCTCGTTGGAGATCAGAGTCTGTATCCAGGTGGGCTGTTGTATAAGGGTCGCCATTTCACTGGGAACCTTCGGCCGCTGATCGAAAGCAGATATCTACCGGTCTATTTGTTAACAAGCATAGTCATGTTACCTTGGTTACCCTCATTGCAGGCAACCAAATGCAACAGAGTCAACTTTACATATCAGCCGAGTAAAAAAGTAATTATAAGAAGTTAGCCGTCTCAGATTGCAACAAGACTCAGCAATCGTTGTTTCATTTTAGGTCTGCAAAGGTTCTCATGTTCAGAAAGCTAATGCGTTTGTTCGATCGTTCAGGCATTATCCGCGATGGTTCTGAGGTAGTGTCTGCAGTAGGCGCTATCCGAAAAATGGGGCTCTCTTCACGAAGCATATTGATTCACGCATGCGATGGAAATCAATATGTGCTTAAAACGGCTGCCGGCAGCACCTGTGCTGAGAGTTCGTTTAGAGAAGCTTTGGGATCGGAATTAGCAACTTTGGTAGGATTGCCCATTCCGAGGTGGAAGCCTATTTGCGTGTCGGAATCCTTTATGGAAAGTTCCGCTCATCTTTGGCCGCAGGGGAATACTGAGGCTCGATGTAATCCTTCCTCCGGCTATTATTTCGGGTCCGAGCGAGTGGGTGGCGGGGCCAATGAGCGCCTGTATGATTATCTCCCTCACTCTTGGATGAATCGAATCGCGAACAGAGCTGATTTTATAGGTATGCTCCTGCTAGGCAGCTGGGCCAACACCGCGAATCATCGCCAGGTAGTGTTCGTACACGATATAGCTTCTTCAAAGGTGCGGGCAGTATTTATCGGCCATGGAGCAATGTTCTCTTCGCTCATGACAACGTTATTGCATCCTGCCGAGGGACGATATTCAGACAGAAGAATCTACGATGATTGTTGGAGTGAAGAGACATTTACTTGCTGGAAGGAAAAGATCGTCTCGATCACCCAGTCGAGCTTACGACGTCTGTTTTTTCGAATACCCGATCAATGGCAAAATGGCTATCGGCAGGATCAACTTGTTAGTTGTCTGCTTGCGCGGCAAGCTGCATTCAGAAAGCTCAGCTTTAGAGACTTCGATCTCTCTCTGCGCGGGATGCGGGAGAAGCCTAGCACGACTTTATACGTAGATATTGCGCAGAGAGTAGGCAGCCTGCCTCATTCATCGAATTGTATCTCCCTCAGTGCGGAGAGTGTCCAGATTGTGTGATTCCTCTCAAAGGAGTTGACAGCGGCCAGCCGTCCGCTCAGAGTTTTTTTCTTCTCTCGTTGAATACAGAAGTAGGAAAATCGCTAAATCGCCAAACCGATGAGTATGAGATCCAGATCTATCCTGCAGGGTGAATGCGTAATCGAATTATGCAGAATCCACGTCTGCTTTGGCGGTCGCGACTCCGTTACCAAAGTACGCATGAGGGCTCCGAATATTGCAATAAGTAGGTGGTCAGAAGTCAGTCGGCTCAATTAGCGTTGGGAAATAACAAAAACAACAGCATCATGATATTTAAGACATTTGAATCTTCCCAATTTGTCACGCTCTCCCGCTCATACCGCTTCCCCTCGAGTATGCATCAAGAACATCACCTCACAAAGAATCCTGACAGCCCATTACGCGGCTTGATGTTTGCCATGTTTATTTATCTGATATTGGCCCTAGGCCTCGCAGGGTCATGGTTGCTGTGGCATCTGCTCGGTTGAAGAGAAAGATTTATTAGGAACAAGGCATAAAGTATCACGTTGTCAAAATTAAAATATTTCGGCGAACGATAGATTACTCTTTGCCTTTTTGGCCGACAGCAGGTCGTCGTCCAATGATAAGAAATCTCAGCTATAAATGAATGAACTCGTTAGCCTGCAACAACAAACTACGAGCTAAAGCTGGGCACATTCGTGTCAGTGTCTTCAGCGGTATCTATGATCCCACCCTGTCTCTGAGACTGGACGACGGCAGCATCGTTTGTGCATACTCGAGCCGGTATCTTGGCCGATATGCCCTGGTAGCTTACCTCTACCTTATGGAGAGAAGATAGCAGTCAGTTTCGGGTCGAGGTACCGAAACGGATGGGAAAAGGTGGCATCTGTATAAAGCCAAAGTCTAAGAGCTGCTGCTCAGTAGCCAGGTATGGACCATTGTGATTAAACGCAAGTTCTTCCGGGAGTCCAACGTCTCTGAGTTTCCGTAAGATTGCTTGAAAAGAGGGAAAACTAAGATCTTCCATACTCTGCGTACCGGCGATGTCCATCGACATCGAAGGGGTAGAATCGCTCGACCATGCAACGTTGAAGCATACGCGACGAAATGCCAATAAATAAACGCTGAATATTTTCATATTGTTGCCTCACATTAGGATTATCGAGCTCCTTGATGTCAAGTAACTGGCTAGATAACATCTAGTTCATCGTCCTGCAGTCGCTCCCACTTTAAAAAATAGGATTGAGCGCCTCCGTCCTCGACGGAGCAAATGGTTCTCTAAAACAGACAATGCCGATGTAATCAAGTACCGGATTGCTCCGCAGGGCGGGCATTGATAAAGAGCGTCTCTTTCGTTCCACTCCATTTCTACAAGCCACGATAGTCACGACTGACTTCCTACCCACTCATCAATTTCCATTTAGGGAATATCAATATCGCGTGGAGCTCTCATGGTCATGAGGAAAGATGCCGATCAGTGTGGTGTCGGCAACCGATAAACGTTACGTCCACGACGCGCTGCCGGACAGTGAGTGACACTATGCGAAATCGAAATTGCCTGCGCGGCTTCCTCGCTTCCCTGAGTCTGTGTGCTCTGACAGGGTGCGGTACTGCGACACAGAAATCAACCGTTGCAACTGTTCAACCGATCGACATTTCCGGGCAGGCGCAAGTGAGGGCCGGACAAACTGTGACTTTCGCTGCCACCGTTCCACAAAATGGCACAGCAAATCTCACTTGGGAAGTCAATGGAATCCAAGGAGGAAATACAACACTCGGAACGATCGATTCGTCAGGGACGTATACTGCTCCGACACAGGTTCCGTCTCCAAATGTGGTGACGGTGAGCGTAACGTCATCAGATTCTTCGCTCTCGCCAGCATCTGCACCCTTGACGCTTCTCAACCCAAGCCCCTCATTGGCTACCGCGAGCGTCGCAAGTATCTCTTCAAATGCATTTTCATTGACCCTGACAGGTGCAGGGTTTGTTGCCGGCTCCCAAATACTTGTCAATCAAACTACGTATGTTCCTTCTCAAATTTCGACGACCTCGCTCCAGGTAGGAATCTCCCAAGTATCGCTGCAGGTGTCTTCCGTCACAGTTCAAGTCCAAAATCCAGACCCTGGAGGCTCTTTATCCAATACGGTGACTGCAACGGTACCTCAATCGGCGGCCTCGATTACCGCAGCAACTCGTATCTTGGATCAAGCAGCGTTTGGGCCCACTTTTTCTGACATAGCGCATGTACAACAAGTTGGAATCGCAGGATATCTCAACGAACAGTTCCAGCTGCCCGCAAGTCAAATGCCTGCCGAAAGCTGGCTTTATGCTGCGCTTGATGCCGGATGTAAGCCCTTCTATCAGTGTCCACCGGACTCATACTGGATGCAGTACGCAGTATTTGGTCCCGACCAGCTCCGCCAGCGTATTGCCTACACACTCAGCAAACTGTGGACTGTCTCTTATGATTCAACTCCTCCCGAGTACTTTCCTTATCTTCTGAATGTTTTCTCCCGGGATGCCTTTTCCAACTGGCGTCAGACTATGCAAGATGTGACGCTTTCCGCTGCCATGGGAAATTATCTCAACATGGCGAACAATATGGTGCAATCGTCCGCTGACCGGCCAGATGAAAATTATGGAAGGGAATTTCTTCAGGTATTCAATTTGGGACCGTCACGGCTTAATCCTGACGGCAGCTTGCAAGTTGACTCTAGTGGAAACACGATTCCCGTTTATACACAGGATCAGGTGGTTGGATATTCAAAGGTATTCACCGGCTATACGTATGCCAACGATAACTGTTCTGCACCCGCTACTCCAACGCTACTCGGCACGAGCGGCTACTTACCGGGCCTTACCTGTCCGATGGTTCCACTTGAGACATATCATGATCATTCAGAAAAGCAGCTACTGAACGGCGTAGTGCTTCCAGCAGGGCAGACGGCTAACGAAGACCTTAATGGGGCTATAGATTCCGTGTTAGAAGACCCAAATCTTCCTCCATATGTTGTGGAATTTTTCATCCGCGATCTTGTTAAGAGTAACCCAAGCCCCGATTACATAGCGCGAGCATCGGCTGTATTTATGGACGATGGAAAAGGGGTCCGAGGAAACATGCAAGCAGTGATTTCCGAGATCCTTCTTGATCCAGAGGCGCGCCAAGATGACGATCCCAGTTCAACTTCTCCTGATGCCGGCCATTTGCGGGATCCGCTCTCGTGGTCGCTTGCTGTACTGCGAGCATTGAATCCGACGCAAACCGGCGATGAGAGCGCATTTAGAGGGGTGGAGTATGCTGTAGGTTTCTTTGGAGCGCCCGCTCATAGCGCGCCAAGTGTTTTTGGATTTTATGCTCAGAACTATGTCATCCCGGGATCATCCATCGTTGGTCCAGAGTTTCAGCTGGAGACTCCAGGAGACATCTTCTCCGAGATGAATATTTTAGAAAGTGATTGGATTCGCGTTCCCCTCATCGGACCGAGCAGCACGGGAGCTAGTCTCACTCTAGACCTAAGCACAACGGGTCAACTGGGTACGTTGGCCACGCAAGGGGTTGAACCTCTTTTAGACGGCATCGACACGCTGTTTTATCACGGGAAAATGGGAAGCGATGTTCGCTCAGCATTTGAGACTGCGCTTAGTGAGCTGTCGCCTGCACAGATGGTGCGGGTCGCGGTCTATCTAGCAGTCACATCACCGCAATTCAGGGTCAATCAATAAATCATAAGGGTGCTCTCTCATGTTAATGACACGACGAAAGTTGTTACAGTCTTCGATGTTTGCAGCGAGCTTTCCGTTTATCGAACGATGCAGTAGGCTTGTCGGCAGCGCCCAGACGACCGCTGCTTCCGACTATAAAGCCCTCGTTTGTGTGTTCCTTTTTGGAGGCAACGATGCGAACAATCTCCTGGTTCCTACTGATCAAATGAATTATGGTCTCTACGCGAACGCTCGAGGACAGTTGGCGCTGCCACAGTCACAACTGTTGCAATTGCCTGGAACATCGTTTGGCGTTCATCCGAGTGTGCCAGAGATCCAATCGCTCTTTTCAGCGGGAAATCTGGCCTTCGTTGCCAACGCAGGATCTTTAGTGTCTCCTCTTACCAAGGCACAATACCCTTCTTCGTCACCCGGGCAGATCCCACAGAATCTCTTTTCTCACCCTGATCAGGTCGCCATTATGCAAACAGCGGCCCCAACATCATCTGTGATTCAAGGGTGGGGTGGCAATATTATTGACGCGATTTCCCCAAGCTATCCAGGGTCCACACTGCCGCTCGCGGTCTCATACAATGGCGCGGCCACATACATAAATGGCAAAAACTCTGTGGGTCTTATCGCACCATCACAGACGGGCTCATTTCCATGTTCGGAAGGAAATGCATGTAATGCCGTGGAAAGCGCCATGCAGAAAATTCAAGTTTGTAGCGATAGCGTTTTACTCGTGCAACAGGATCAGTTGATTTCCTCAAATATGTCCAGCGTGGACGAGATTTACTCTAAAGCGTTGTCTCAGGCGACTCCCTTTAAGGCGCAATTTTCATCTGGCGGAATCGGAAGCGAGTTAGCCCAGGTCGCTCGCATGATCCAACTACGGCAAGTAATTGGTGCGCAGCGTCAGGTATTTTTTGTTGGCCTCGGCAGCTTCGACACGCATGCAAATCAACTGGCCTATCATGCAACTTTGTTGTCACAGTTGAGCAGCAATCTAAACGCGTTTGCTGAGAGTTTACAAGAAATGAATGTCTACAATGACGTAACACTGTTCACTCTGTCAGACTTCAACCGGACCCTGCAACCAAACTCATCAGGGGGAACCGACCACGCGTGGGGAAGCCATCTTATCGTGATGGGAGGTGCTGTAAAAGGGAAGAATATTTATGGTACCTTCCCCACCCTCGAACTAGGTGGGCCTGATGACGTCTCTACGGTCGGCAGATTTTTACCGACCACATCCATATCTCAGATGGGAGCAAATTTGGCGTCATGGTTTGGTGTGCCAGATGGTCAATTGCCCGCAATTTTTCCAACTCTTGGCAATTTCCCGAACTATGAGCTAGGTCTTTTATGAATCTCTTTCAACGTGTGGCCTGGAATCGAACGCTGACGCGTTAGGACGAAGAAATTGAGATGACAATAGTGGCGCTCACACGAAGTTAGGGTCATAAGTCGCAAACCTTTTGACAAGTTTGATTGGCTTGATAAGCAGCCATATCCTTTTGTCTGATTTCGAAAGTTTAGTTTTCGCGCCAGAGTGGAAATGGTTGCCGAGTAGATCGTCGAAAGTCCGTTATCAGTTCTCGAATACGCGGGCGTCGCTTGTCGAGTGTCTCGACAAGCATGGTTAGATCTCTATCGTGCCCGTCATACCATTCCTGAGGGATTCTTTTGGCGAGATTCCATATATGTTCGATCGGAAGTTCTTCCAGTCGGGTAAGCCAAGGTTCGAAGCTTTGCCAACCCGTCACTTCCCGATATACGGAGCTTCTAGCGTAGACCCCTCTCAACGGGGCGTCTGTAAACTTCCATGATTCTGCATTGAAGCAGTACCCCTGATCGATAAAGGCAGCCTTGTATGTTTTTTCACGGCGTTCCTTGTAAAAGATTGCCTGCCGTCCATCCGCGTTGCAGGCCCACTTATCAAAAGCCAAAAAGCCTCCCAATTCATGAAGATTGTTGAGAGTTGTGAGGAGTTTTTCAGGTAAGTAGTCGACGGTCTGTCCAGGGAACAGTCCTCCGACAAGCCGCGAGCCGAACTGCAGCCCCGCCTGGCAAGGCTCCGTGGAGTGACCTCGAGCAATGACTAGATCTGCTGTCCGCGCAATAAGTGCATTGTCTACATGGACAATTTCACAGGGTGGTACGGACAAACCAATACTCTCGGCGATTTTCGTTGCCAGCCATTCATTTGCCAGCACGCGAACATGTTGCGGGTTATTTTGAAACTTTACGACATAAGCATAACCGTCATTGCACAGAAGGAGCGAACTTTGTGCTCCACCACGCATTCGACGTACAAATTGAGTGGCGCGTATAGTCAATGTTTTTCCCGTCCTGTGGGTTGACCTTTTGTCAAGCTCCTAGTGAACGGGCATTTATAAAACGGCGAATCGATTGAGCCGTAGTGCCACCATTGATTTGTTTCTGAACGCTCAAAAGGCGATTGCAGGCCTAATTCTCTGACCGAAGCTCTCTCCTCAGGATTGTTTCTAGTTCGTTCGGAGCGCAGCTTCCATCCTTTTCGATGAGGAGCGGCCCAAATGAGGCATCTAGGAGGTCGTGAAAAATAGACGGAGCATCTCGGGAATCGATCTGTTCCCAATCGCTCAAAATTTCCATCGCGAGTTGAAGTTGCTCTCCTTCCGGATATTCCTTGTCCCAGCCTGGACGGGTATAGACGTCCAGGTGGCCAGTGCCGTCCGGAAGACTCGTGAGGCTCAACACAGCGACAGGTCGACCGTTTTCGCTCTCTGATTCCCCAACATATTTCAACAGGATGTACCGAATTTGAAGATCTTCTGCCATGCGCCCCAACCAAAGACAATATCCCGCTCTCCACCCCTAAGCAATTCAAAATCCAAGATGTTAGCCGTTGGATGAGAGGACTACGGGAGGCGAAATCAGATTTTACCGTAAGTGTCCCCTTGAGTGAAACTGAGAAATGACACCTAGGCAGAAGAGGGAATTGTTTCAGCAATGTTTCAAACACGATCCGCGACCGAACCGTGAGGGTGTTGAAATTCACAGTCCGCCGTAACGCAATCGTACGATCCACATATTTCGTCAATTCGGCCGACGAATTTAACCGGATAAACTCCTTTCGCCCCATGCCTCTATGGGGACTAAATTTATGGCTGCAGTGTGGATTGTCACGCGCCGATAAGAGCGGGGATGGAAAAAAAGCCATGCAGTGTCTCTTGTGGACGGATCGGAAGGTCTGCAAAGGGAGCCCTCGATTGTTGATCACAGGGTCGGATCGAATCCCATCTAATATTTTGTAGTATCTTCTGCCTAACCAATAAAACAGAAACAATCTGGTCAACATCACAGTTCTTGCTCCAGTCACCAGGCATTCGAGGCACAAATCCCGTTAAAGTCGATTCCGTGAGAGACGCGATCCTATCCCTCCAGTAAGAAAATGTTGATTCAGTCCAATGGTCTCTGTAAATCCTGCTGTCCGAATACCTTGTTGCCAATGGTTGCAGGAGCACACAGTGCTCGGAAGCGAACATTTGCCGGTGACCAATAAAAGCCACACGTACTGCTGTCTCTTTCTCTCGATGAATAAAGATCGCCTGACGGCGTCTTGTATTGTTTGCCCAGAGATCCAGTAGCAGCATTCCGACGAAATCAGCCCGATTTTCGATTCTATCCATCCAAGTAACAGGCAGATAATCATAAATCCGGTCTCCGGCTCGCGTGCCGAAGCATTGAGAGCCAAAGTAATAGCCCGAAGTGGGCCATTCTCTTGCACTATCTAGAGACTCGGATGAAATCTCAGGGCAATTTCGTATGAAGGATTCTGAGAGGAAAATAGGCTGCCAAGGTGGGACTGGAAGGCCGATCAGGGTTGCGAGTTCCGAACCAAGGGCTTCTCGAAGAGCACTCCGCGCACCAGACCTCCCTATAGGTATCTTAACTACATATTTGAGACCATCTGTAGCTTCAATCAGGATGCTGTTTGACCGGCTACCCGTCCTTCTAATAAGACTCACTGCAGATATACCAAACGCAGTTGCGGGACAAGTTTGCTCCAAATTCTTACAAAGTGGCGCAAATCTCTTGAACACTGGAGAACCTCTTTCGCAGAAACCAAAATGAAACATTCTTGCCATTCTGTTGCAATTCGGGACGACAGCGAGCATCTAAAATATTAGAGTTTTCTTAGATAGTGGAAAACCCTATATTATTGCCGTCAAATTGGAAAAGGAACTTAAGTAACAATTTTTTCGAAACCAAATCCTAAGGGTTAAGACGGAAAGTCGGCCAACTCGAAAAGGATAGAGATGATCTCTTGTTCCAGTAAATTGCAAGCGGAGGCCAGTCAGCAGCGTTGATAACTAGCTAGCCACCCCAGAGGATTGCGAAGAGTAATAACTATCCAACCAGCTTGCTTTATAGATACCATGCGTGTTGAGGATAGGCGCGTATTCCTCTCGCGTTTGAAATTCAGGCGCCTGAATAAACTGCAGCGAAAGTGTCCTTTCCCAATGGGCATTTTGCAAACCACCGACGGCGCGACTAGACCGTTCGAAAGTCCCGTGTCTCCGGTTTCAGCGCTGGATCTCCCCTTGTCCAGCCTGCCGAACTGTGTACCAAATTGCATCTTTAATAGCCGTTCTGGATTGCCATCGGGAAAGAACCGTCTTAGATTGCCCAGGGTGGTGCCTACCTTTAACTACTAGACGCAGGGCGCGAGAGCGTACTTTCCCGAAATAGTGGCTTCCGCGACTCTAGGCGAAATCGGCAGGCGAAGTTATCTGAGTTATAGTCGGGCGACATTAGCTCATGAAAATCCTGTGATATCGCAAGCTCAAATACAAGGGCATATCAGCCTTTTCCATTTTGGGAATGCTGGAAGCTCGCACTTCCATTTTGGGAATCTCGTGCCATATTCGACTTCCGGATATATATATAAGCGAGGCACGATGCTACATACTTGCTCTGGTTATTTATTGCTTTGACGAAAGTGAGGATTGTTCGTGACGAGGATACGGGACCCATGCTGGATCTCTTCGGGGCCCTCGCGTGCGTCGAAGACATCGAGTAGGAGATTGTAGCCGAAGTAACCCAGCTAGTGCATGAGCTTTGGATTCTTCAAAATTCTGCTAGTGAATCGACGAGCCAAAGTGTTTTTTGCGAATTCATCGGCTTAGTGACTAAAAGGGATAAAGCTCACCTGCAACGAATCCCGATGTTAGTAGGTGTTGTTAGCTATCAAGTAGTCGGGTCGGTTGTTGTATATACGCACAAAGGCGTCTTACGAAAATGAAGATACGTCTCGTCATCTGTCTGGTTTGCATTTTGGAATTGTCCATCTTGGCAATAGCGTTCGAACAATGCGCATATGCATATATCGATCCCGGCTCGGGTCTTTTGGTTTTTCAGTTGGGTGGATCCATGTTAGCCGGTGCGCTTTTTGTATTGCGCAGAAAGTTGCGCCGGTTGCTGGGCCGTGGACGTCCTATGGAGGAAGGGGTGTCGCGACCCGACCAGTCCACCGTAGCTGAGGAGTCCGCCCGTGATGCAAAGTAATACGCGAAGCCTTCAGACGTTTCGTGATCCTGCCGGCTCTTTGCACATCGAGAATGGCAGAGTCTTCCGAACGGTATCGCCCCCATACGCAGAGGTGGTTCTCGGGTTTATTCGTTCCGATGTTGGCGCAAGATGGGTTGCTTCCGGCCGATTGGTTTCGACTGCGGTCAAATCGTGGCAAGAGGATGGAGCGGTGTTGTTGGAGCACGAACGCATCCCTTTTTCTTCTTATCCTTGGGAATGGACACCGGGTCAGTGGGGTGCAGCAGGAAACTTAACGCTGGATTTGTGTGAAGAACTGCTCGACTTGGGTCTGATCCTGAAAGATGCGACTCCATTAAATATTTTGTTCGATGGCCCGCGCCCAGTCTTCGTTGATGTTTCATCGGTAGAAAAACGTGATCCAGCTAATCCAATCTGGCTGGCATATGCTCAGTTTGTCCGGACCTTCCTATTGCCTCTGGCAGCAAGCAAATACTTAGGTTGGCCGCTCTCGGCATACCTGCAGAGGCGCGATGGCTATGAGCCTGCTGACCTTTATCCGTATCTTCCTACTTTTCGACGTTGGAGTTGGCCTCTTCGTTCACTGGTAACGTTGCCCTACCTGCTTGAGAACCGCAAGGACATGAGGACTTCAGCATTGGAAGGCCGATGGAAGAAAACACCAGATCTTGCAACTGTTATGTTGCGACACACGTTGCGTTCACTACGCAAGACTTTGCGCTCTCTTTTGCCGGAAAATATGCATTCACGTTGGAGCGGATATCCAGAAAGTGCGCGCCACTATTGTGAGGAAGACCAAGTGGCGAAAAAGGAGTTTCTTAGACGCGCGCTTCTGATGACAAAACCAAAGACGGTACTTGATTTAGGCGCCAATACTGGAATTTATTCCCGCCTTGCGGCCAGCCACAATGCGAGAGTTGTGGCATGGGATTCCGATGTCTCAGCATGTCAAGCCAGCTGGCGCATAGCACACGCTGAGAAGTTGTCTATCCAGGTAGTGGTGGCGGACGTAGCCCGCCCCGCGCCCGCGGTGGGTTGGCGCAATGCCGAATCATTGTCCCTGTTGGACCGCGCGGACTCCCAATTCGATTGTGTCTTGATGCTGGGTCTGCTGCATCATTTGCTTCTGTCAGATCAAATCCCTTTGAGTGAAGTGGCAAGACTGACGAGGGATCTCACACGCAACTGGCTGATCATTGAATGGGTGCCCCGATCCGATCCGCGGTTCATCGAGATTCTTCGTGGAAGGGACGCCTTATATGGTTTCCTGAATGAGGATATCTTCCTGAATGCGTTCCTCAATTATTTTTCTTGTGTACTTCGAGAGCCTTTAACAAATGGACGTATTCTTTTCCTTCTCAAAGCCATATAAGGACCGGTCGAAAGCATGCCGACATCATTGCGAGGTCTATTGAAAAGTCGCTGGTTCATGGAGGGGGCCGGAGCCACAATGCTGCTGCTGGTCACTTATCTCTGGCCGTTGCTCTCCCCTTATCATCTTATTATCTATCACAACCCTCTATCTGTTTCTACTGTAGCGATCGGCTTGGCTGTTGATGTGGGTATCGCATGGCTAATATCGACTGCCATGTTTGCTCTGCTTGATCACTACGATCCGAAACAAGACTGTCCTCTTTGGGGAGTTGTTTTTTGCGCGTTGGGGGTAAGAGCAGTCGACCTTGCAGTTTTTCTATTGAGTCCTGGCTACATAAACATTCATTGGGGCTTAAGCAGTCGCATTGCCCTATTATGTACGATGGGCGGTGTAGCGTTAACCATCAGATATCTTTTTCCCCAGATCTTCCGGCAAGGCATTCAAACTGCTCGGATCGGGCTCGCGATATTTGGGGGTTCTATTTTCTGGATACTTCCACAACTCGTATTTACCGGAGAGCGCACGCGTGCGCCTGCCCCAAATACATTTACGAAACCCGTTCACAAATCGTCCATATCATCGGCTAGGGTTGTGTGGATCCTTCTGGATGAGCTTTCGTACGACCAGGTTTTTGATCATCCGCAAGCCGATATCAAATTGTCTCACTTCGATAAAATAAGAGACGAAAGTGTATCGTTTTCGAATGTTCAGCCCATAGGCTATTTCACGGAGCGGATCGTGCCGTCGCTGTTCCTCGGACGCAAAGTAGACAACATACGAAGCTCCATGCACAGAGACTTATACGTCCATGATGCCGACTCTGGGCGATGGCAGCCATTCAATCAGCGCGTCTCGCTCTTCGGCAAGGCAAAGGAATTGGGTTGGACCACGGGAGTTGCAGGCTGGTATAACCCATATTGTCACATTCTGGCAGGGGTTTTGGACTCATGCTACTGGCAAACGGCTTCTTCTTTTCCCCACGCACTCTCTGGTGACAAATCGTCTATCGTCAACGCACTGACCTTTCCTGCGGACCTGCTTTTCTCTCATTTAAACAGAGCCGACCCGCCGTCGGAGATAGGGGCTAAGGCCCATGCGAAAGAATGCAATGATATAACAGCAGCCGCCTCTTCGCTGATACAAAATGAATCCATTCGCTTTGCATTCATTCATCTTCCGGTTCCACACCCGCCGGGAATGTACGACAGGAAGACCGGCACTTTCGGCGTGAGGGGTACCTATCTCGATAATTTAGTATCCGCCGATAGCGTACTCGGAAATCTTCTTGCAGTAATTCAAAGAACATCCGCAGCCTCTCAGACAATTCTGATTGTGTCTTCCGATCACTCATGGAGAACCAACATGTGGCGGGCCAGTGATATGTGGAGCAAAGACGAGGAGCGCGCTTCGAAGAGCAAGTTCGATCCCCGTCCTGTCCTACTGATTCATTTCCCTGGCTATGATCCTGGCGAGGTGCGGACAGAACCTTTTCCTGAGATCGAAACCAGCGCGATCATTCGAGCGATGCTGACAAGCGAGCTTCAGTCAAAGGCAGACCTGGATATGTGGCTCGACGCCCAAGGGGTGACGAAAGGCCAAAATCTATCGCCAAACCCTAATATCGATGATCAAGATTTTAGAGTCTTATCAACCACAGTCGGAGTGCACTTCTCAAGCAGACAGAAGTTTCAGTATCTACTCGTGAGGTCCGATCTTCCTTCCAAAGGAAAGAAGAAGTAACATCTCGACTTGTCGACCGGTAGCTATGGCCGACCGGACTTTCTTCATTGCAAATTCGCGAGCGTAGACGATGTTTAACTGCTCCGTTTTCCTCGTCCTCAGGCAGACTAACGGTAGAAATTTGGCACGTCTCCTCTAACTCTTCGTCCATTTCTGCACTGCACCAGCAAACGTAAACATCGAAAAAGGTGGCAGAACATAAGGCCAATCCCCGCGTCTCCGAGTCGCTTCTTTGAAATACTTCAGATTGCGCGATGTTGATGTGCGTCGTGGCACGGGCTAAAACGTTCCCGAAGTCTACGAAAGCAAGATCCAGCCTAGCCGGAGTATGCGCAAAGGTACCGCGGTAACTAGCGAAGTCAAAAAGCTTCATGTATCGTCAGCTTACTCACAACAAAAACACGCACTGAGGCCACCTTTCGTGCGGCCTCTTTTTTGTCTTTCGGAGACAACTAAATCGCCAATCAGAGATAAAGCATTACGTAATCGTTTTCACGCAATGTCGCGTGCTGATAGGCACATCTCAAACAGGAAGATATTGACTGTCATTCTTAGATCCTTCAGGCTTACGCAAGAGCAATCCGTGCCATGGACAGGAGCGTCTACTGGGCCTGCAGAACTATCGTTGCTGATCGGAAATGGAGGCTGTGCGTGAGGGGAGAGTCGAGGGGCAGACGTTGGTTCTCGGCATGTGTCCGTGCCAAGGCAACTCGACCTGATATCTCGGTGTATGTGCACGCCGTATTCAAAAATGACTTGGCAATGCTTTCTCTATAAAAGTGTTTATTAGGAAACTGTAATCACAAGGGGAAAACAGACACTATTCCGTCGTGAACACGTCGCCTTGCCGCACCGATATGAGAACTAACCACGTTGTGCGTGGCAAGAGAGTGCATCATGTCTTCAAGGTCGGTCTTCGTCTCATCTCTGGTTACGTTGCTGCTATCCGCGTCGATGGGAAGTTCGCAAACCTCCTCCCCAAGGCAACTGGCGGAAGCTCGGATTGCGGACAACAGTAATCCAGTGTCCGAATCGGGAGGACCGGTTACAGGGCCACTCTCGTCCGCCGCAAACGGTAACGTGCTCGTAAACACGACAGTCCAGGTGAGTGCAGGAAGTCAATCAAACGCGACGGATCGCAACGCGCCGGAACCATTCCACGCGTCGGCTGCCGAGGTCATGTCCTCAGCCGGAACGTACGGCGATTTTTCGCGTTATCTTCAACTATTTCCCGGCGTTGTATTTAACACCGACGAGAGTGACGATGTTCTTGTGCGCGGAGGAAATCCAATCGAGAACCTATATTTGGTAGATGGGATTGAAGTGCCCAATATCAATCACATTGCGACGGAGGCGAGTACCGGAGGTCTTGTGTCAATGATTGACACAACAGCTCTAGACAATGTAGATCTACGCACCGGTGGTTATGACGCAAGTTATGAAGAGCGCCTATCCTCGATTGTTGATATTCATACACGAGAAACCAAGTCCAATCAGAGACACACAGAGATGGATTTCGGTTTTGTCGGAGCAGGCGGTGTTACAGAATCACCGCTGGCTGGTGGCGGATCTCTATTGGTGTCTGCCCACAGGAGTTTGCTCAATCTTTTTACGAACGATATCGGCCTCGATGGAGTTCCCATCTATACGAATGGTATGGTGAGTGCGCACAAAAAGCTGACGTCCAAGGATGAAGTATCCGTGCTCGGTTTAGGAGGCGCCGACTCGATCAATATCAAGCCTCAGAGTTTAGATTGGGTCGAGACAAACACCATTCAGACGCAATACAGTGGTGGGCGAGCGACCATGGGTGTGCGCTGGCAGCATATGTTTTCTCGCCACAATGTCGGCAACCTGACTGTAAGCGATTCGGAGCAGCACGAGACTATCAATCAACAGAATCAGTTCGTTGACACCAACGTTCCAGGGGAACACTCCCCGCTATCAGATGTACTTACGCCTGTATACTCCGAGCAAACTCACGATGGCATGCTCAATGTCAGATACGATGATTACCTAGCCTTTGGCCCAAAACTGACCGTAATCGCTGGAGGGACTCTGCACTCGTATCGGATTAATTACGATGTGTCGCAACCAGAAGGTCAGCAATCTGCCCTTAACAGCAATCCGGAGTACACGGACGCAACCTCTTTTACACCACATCTCACAACCCTGGAAAGAGGAGGATATGCCGAGGCGACCTGGCATGTTAACGATCGTTGGAGTCTTAGTGGGGGTGGACGTACAGAGATGTTCCGGTTTGGAGGACATAAGACGGTCACGCCAAGGTTGAATTCGGTTGTTGTGCTGTCCTCCCACACCGCAATGCATGCGAGCTTCGGCCAATATTCCCAAATGCCGTCGTTTATCTACCTAACAGCTTGGCCGCAAAACTATAAGCTGAATCCAATTCGTGCTCAGCATGTCATTGCAGGTGTCGACTTTTACAACGGTCACGGCAGCAAGTTAGGCATCGAAGCATATCAAAAAACCTATCGCGATTATCCCGTTTCCACTGAGTACTCAACACTGTCTCTCGCTGACATGGTTGACACTCTAGGGCAACAGTTTCTGTGGATTCCATTGATCAGCCAGGGCACCGGCACGGGGCGAGGAATTGAAGTATTTGGGCAGACTCATCTCGGCTCACACATCCTTGGACAGGCAAATATCGCCTATTCGCGAGCCGAGTACGCTGGGCTCGACGGCATCAAACGACCCGGCAATTTCGACTATCCCATAGTCGCAAACTGTGCGGGTGTCTATCAAACAGGTAGGAAGTATGAAGCGAGTTGGCGTTATGAATATTCGACGGGCAGGCCCTATACTCCCTATCTTCTCAATGTTGCCGCGGCACAGGACAGGCCGATTTATGATCTGAACCGAGTCAACGCGCTGCGGGGGCCCGCATATTCTCGATTGGACCTTCAATTCGACCGCACTGTCTTCATCGGTTCGCAACGAATCATTGCATATGCTGGACTCGAAAATCTCTTAGATCGACAGAACCTACTTGGTTATTACTGGATGCCACGTCTCGGCGCGATGGGCGGCTGCATAACAGATCCGGAGAGGTGTGTAAGTGCACAGTATCAGATGTCGCGATTCCCAAATTTCGGCTTGCGATATGCATTTTGAGCCCATTTGATGTTGACCGATTTGATGCGGCGTCTCCTGGGAAACGCCATCTACCCGCAGTCGTTCTCAAGGTTAGAGCATCGAGAACTCATGGATCAGGTTGATGTCGTCAGGGTGCCGACGACGTCATATGCTTTCCGGATATTCGCGTGACCGCCAGGAGGGCGAGGCTGTAAGGCTAAGGCGCTCCAAGAGCTGGGCTGTAAATGTATCCGCCTGGCATTTCCTTCGAGTGGCACGGAGAGTCCTGGCATGGGTATTTCCACGGCAGGTCGCAAGGGTTGGCAGACGTGAACTTCATATCTCGTATTAGGATCTGTCTAAGGAGCAAGTCAGAGATGATCCGGTTGATATCGCAGGGTGCCACCCATGCTATTGGCACCTTAGAAACAAGCTCTCTTAAGGATGATTCATTAACAGAGAGGATCAAATCTTGCCAGTAAGAAAAAGCCTCTTCAGTCCAACCACCACGATATATCCTGCTATCTGAATATCGTCCCGCCATTGGCTGCGGCATTTCCTGACGCGAAGCAGAGAACATCTTACCGTGCCCGATAAAGATTGCCCGAATCTCAGCGCGGTTATGACCCCGGATAAATAATGCCTGTCGACAAGTTGAGTTGCTCGCCCACATATCCAGTAGGAGCAT
>Ga0207035_1077_pt1 | contig 26833 bp, 15 predicted proteins | sample Alteio_BWMinCont_77_FD_153272 | JGI IMG/M metagenome (GOLD analysis project Ga0207035, IMG submission 153272) | Enriched cells from forest soil in Barre Woods Harvard Forest LTER site, Petersham, Massachusetts, United States -... | ecosystem: Environmental > Terrestrial > Soil > Temperate forest >... | reverse complement strand
GGCGCATTTATATTCGTTTTCAACGTTTGTACAGCATCGGGTAATGTTGTACATACTTAACTCCCAACGTATGAAGATCTCATTATTTATTGCAATTATTTTTTTTGCGGCAGGTACTGTTGCTATAAAAGCACAGGGTACTTCAAAGCCCGTAAAATTTATCGAGAACATACAAATCATTCCCGGTTCTTATTCGGGTGAAAGTATTATAGCCGATAATAAAGAATATAAAAAGACAGTTACAGAAAGTCCATCAACTATTGTTGCAAACAATTCTATCGAAAAATCTTCTTCACTACAATTCAAATATGCATTGATATTGGATGAAGAAGTGGAAGTTATTACCAATTTCAAGTTGTATAGTTTTATTGATAGCTGGATGGATACCCGTTACCGTTATGGTGGTACCAGCCAGGATGGAATTGATTGCAGTGCTTTTGCTTCTATATTGGAGAATAATGTTTATGGATTAAACATACCACGTACTGCAAAAGAGCAATATGATATTTGCAGTAAAATATCCAGAGCTAATTTGCAGGAAGGCGACCTTGTTTTCTTTAATACAAGAGGTGGTGTGAGCCATGTTGGTGTTTATCTTTGCAATGGTTATTTTGTACACAGTAGCATACGTGGTGTTACTATTAATAGTTTGAGTGATGATTATTATAACCGCAAGTTTATTAAAGGCGGGAGAATTTCTTTAAACAATAATTAGACCCTAGCGTTCTCGTTGAACATCTAAAAGCTCAATAACGGTATGCCATACAAGTGAGTGACACAAGAATGATGCTATGGAAAATGAATGTTGATAACCCAAAAATCAATTCTTTTTTCTTATTCCCGAACGTTTTAGTATGGTGTGGACAACAGGAATAATATCCGGAGATAGTTTTAGTGTTAGCGTACCTGTTATGTATAAAATAATGAAAGCTAAACTCCTGATTATTATCCATATAAATCCCAGATGTTTATCAAACAAAAATGAGCAACAATAAAAGCAAAGTACTCCGAGTATAAGTGTATATAATGTTTTAATAGTAAAAGGCTGCAGGTTAAATTTTTTCTTTAAGAACCAATACCGTATTGCATTGTACACGGTGAAAGAAAATAAGCTTGCAATAGCCGGACCGAGAATTCCTAAATAATATTTTGTAAGAATATAGTTTAGCGGAAGAGTAATTATTAATAAAATAATACCTGTAAAAAATTCAAATTTCCAAAGGTTAGATGTACCAATGATCTGTGCATTTACACCAGTACCCATATCTATGATTCTTGTAATGCCAATAAAAAAGAATATCCAACGGGCTTTATCATATCCAGTTTGAAAATGAAAAGTTTTAATGCCATCAGTAAAATTGAGCCATATTAATGCAAAAATACCCACAGCAAATATCAATTGATTAATGGAAGAGCGATGATAGATACGATTGATCTTGGCAAGGTCTTTATCTTTCCATGCTTTTGAAAGAGCAGCGATGGAAGAGGCTATGATGCCCCGCTGTGGCGCTTGTATAATGCTGGCAATATTTTGTGCCAATGAAAAAACTGCTACCGCCGCAAGGCCTTCTTTAAGTACAGAAGCAATAAGAATAGAATCGAAAACGGATGCAATAGAATAAACGAGGATGCCACTAAAAATATAAGATACAAATGTTACTATTTTTTTAAAGAATTTTTTTGTAACGATACTAACGTTAAAGGTTATATGAAAATTACCCTTCAACAGAAGATAGATCATCAATGTTATTGCAATGCCAAGATAGGTGAAGGAATAGATGCGGATAAACGTATCGAACTTTGCTAATATTCCGGCAAACGTAAGTACAATAAGTATTGTGGTGAATAAACGAAAAAGGACTTCCCGTAGAAAATTGGTGACAACAGACTCTCTAAGTTGCCAGGCATAACTTTCTAAAATGGAATATAACGTAAGACCGAGGCCAAAAGGAAATATCCAATAATAATATTGCACCAGTTCGGGGGAGTTTTGTCCAAACTTTCTTATTACTAGATCTTTAAAGACAATACCACTGATTACAACAAGGCAAAAACCAATTAAAGAAACCAGTACTGCCCAACTAAACATATCATTCTTTTTCTTTGGAAGATTATCATCGTAATAAGGATAAAATTTGTAGATGTAAGCAGTCATACCAAAGTTGGCGAAAGAAAACATTACGTTGGCAATAGCAACAAATATTCCTGTAAGTCCATATTCCGATTTGGTAAAGCCTCCTTCCCTGGTAAACAAATATGTATTAAGAAAACCAAGCCCAAAGCCAATATACACCACTACTGAAGAAATAATACTTTGCTTTCGTATCTGCGACATACTGTTGTTTGCTGCTAAATTAATCTACCTTTTTTGTATTGATATAGAAATTTCTGTCTACAGAAAAATTGTTATCTCCTTCAGGATATAATTTCAATGTTTGCCAGCTTTCCGTTGGCTTTATCCAACGTTCGCCTTTGAAATTAATTTTCAATGGAAGGTCAAATCCAGAAATACAATTTGTCCAACGATAAGAGAATGTTGCATCCTCAATTTTATATTCTAATGTCGGAATTTTTATTGTTCTTAAATATTGATCAAATACTTTAGAGAAATCAATTTTAGATTTAGCGCTGATGTAATCTTCGATTTGTTTGGTAGTGACCGTTTGATGATAAAACGTTTTATTCAAGCCTCTTAATATTTGCCTGAATAATGAATCATTATTAATTACTTGGCGGATGGTGTGCAGCATATTAGAAGCCTTATAATAAATATCTTCTCCGGGCTCATCATTTACTCCATAAGGAGTAATGATGGGTTCTTTATTCTCAATATTTTTCCGTAAACCAATAACATAATCATCGCCAGCTTCTTTGCCGTAATAATATTCGGTAAATAATGCTTCACTGTAATTAGTAAAACCTTCATGCACCCACATATCAGCAATATCTTTGGTAGTGATATTATTACCAAACCATTCATGCCCGCTTTCGTGTACAATAATAAAATCCCATTTCATTCCCCATCCACTGCCACTCAAATCATGGCCATAATAACCATTCTGGTATCCGTTACCGTAAGCTGTGGCGCTTTGATGCTCCATACCAAGATACGGAGCATCTACTAATTTATATCCGTCTTCATAAAAAGGATAAGGGCCAAACCAATATTCAAATGCCTTCATCATTCTTGTTGCATCCTTGAATTGTTTTTTGGCTTTTTCCAGGTTATAATCCAATACCCAGTAATCCATTGTGAGATTACCTTTCTCTCCTTTGTATATTTCTCCAAAATGAACGTACTTACCAATATAAGGAATAAGGCAATAATTATTGATTGGAGCTTTTACTTCCCAGCGATAAGTTTTTGTTCCATCATTGTTATTGGTTGTATCAGTTAACCTGCCATTACCAACAGCTATTAGTGTATCCGGTACTGTTATGGTTAAACTTGCACCGTCATCCGGTTCATCGCCTTGGTAATCTTTGCAAGGATACCAAACACTCGCACCCAATCCTTGGCAGGCAATACTTACCCATGGCCTTCCTTCTTTATCTTTTTTTATAACTAAACCGCCATCCCATGGGGGTTTTACTGCTATTGTTGGTTTGCCGTGATAAAAAACAGTCATTTTATAATGCTTAAAAAGTCTATCATCATTTTGAAATTTAAAAAAATAAACATTTCCTTCATTATCAAAATTCGTTACTACTTGTTTTGTTTCACCATTTTCGATGTTTTGATCATATACTACGCTATCAATGATCAAAGGTTTTTGTAAATCTATTTGTATTGTATTATAGCCATTCTTTAGCTTTTTAAAACTGATAATATTATAGCCGCTAATAGTACTGTCCTCAATATTAAATTTCACATTCAAATCATATCGCTGCACATCCCACCAATCTCTTCCAGATCCATTGCTTCCACGCAATGTATCAGAATGTGTAAACGGCTGCGAAAATGCAGAATAGAAAATAATAATTAAGAAATAAAAAATAAGAATGTGCCGAACAAATTTCATTTGCTAAATTTAGTTTTTATTGCACAAAGATGAAGTTAAAAAATCTATCTTTTATACCATTTATAAAACTGCAAGTTCTTGTGTCTTGTATCTTGTGCCTTGTATCTTGTGCCTCACATCAACATCCTGATAAAAAAATATTTCATTACAACGAAAGCAACGGCATTGCTTCGCTTGATCCTGCTTTTGCAAAAAACCAATCTGTAATGTGGGCAGTGCATCAGTTATACAATACGTTGGTTGAAGTTGATGATAATATGAAACTGGCTCCGTCATTAGCAAAGAGTTGGGAGATTAGTGCAGATAATCTTACCTATATTTTTCATTTGCGTACCGATGTCTTTTTTCATGATGATGCTGTGTTTGATAATGGCAAAGGAAGAAAGTTTATTGCTTCTGATGTAGAATATAGTTTTAAACGAATCATTGATAAGAATACAGCAAGTCCAGGTGCATGGATATTTAATAGTCATGTTGGTATTGCTAACGGATTTAAAGCACTGGATGATTCTACGTTTCAATTAAAACTGATCACACCTTTTCAACCGATATTAGGAATATTGAGTATGCAGTATTGTTCAATCGTTGCTAAAGAAGCTGTTGAAAAATATGGAACTGATTTTCGCCGCCATCCTATTGGCACCGGCCCTTTTCAATTGGTGGCTTGGGAAGAAGGTCAGGCATTAATATTAAAAAAGAATGAACATTATTTTGAAAAAGATAGTATAGGAAATTCATTGCCTTATTTAAATGGTATAAAAATTTCTTTTAATGAAAGTAAAGCAACAGAATTTTTAGAATTTCAACAAGGAAGATTAGATTTTATTAATGATATTGATCCCTCATTTAAAGATGAAATACTCACAAAGACGGGTAACCTAAAAAAAGATTGGGAAGGAAAGATTTTATTGCAGAAACATCCGTATCTGAATATTGAATATTTCGGTATTTTAAGTGATACTAATAATGAACTGTTAAAAGGTTCCCCGTTAAGATTATTAAAAATCCGACAGGCAATTAATTATGGTTTTGATAGAAGAAAGATGATGTTATATATAAGAAATTCTATTGGCAAAGCAGCAGAGAATGGATTTGTTCCAATGGGTTTTCCATCATTTGATACTTCGGTTATTGGTTATCGTTATGATATAGGAAAAGCCAAACAATTATTGGCAGAAGCAGGCTTTCCAAATGGCAATGGACTTCCTGTAATTAAATTGCTTACCATTCCTGTTTATACTGATATCACCAGTTATGTAGCTAATGAATTAGAGCAAATAGGAATTCATATTCAAGTGGAAGTCGTACAAAAAAGTTTATTGCTCGATCAAACGGCTAAATCAGAAGCATTGTTTTTTCTCGGTAGCTGGATAGCAGATTACCCTGATGCAGAAAATTACCTGAGTGTATTTTATAGTAAGAACCCATCCCCGCCTAATTATACACGATACAGCAATCCGGGGTTTGATGCATTATACGATAAAGCGCTTGCAGAAAAAAATGATTCACTTCGATACAAATTGTATCAGCAGATGGACCAGTTAATGATCAATGATGCCCCGGTTGTCCCGCTTTGGTATGATATGGTTATTCATCTCGTTCATACTAACATCAAAAATTTTACACCAAATAGTTTGAATTTATTGGAACTACGAAGAACTAAAAAAATTAATAATTAATATCTTTGGGGACGGGCATTTGTTCTCTTTTCGGCATCGTTGTGTCACTCACTTATACAACATATCGCTATTGAACTTTTTTTAATTTACTCTTAAACACTTTCTCAAATTTTTCCACTTTCGGCCTAACTACCAACTGACAATAAGGAGCATCTCCGTGTTCATTAAAATAATTCTGGTGATAATCTTCCGCAGGATAGAACTTTTCGAAAGATTCCAGTGTAGTAATTATCGGGTTAGGATATGCGCCATTGGTATTCAGTTCTTTTTTATATTTTTCAGCTTTTGATTTTTGTTCTTCATTATGATAAAAAATTACACTGCGGTATTGCGTGCCTACATCATTTCCCTGCCTGTTCAATGTTGTAGGATCGTGTATTTCCCAAAATACTTCCAGCAATTCATCAAAGCTGATAACAGAAGGATCATACACAATGTTCAAACATTCTGCATGACCGGTAGTACCAGTGCAAACCTGTTTATACGTTGGGTTTTCAATATGCCCGCCACTATAACCACTGATTACTTTTATTACCCCATTTAGTTGTTGAAAAACAGCTTCTGTACACCAAAAACAGCCGGTGCCTAATGTAGCGGTGTCGGTATGTTGCAGCAAAGTGTCTTTATCCATATTAGTAAATTTTATAGTAGTTGATTGTTGTGCAAAAGAAGAAGATGCTACTAATATAAGTAACGCTAAAATGTTTCCTTTAATCATTGAAATTGTTTGTTCTAAATACGCAGAACTTCTATCTATAGATTTAAAACATTTTTTAGCAACAAAAGTTTAACACTTCATTTTTAAATATCTTTCATCTCCTGGTCGTGTTCTAATTTCTCCAATTTCTTTTTGCCATAAGACATTCTTGTAATTACTACAAACAAAACAGGAACAACAAAGATGGCGAGACTGGTTGCAGCCAACATACCACCCAACACTGTCCAGCCGATTGTGTTACGTGCAACAGAGCTTGCTCCTGTCGCTAACGCTAACGGTAACACGCCGAGAATAAAAGCAATAGATGTCATTAAGATGGGACGCAGCCGAAGTTTAACGGCTTCCAGTGTTGCAGCTATTACATCCATACCTCTATCTACTCTTTCTTTTGCAAATTCTACAATCAATATGGCATTCTTTGCAGATAATCCTATCAATGTAATTAAACCGATTTGCGCATATACGTTGTTGCTTAATCTTGGTATTAATGTTAATGCAACTATTGCACCGAACACTCCAATTGGTACTGCCAATAAAACCGAAAATGGTACTGCCCAACTTTCATATAAAGCCGCTAAGAAAAGAAATACAAATACAATTGATAAAGCAAAAATATAAACAGCGCTATTACCTGATTTTACTTCCTGGTAACTTAATCCGGAAAATTCATAACCATAGCCTTCCGGCAAAACCTTGTCAGCAGTACGTTGCAGCGCATCAAGAGCTTGACCACTACTATAGCCGGCGGCGGCACTACCGTCTATTTCGGCACTTCGGTAAAGATTAAAGTGAGAGATCAATGGTGCACTTTCGGTTAGCTTGTAACTTACTACTGTACTCAGCGGTATCATTTCTCCCGAAACATTCTTTACATAGTACTGTCCTATTTTAGTTATATCGTTTCTGAAAGAAGTATCAGCTTGTGCTACTACAAAAAAGTTTCTTCCATAAATAGTTAACTGGTTAATATATGTGCTGCCCATATACATCTGCATAGTATTATATACATCCGCAATATTCAACCCAAGCGATTTACATTTATCCCTGTCAACATTTACAATATAACCGGGAGTATGCGCAGAGAAGAATGTAAATGCACCCTGCGGCCCTTTATCAATTTCGGGTTGCTTCTTTACCTCAGCAACAAAACTGTTCACTACTCTTTCAAATGTCTTGATATCATCATTCGATTGCCGTTGCTCAACCTGTATACTAAAACCACCGGCATTACCAAGACCCGGGATGGCAGGGGGTTTTATAACAACTATTCTTGCTTCTTTAATAGAAGAAAAGCGTTTATTCAGCTCCGTTACTATGCCATCTATTTTTTCAGATTCTTTGGTTCTTTCATCCCAGGGCTTTAACTGCATGAACATACTGCCGCTGTTAGATTTTGAAGCGCCGGTTAAAAAGTTTATGCCTCCTAATGCTGCAGTATGATATACTCCCGGAACAGTTTGTGCCATTGCTATCATGCTGTCCAGAATATTGATAGCTCTTGTTGTTGAACCAGCTTCAGGTATTTCAAAAGTTACAATTAAACGGCCATCATCTTCTACAGGAATAAAACCAGTTGGTTTTGATTTAAATAAAAATATATCAGCAACAATAACGCATACTAATAATATAATGACCAGCACTGAACTTTTAATCCATTTTCCTACTCTTGAAGTATAGGCATTGCTGAGTTTTCCGAAACCTCTATCGAATCTGAAAAAGAACCAATTCAATCCTTTTGATTTTTCAGTTAAATGCTGTGGTTTTAATAATAAAGAGCATAATGCAGGTGTTAATGACAAAGCAACAAATGCAGAAATTAAAACTGAAATAGCAATAGTGATAGCAAACTGTTGATACAATCTTCCAACAATGCCGGGAATAAAACCAACAGGAACAAACACAGATGCCAATATTAAAGCTATCGCAATAACCGGCCCGGTGATATCCTTCAGAGCCTTTGCTGTAGCCTCTTTTGCAGAAATGCCTTCTTCATCAATATAATGTTGTACAGCTTCTACCACTACTATCGCATCATCTACCACAATACCAATCGCCAATACAAAACCAAACATGGTTAATGTATTAATAGTAAAGCCAAGTGGAATAAAAAATATAAATGTTCCAACAATAGAAACAGGTATTGCAAGCACCGGAATTAAAGTAGAGCGCCAATTCTGTAAGAATAAAAACACCACAATAGTAACAAGACCCAATGCAATTAATAATGTACGTACCACATCAGCGATGGAAACTTTTACAACGGTTACTGATTCAAACGGAACAACATAATTAATATCAGCAGGAAAATATTTTTTCATGCCATCCATTGCTTTGTAAACACCTTCAGCCGTCTGCAATGCATTACTTCCGGGAGCCTGGTAAACCAATAGGTAAGAAGCCCTTTTGCCATCAACAAAAGAATTAGCTGAATAACTTACTTTTCCCAATTGAATTCGTGCAATATCTTTTAAATAAACAATTGAATTTAGTTGAGGATTGGAACGAATAATAATATTTCCAAAGTCCTGTTCGGTAGTTAACCGGCTATTAGTAAAAACAGTAAATTCAAAAGCCGAAGAAGAACTTTGTGGAGGAACACCTGTAGAACCAGCCGCCACTTGTAAGTTTTGTTCATTAATTGCATTCTGAACATCATTGTATGTAAGACCTAATTGCGCAAGCTTATCAGGTTGCAACCATATACGCATTGCAAAATTATCTGCACGGCTGAACACATCGCCAACTCCGGGTACCCGTAACAGTTGGTCTCTTACATAAATGTTTGCATAGTTATCCATAAAAGGAATACTATGCGAACCATTGGGAGAATATATTGCAACCAGCATCAAAATACTTGGGTTGCGTTTTAAAGTAGTTATGCCTAACCGTTGTACCTGAGTTGGTAATGTTGGCGTAGCTATACCAACACGGTTTTGAATATCCAGTGCAATAATATTCGGGTTAGAACCAATATCCAGTGTAGCAGTAAGCGTAGAAGTTCCATTGTTGGCGCTATTGCTTTGCAGATAGGTGATTCCCGGCACACCATTCACCTGCGTTTCAATAGCAGTGGTAGTAGTTTGTTCAACCGTTTGTGCATCAGCGCCGGTGAAGTTGCTCGTAATTTGAACAGTAGGTGGAGTAATTTCAGGATACTGGCTTATTGGCATATTAATAATAGCCAGTGTTCCCACCATTAATAGCACCAATGAAATCACAATAGCAGTCACCGGCCTCCTTAGAAATATATTTGAAGAAACTTCACTCATACTATTTTTATTTTTTTGTGATCAGCTTCAATGCTACTATTAAGCATCGTTGTGTCACTCACTTGTACACTATACCGTTAGTCAGCCATTTTCCTAAACTATGATTTTATTGATTAATTAAATATTCGCAATCATCATAATCGTGTAAATCATATAAATCCTGTCCCAGACTACTTCTTCACCGCTCCAATCTGTATCATAGAACTGTCTCTTAGTTTTTGAACACCTTCTGTTATCACTTCATCACCTTCCTGCAAACCGCTTTTTATTATTATTTTATCATTTATTCTTGTCCCCAATATTACCTTTCGTTGAATTGCTTTGTTGCTGTCAACCACGTATACAATAAATTCTCCCAATTGTTCCACTACAGATTTATAAGGCGCCAGCAAAACAGTACTATCGCCATTATCATTTTTAATCCGGACATTACAATTCATTCCTGCTTTTAAGAAGCTTTCTGCATTCGGAAATATCAATCGTACCTTAATCGTTCCCGTTAGTTGGTCTGCAGCACGGTCAAAAAAACTGATAGCGCCTGTTTTTGAATAAGTGGAATTATCTCCAAATGCAAGCGTAAAAACAGAATCTGTTGCTTTCGAAGTTTGTTGCAGTTTTTCAAAACGGGGAATTTCTTTTTGGTCAATAGAAATATCAACTGCCATCGGGTTATTGGAAGAAACTGAATTTAATAATGTTTGATTGGCAGTAACCAACGTGCCGGATTTTACCTGTGATATTCCAATTGTTCCATCAAACGGGGCATAAATAGTAGAATATTTCAGATCGGTGGCAGCTCTTGCAACAGTTGCATCTGCAGCCGCCACCTGCATTTTAGCACTTTGCAAATCGGCCATTGCATGGTCAACCACTTGTTTTGCAATCGCATCCTGCTTTAGTAAATCATTATACCTGTCTGCATCCTGTTGAGCTCTATCCAAATTAGCTTTCATTACATTTAAATTGGCAACAGCATTATCATAAGTGGCAGCATACTGTTGCTTATCTATATCATATAATTTTTGTTCTTTGATTACTTGTTGTCCATCACTAAAATATATACCGGTTATATAACCGGTTACCTGCGCTTTTAAATCAACCTGGTTCAATGGATTTACAGTTGCCGGATAGCTATCAAAATATACAGCACTGCTTTTTGATACCTGGTAAACATTTACTGAAACAGGTGGGGGAGCAACAGTCACAGGAGTATTGCTTTTGCAGGATAATAGAGTGATCATAGCTGTTAGTACAATAAAAAAAAGTTGGAATATTTTCTTTTTCATATTTTAATATTCTTCTTGATAAATAATTAATAAGTCAAAATACCTAAAGCCTTTTGCACATCGATCTTACTTTGTAATAATTGATACAATGCTGTAAAATAATTCAGTTCTGATGTACGGAGGTCGCTTTCTGCAATGATCACATCCAGGTATGTTTTTATTCCATCCTTATATTGCAAACCAATAACATTGTATACTTCCTGTGCCAACGTCACATTATCCTTCAACGCTAAATAATTAGCAAGATCTCCTTTATAAGTTGCCAGAGCTTGCTGGTATTGCACATTGATACTATGTTTTAATGCTATAATATCCCAATCTACCAATTGTAATTGCTGTTGTGCTTGTTTTATTTGATAATTTCTTTTATTCCCCTGGAAAATAGGCACTGATAACTGTAATCCAAATGAAGAGTTTGGAAATGTCTGACTATATAATTTACTAAAACTATTATTAAGATAGTTAAGATCATAATCGCCAAATGCGGAAACTGATGGCAGATAATTCCATTTGTAATATTTTACATTTGCCTGGTATAATCTTCTTTGCGTTTGCAGTAGTTGATATTCTATTCGGCTTTCATAGCTTATCTCTAGCGCCGTATCTATCTCTGCATCTTTTTCTATTTGGGTTGTATCATAATGTAATTGCAATTCGGCGCTATCCGGATAGCCCATTTGCTGTTTCAGATAAGCGTATTTAGCAATTACCATTGCTTGCAGTTGTTTACGCTGGGCTACAGCATTGTTCAATGAAATAGTAGCACGTTTATAATCAGTTTTATCCACCAATCCGCCCTGGTATTGGTTGTAAGCATCTTTCAGGCTTCTTTCAAGACGGGCAATATCCTCATCAATAACATCGGTTTGTTTTTGCGTAAGTAATACATCGTAATAAGTTTTACTTACTTCAGCAGCAGTATTTATTTTACTGTTAATTGTTTCTTCTCCGGCTTCTTTTCGTACATCCTTAGCCGTTGTATTGGCCAGCAACAGATCTTTATTAAAAATATTCTGTGTTATCCCAAAACCTAATGTCGAAACATTATTAGTCCCTGTCTGTGTATAATTCCCAGCAAAATAGGTCGTTAATAATTGTGGATCATTTTGAATCAAATAGTTGAGGTCTAATTGTGGAAACCAATCTGCTAATTTGATCTTAACCGTCTCATCCGTAATTTTTTCATTAATGAGCGATTGTTGTACAGATGGCTGGTGCTTTAATGCGTATTGAATACAATTGGTAATACTAGCATCGAATAAAATAGAATCTTTCGTAGTCTGGGGAAAGCCATGACGTGGTGTAATACAAAAGAAAATAAGTAAAAAGAAAAAAAAATTCCTCATAAGTTCTGAAACAAAAATATACTAAAATTACTTTAGGCTGTATAAAAGCCCAATTTACTTTAATTAGTTTTTGAAAACAATAAGACGATAAAAAAGTTTAGAGCAGGCAAAGTATTATGAGTTTACATAATCCCGCAGATGTGTAATTGTTTCTTCATGCGATAATATCGTTTCTTTTACCACATCATTGATCGAAAGAATGCCTTTAACAATATCATTTTCAAAAACCGGGAGATAACGTATATTCTTATCCGACATTAATTGCATGCAATAATCAATAGTATCTGAAGGATTAACAGGAGGCAAGTCGGAAGACATAATTTCCATTGCCGTAGTTTCAGTAGAAGATCTGCCTTTCAAAACAACTTTGCGTGAATAATCCCTTTCAGTCATAATTCCAAGGTATTTATTATCTGTAGCCATAACTACTACCGACCCAATATTTTTTTCTGCCATTATTTTAAGAGCTTCAATAACAGGAGTATCCTGTATAACAGAAATAAGTTGAACATTTTTTCGATGAAGTACATCCGATACCTTTTTACTCATAATATGATTTTTTTGTAAACGATCTGAAATTGTAAAATACAATATTTAACCCGAAAAACAATATTCTGTACCATAAGATAAATAAGTTTGGGGTGAAAACATTCAAAACGTATTTTTGCGCCGGAGAGTTGGCAGAGCGGTCGATTGCGGCAGTCTTGAAAACTGTTGACTGTAACAGGTCCTGGGGTTCGAATCCCTAACTCTCCGCCAGATAGTATTTCAAACAATAGTAAATCCTTGCAAACTCAATGTTTTCAAGGGTTTTTTATTTGGGGTATGCCCCAAATCATTCAAAAAACCTCAAACAAAATGGTCTAAATCGAGACCTTTTGCTAACAAATTCTGAGGTCTCGCCAAATCAACAAAAACCTTTGCCAGACTGCATTTTGTGGATATTTAATGCTTGCTAAATTCTAAAATATTTAGTAAATTTATAGTTATAAAACATACCAAAATGAATAATGCAATGAGCCTCTCTTTTCAGGTAAAAACTTCAAAAATTAATGAATTTGGAAAAGCCCCCATTTATGCAAGGATTACCATCAATGAAGTTAGAACCGAGTTCTCAATCAAGCGACTTATCGAACCAGACAAATGGATAAACAAAGCAGGTATTGCCAAAGGCAATACCGAGGATATTAAAAACCTTAATGCACATATTTTAGCTGTAAGAGCAAAGCTATTTCATCACTTCAATAGGTTATTAGAAACAGATAAAACCATTACATCCGAAGTTATAAAAAATTCCTACTTCGGAATTACAGAAAAAAGCAAAACCCTTACAGAGGTTTTTGAATACCACAACCAACAAATGAAATCTTTAATTGATAAAGATTATTCATTAGGAACCTATGAAAGATATTGCACAGCATTAAACCATACCAAAGAATTTATTGAATTCAAATACAAAGTTTCCGACTTTCCAATCAAACAAGTTAATCATGAGTTTATAACTGAGTTTGAATATTACCTTAAATCTACTCGCAAATGTTCACACAATACAGCAACAAAATATTTAACCAATTTAAAAAAGGTTATGCGTATTTGTCTTGGCAATGATTGGATTGATAAAGACCCTTTTATAAACTATCGGTTTCGCATAAACGAAATTGAAAGGGAATTTTTATTTGATTATGAACTACAGGCAATCGCAGATAAAGAGTTTGTATCTGCAAGATTAAATCAGGTAAGAGATATATTTCTTTTCAGTTGCTTTACTGGCTTAGCTTATGCAGATGCAAAAAAACTTTCGGCAAAACATATCCTCATTGGTATTGATGGTGGCAAATGGATAAAAATAAACAGAACAAAAACGGATACTCGTTCAAGTATTCCTTTACTTCCGACAGCAGAGGCGATAATTGAAAGATATTCTAATGATCCAAAATGTGTTGCATCAGATATTTTACTTCCTGTGTTAAGTAATCAAAAAATGAATAGTTACTTAAAAGAGATAGCAGATGTATGTGGCATTTCAAAAAATATAACATTCCATTTAGCACGTCACACATTTGCAACAACTGTTACACTTTCCAATAATGTACCAATAGAAAGCGTAAGTAAAATGTTAGGCCATCGTTCTATTAAAACAACACAGCATTATGCCAAAGTTTTGGATAGAAAAGTAAGTGATGATATGCAAATTTTAAAAGAACGATTACAACAACCTCAAATAATGAAAGTTTCAAAATCTGCATAACTGACTAATTAATTTAGCTTGCCTTAAACTTAATGAGAACATATACTTCAGCAGAAAATAATCTTGATAAATTGTTGATAAATACCAAAGAAATTAGTATGACAAATTCAATGGCCCAATTTATTTTAATTAAATTTGCTTATAGTTCGATTCAAATAATATTAAGAATAAAAAGAAACAAAAGATGCACGTAGAATTGATTACAAAACAGGATTTCATAACAATGAAAACGGAATTGATTAATGAATTAAAAAATCTTTTTCAAAAACCGTTAGATCAAAAACAATGGATGAAATCAGCAGATGTAATGAAGATGTTACAATGCTCACCTGGCACTTTGCAAAATTTACGTATTAATGGTACGTTGCCTTTTACAAAAATTGGCGGCACTACTTATTATGCATACAATGATGTAATGAATTTGTTAGAGAAGAATAAAAAGAATGCAGCATAATTCACTCTGAATTATCCTTTCCGTATTCCTCAACTATCAAATTTCTTTTTAAAACTATTAACCAAAGAAATTTGTGCTTTAAACAAGCACATGTTAATACTATGCTTAATGCTAAAAATAATAAACTAACGGTTCCAGTAGAACTTTCAAGGTATGTAATTAAACATAGCCTGGAAAAATCATTTGCTATTTATTTATATCTCAAGTTTCATTCCAGCGGAAAAATACACAAAGATGATCCGGTCTTTCATTCTATTAAAAAAGATTTAGGCATTAATACAAATAGAACTTTCCAAAAGCATTTTCAGAAATTAATTGACATAAATTGGATAAATCTAAGTGAAGACTCAGGTCTTTATTATATACGTGGCTTCGACCGTATCCGGTTAGAAACACAATGTAAAAACAGGCAGGCCACAACACTTTACTACAAAAATTTAAAAAAACTAAAAGCCTTTCTTGTCGGCACTATTCTCGGTGCAGCAGTTAACGGCCAAAAATATTATTGGGAGGTTGCAAAAAAGCGTAAGTTAAAGCCCGTAGCGAATAACAGGGATGCTACCAGTCCTGCTAAGGCTTACGCTAACCGCCCCAAACCAGAATATTATGGTTTAAGCCTGCCGCAAATTGGTGAAATGCTTGGATGCAAAAAAACAAGGGCATCACAACTCAGGCAGCAAGCAGCAAAAGCGGGCTTTATCAAAACACGGCATCGTTTTAAAGAAATCGCAAGGTTGCCAAGGCCCGATCATAATGTAAGAAATTACCTAAATGAACTTTACCCAAAACTGAAAGGTAAAATCCGTTTCAGTATGATAGGGTACAAAGGTGTGGTTACAATTTTAGTTCTCGTTCAGTCGCACGACGAAATCATTCCAAATCTCCAATTTAAGTCAATCAGTAAATTCAGTAATCTTGTGGTTGCGCCGCAAATAAAATTAGCCATAACAAAACGCCAAAACAACGCCGAAAAAATTGCTGCATAATTTTATTAAAAAGGTTTCAGCGCCAAATTTTTCATTATAAATAATAACAGTGCAGATTTTGCACAATTTTTATATTCATTTATCTAAAAAAGGGAATCGCATGATTTATTTTCCTGCTTTTGCTCTTTTTTCTTTCTTTTTATTGATAAATGAATTAGTTATAAGCCTATAAACATAGTAAGTACAAGCAGGGCTTTATGGTCAATACTACCAATCCCTTCCATACCATCCCTAATTATAAGGTTCACTTTTTTGCAATCATTTAGGTAATTAATGGTTTAACCGTTGATTTTACTTATTTTGCTAAGTAAACCGTTCTAACTGAAATAAGATGGCCAAAGGAAAAAAGGAAAAGAAAAACGAACCACTTGAAAGGGTATTATGGCAAGCTGCTGATAAGCTTCGTAAAAATATAGGAGCGGCAGAATATAAGCACATCGTACTTGGGTTAATCTTCCTCAAATATATTTCAGATGCTTTTGAAGAACGCTACCAACAATTAGCAAAAGAAACACATGCCGATCCGGAAGACATTGACGAGTACCGGATGGTAAATGCTTTTTATGTTCCCAAAGAAGCTCGCTGGGATTTCCTGCTTTCAAAATCTAAACAACCCACAATCGGAAAGATAGTAGATTCAGCAATGGATGCCATTGAAGCGAATCACCCCCAGCTTAAAGGTATTTTGCCAAAAGTATATGCAAGGCCTAATCTCGATCATACTGCTTTAGGTGGCCTGATTGATAAATTCAGCAATCTTGCTTTAGGTACATCCGCTGGACGGAGCAAAGACTTATTAGGACAGGTATATGAATACTTCCTTGGACAGTTTGCCCTTGCAGAAGGCCAGAAAGGCGGCAAGTTTTATACACCGGGCCACGTAGTGCGTTTGTTGGTTGAAATGTTGCAACCTTATAAAGGGCAGGTATTCGACCCATGCTGCGGTAGTGGGGGTATGTTTGTACATTCTGAGAAATTCGTACTTGCACATCAGGGCAAAATTGATGACATCAGCATATTTGGACAGGAAAGCGATTTAACCACTTGGCGTTTGGCTAAGATGAACCTTGCCATTAGGGGTATTGACAGTAGTAATGTAAAATGGAATAACCAAGGCTCATTTTTAAAAGACGAGTTCAGGGATAGCAAATTTGATTTCATCATTGCCAATCCTCCCTTTAATGATAGTGACTGGAGCGGCGACTTGCTCCAAAAAGATGGTCGTTGGCAATATGGTTTACCTTCTACAGCAAATGCAAATTTTGCTTGGTTGCAGCACTTTATTTATCACTTGAACCCAACTGGTACAGCTGGGATTGTATTAGCGAAGGGTTCTTTAAGTAGTAAGAATAATAATGAAGATCAACTGCGTAAAACTATAGTAGAAGCAAAGTTGGTGGATTGTATTGTGAATCTACCAACAAAACTTTTTTTAAATACACAAATACCTGCCTGCTTATGGTTCCTTAGTAGAAGTAAAAACAATGGTAAGTACAGGAAAAGGGAAAATGAAGTATTGTTTATTGATGCAAGGAATTTGGGGTATTTGATAAATCGTAAAAACCGGGCACTAAGTGATGAGGATATACAATTGATTGCTGATACCTATCAAAATTGGCGGAATAAAAATGCTAAATATGTTGATAAGCCAGGTTTTTGTAAAAGTGCTACCATAGAGGATATAAAAACTTTTAACTATATCCTTACACCTGGAAGGTATATTGGTTTACCAGACGATGAAGAAGATTTCAATTTTGCCGAAAGAGTCGAAGTTTTAAAAGAAGAAATAAAACAGCAGATAAAGGATGAAGCTAAGTTGAGTGAAACTATCCAAAGAAATTTTGAAAAAATTATTATCTCAGAAAACGTAGTATCAAAATGAGTAATTGGAAAGAATATAAGTTTTCTGATTTTGTTTCAATTAACCCTCCAGTTAAGTTGAAAAAGGGAGAGCTATATTCTTTCGTAGAAATGAAAGATTTAAATGACGGACAAAAATTTTGTGAACCATCAGTTGAAAGAGAATTGTCTGGTGGCTCAAGATTTGAAAATGGAGATACACTTTTTGCAAGAATTACCCCATGTTTAGAGAATGGAAAAATTTGCCAAGTTAGAAGCCTAAAAAATAACATAGGGTTTGGCTCAACAGAATTTTACGTATTCAGAGGCAAAGAAGGAATTTCAAATTCTGAGTTTGTTTTTTATTTATCAAGATGGGAGGAAGTCAGGAATTTTGCTGAAATGAATTTTGATGGCACATCTGGAAGACAAAGAGTTCCTAAGGAAACATTCGGAAATCTGTACTTAAAAATGCCTCTTATAGATGAACAAAAGGGAATTGCATCTATTCTAAGTAGTCTTGATGCAAAAATTGATTTACTTCAACGTAATAGTAATAGTTTAGAGGAATTAGCTCAAACAATTTTTAGGCAATGGGTTATAGAAGAAAAAAAATATTCAAAATTAGAATTGAGTGTATTTGCAAATCATTTAAAAAAGAGTGTAAACCCTCAAAATTTCCTAACTAAAATATTTAATCATTATAGCATTCCAGCTTTTGATAATGGACAGCGACAGGACATTGTTTTAGGTAAGGATATTAAAAGCAATAAATATCTTGTAAAAAGCAATACAATATTAGTTTCTAAATTAAATCCTCAGTTTCCACGTATTTGGTTGATTCAAGATGAACCACAAGGTGATAACTCAATATGCTCTACAGAATTTCAAGTTATTGAACCTAAAGACAACAAATATCTTGGATATATTTATTGTTTTTTAAAATCGAAACAAATTATAGGGGAATTATCACAAGCAACAGGAGGAACAAGCGGAAGTCATCAAAGAATTGATCCTAAAGATATTTTTAAATTATTGATTCCAGATGTTGATATATCAAGTTTGAAAAAATTCAATGAAATAACAAACCCATTTTGGAATAAAATAAATAATAATAAAAGAGAAATTAATTCTCTTCGGAAACTTCGAGAAAACTATTTACCTAAACTAATGAGTGGGGAAATAAAAGTAAAAATGTAATATCAAATATGGCAGATACAAGACACATAATTGAGTTCGGCCCTAAGTTTTGCCAAGCACAATTTGATTTTGTGCTAAGGGAGGATATTACTTATAAAGATGCAGACGACATTCCTCAAATATCGAGTCATTGGAAAAGAAGTTTTTCGCCTGATGTTACAGAAGTTATTTTTGATTTGACTATTACTGAATGGGTTTCAGCAGAACAAATAGCTTTCTTGTTTGCATGGATGAGAAACATAAAAGAGTCAGAAAAAAAAATAAAAGTTAGTCTACCATTTAGAAACAATATAGAAGACTATTGGAGTAAACAAAAGATTCGTCAAATTGCTGATGAGTATAAAGATGCTGATGGTGTTTCCTACAAAGATAATTCGGCCAGAATTGATAGACGTAGACGCAGCAGTGCTTTTCTAATGACTATTTATGGGTTGCTTGGAAGAACTGGACTTGTAGATGGAGATTTTATAAACAATGCAGATCCTACAACCTATTTAAAAGAGTCTGCACGTTTACATAAAAACACTCATCAAATTATTGAATTTACACCTTTTGACCTAAGTGCCAATAAGCAACATATAAAATATGATACCCACTTCTATGATGTAATCAATAATAACTTTGATGCCCAAGCAAAGACCGGAAGCATATTTGAACTACAAAAAAATATTCAGCAAATTCTTAAAGATTATGCCTGTTACACCCCATTTGAAAGTAAAATTTTAAGTAATGTTATTACCCAAGAATTATACATTAATTCTTTACAGCATTCATACGAAAAACAAGTAAGCGAAATTCCTCTCCCCGAATGTTATATAACAGCATTTTTATCAAACAAATGGGAATTTCCAGGTAGCAAAAATTTCACTCCTTCCTTTGTCGAGGAAAAGTATTTTGAGACTCTCGATTTTTATAAAGACAAAAGTAAAATCTTACCCAAAATTAATGCTTCACTAAAACAACCAAAATATAAGAATATTGAGAATAGAGAAGCGGACTTAACTAATTTTATTGAGTTTAAAAATTCGTCTTATCTGGAATATACTTTTCTTGATTTTGGTGAAGGGATACATAAATCACTTCAAACAGAGTTTGAAAGGGTAACTAAAGGAGAGAAAAAAGAAGGCGAGCCAGCTACTAACGAATTGCTAACCAATCCTGACTTATCTGAAGGCTTTAAGGCAGCCGGCAAACATTCACAAATGCTCGAGTATGCTTTCTTGATGGATACCTCAAAAAACCCTTTGGATAAAACTATCGAATATTATGAGTTAGTGCCACGGGGCTTGTATTTTCTCATTGATATGGTTCGTAGATATAAAGGACTTCTGGTAGTAAGGAGCGGTAACGGCAAGTTAATATATGATTTTTCTGATAGAATATTTATTGAAAATAACAATGAAAAACCAGTAGCCAAAATAAAAAGCATTTATAAAATTAGAGATGCTGTTAAGCATGTAAAGGGAGACAGTGCAGCATCTTTCCCTGGAACTGTACATACAATAATTTTACCTGAAAAGCGACAAGACGATAATCCTAATGATAATACGGTTATCCCCTCGGTTAGACTCGATACAGAAATACTTTCACATTATGCTTACAGTTTGACTGACAAATTATTTGTGTTGAATGAGCATCCTAAAGAAAAATTTTATCCAACAGCATTTGAATATGTCAGCATTTTATTTGTTTATAATAATATTATAGAGAAATTAAAAGAGGAAGAAAACGAAATCCATGTGAAAGATATTTACAATAGGCTCTTTTATGAAATAAACAAAATTCTTGATCAACATAAACATAATAACTGTATAATATTTTTTGATTTTGCAGGTCTGAGAACAGGTAATGCTTCTTGGATTAAAATACTTTATTATTTAATATTGACTCCCAAAGTAAATGAAGTCACAAAAGCAATAATCGTTAACCTGCCCTATGATGAAGATAAAATAATAAAGGACTTAAAAGAGAATTATGTGTATGTTGATATTGAAGGAGCTAAGAAAAAAACTAAAATACCTGAACCATATTTATATAAACCCATCCCTTGTATAAATTTTAGAATAGACGCAAACAGTGAAGAAGATTTGGTTGAATGGATTGGTCTAAAGGACAGCGGGGATGAAAAATTACTTACTCAATTACTATTAGGGAAAAGTAAAGATAACTATCCTTCCGAAAGTTTTACAAATCCTAAGAACATGGAAGGAAGTCTTTTTGTTAAAGCTGACGGCAGACTTTACCCAACATATACCGGCTTTGATAATTTGAGAAAACGGTTTGTTGAAAAGCAGAAAATAGCTGTAACTGAATTTCTTAAAAAATATATTGAAAGCGGCTATGATGAGACAGGGCAAAAGGAACTTTTTGTTTATCTCACTTCAAACGGAGGCTACCAATTTAAATACCTTTCTCTTTATGAATTATTACACGATAAGTATGTTGCCAGATATTTTGCAAAATCCCTTTTAGATATGTATTGTTCTTTTGTGAAAGAAAATGTTTTAAAAGGCGAGAATATTAATATTTATAAGTTTAAAAAAATAATTGCTGTTACCATAAGTAGCCAATTAATAGGCGTGGCAATTCGGGATTTAATAGAAGAGGATGACAACTATGTTTTTTTAAGGAAAGAAGACAAAGAAATAGGTGGGCCTGACTCTGCTCCGGATTTGATAATGTTATCAAGTTATTATTCTTTTGATACTGAGAAGCCCTTTGAAAAAATTGAGAATAACGATAGGGTTTTAATAGTTAATGACGTTATATCTACAGGAAGTCTTGTCGGTCAATTGTTGAAAAAAATAGAAGAAATTAAAGAGGCGATTGTAAATGCTGTTTTTTCGATAACAGACACAAGAATACCTCTTTCTGAAATAGAATCGCCGGATGAAATTAAATCGGTTTTTTTCGGCACTTATGAGAATAATTTTTTTACGTTATCAGCATTTGATGACGGAATACAACTAAAAAAATATAAGGGCCCATATAGCGGTAATGCCATACAAAAGAGGATTAACCCATTATTAAATACAATAGTAGAACTAAAAGCAATTCATGGCGAACAAGATAAAATATTGTTCCCAGACGCAAGCGAAATTGTTGACGATGAAAAAATTGATGCCTACTATTTTAAGGTTGGCCATTTCCAACAAAATTTAACACACAATGGGTATTTGACTGATATGCGTCCATTATTTGCATCAGATAAAGGCATATACATAATAGAAAAACTCAAAGAAGCAATTGAAGATAAGCATAGTGGTGCAAGTTCTAATAAAACAAAAGAAACCTTAAATATCCGTCTTGTAAATATTGAAAAGCAATTAGAAACTGTTAAATCAATTATTAATCTGGAATCATACAGCGAATATTTCAATGTAATCAATAAGGAATTGGATGAGTTAAAAAAAAGGACTTTTACTGATGAAACTATAAAGCCACATAAAAGAAGTTTTAGCCCTAATTTTATTTTTTACCCAGTTTTTTCAGGAATTGAAAAAATGAGTCATTTTAAGCTTAGTAATATTTTCAACACACATCCTGATAATATAATTGGCCTACAACGTTTTGATACCCCAAAAGGATGGCGTTTCCCTTTCCCAGCAAAGCGTTATAACGAACTCACAAAAAATAAGTCAATACTAATTCTTGATTCTGGTTCCCTTACCGGTGAATCCTTAGTCCAGTTAATTGACAATATCGGCTTCCTTGATGTTAAAGAGATAGTAGTATTGTCAGTTATAGTAAGGATTGAAGACTTTTACCGTGAGTTTTATTCAAGATTGAAGTCTTTGAAAGTTAAAAGACTTAAAACAAAAGAAGAAAAGAAGCATTTGAATACACTAAATACACAACTCACGCAAACTGAAATTGAAAATATTGTTCCAATAGAAGTACTATTTGGTATTAATTTACATATACCTGTTTTTTCTTCATCAGTTTCCTGTCCGTTTTGTGAGGAGATAAAGTATCTAACAAGTATATTGGAAATTCATAAATCCACTGTTACAAATGATGTCATAGCATATGTTAATGAAAGGAGATCTGAGATAAAGCAATTGCATAGTTCAAAAGACAAACTTGTTAATATATCGTATTTGCCTACAGATAATTCAAAAAATGATGTAGATACTAAGGGTATTTTTATAACAAGAGACCTTCTTGGTAAAATTGATAGTTATAGGTTCTATCCCGATTATTTTCAGTCATTTGTTACCCTTCAGGAGGAAATAAAAATTGCTCCTGAATGGTATAATAATACTCATATAAAAAAGGAGATTGAGCTAATACTAATTTGTATTCTACACGAACCCTATCTTTTAGATTTAGTAAAAAATTATTTAGCTGGCCTAATCCCTTCCTTAAAAGAATATTTGCTCAAAAAAACTGTTAACGGTGATTTTTCTACTAACCAGTTTTATTACAATTGGAGTACTTATTCTTTGATAAGATTGTCTTACTTGTTTTTGAAAGACACTTTTTTTTCTATTCAAAATTTTGAAAAAATATTATTAATCGCAGATAAGAAATCGAAGCTCTTTCTGCATTTTAAATTTTGGGAGATATTATATTTATCCAAACAAAATGAAGATGATAAAAAGGCTCTTATCCTTCTATTGAGAGAATTTAATAATAACTATTCCCCTTCAATAAGTGCTAAATTGCAAATTGTTTATACGGATGGGAATAGAGAGTTTGTTCGCCTACATACTAATCAACTCTCAATTGTATCATTAAAGGATTATCTATACCTGGACTTGCCGTTTGAAAATCTAAGCAATTTTGTTTATAAAGGTGAAAACAAAGCAAGACATTTTGAATTAATTGAAAAATTAAATGATTTGTTTTTTGAAGCAGGTGGTAAGGGAAGTTCTCTTAGTTCAATTAGAGAAAGTGCAAACAAAGTTATTGATATTCTTGACAAAGACTTGAAACCAAGTCTTTTAAAAATATCAGAGGATAAAAATTTCAAAAACTACTTTGAGTCTTTGCATCATATATATACAAACAATGATACAGGAGTTTTGTACTTAATAAATAAGTTAGAAGCTGCGTACAACAAAATTAAAGACATAAACGAATCTGAAATTTCCGATTATCAAAGTGCTATTGAAGAGATTTCTGCTATATGCGACAAGTTTATTAATAAAACACTTGCAAATGATGATAAAAAAGAAAATTTTTATAAAATTAGCAAATTCTTTCCATGTGATATAGGCGCTTCATTAAGACAACTTTCAGAGAGGTTTAAAAAAGAAAATTGTCTTAGAATTATAATAGAAAACTCAGCTATTACAATAGTAAGAATGCATAAATATGTTTTGGATGAAATTTTGAAAGAGATTATTAAAAATGCAAAAAATGTTTATCCAACATCCTTAGAAATTACGATTTCATATAAAGAGATAGCGGGAAATACACTGCAATTACACATATGGCAGAACAAGCCATTTAAGGTAAAAGAAAAAAATGGTGGACAGCTTAATTTAGTGGAATATTATATTGATAAATTCAAGGGAGTTTATTTAGATAATTCTTTACAAAGTTTGGAGACAGGAGAGGATTATACAATAACAATAAATTTACCGACATTTCAAGCGAAGCAAGAAGATGCAATTTTGACTGACTTATTTTAAAATTACACATTATGAAACGAACAATTGTTATACTTGCTAAAGCAGGTGCTGGAAACACAGAAGATATGGCATTTTATAACATAATGTTAAGGCAAGACCCAGGTCTATTATCAAATATAGCAACTATAATCCTCTTGCCTACTGTCGAACAATTCATAGGTTATCTTAATACACTTTCTATTACAACCTCTTTCTCCTTACTTATTCATATGGGCAATAAGAGTATGAACCCTCCTCAAGATGGGATTGATTTATACGAAGATTTAACTAAGCTACCTTTTTTTGAAAAACTAAAGATTGAGTATACTTCAAGGCAAGGAGAAAGTACACATAACGGCGTAAGGGTATTGCATAGCCAAAAGTTTATGAAAAACAGTTATGATATTAATTCTATTCCGATAAACCACGTTGCTGATTTAATTGATATTACATCTAATGGAGTTTCTTGTAATGAAAAGGTTGATTTTGCAATTTTAACTGCACTTTATAAAGATGAACATCAAGTATTCAAAGATAACTTATTATTTGATGAAGCAGATGAGCAAAGTCCTTTAAAAAAAGGCGTGTTTAAAGATTTGAAGGAATTTGAATCTAATTCACAAATCTTGATTGCCTGGCAAAAAAGAATGGGAGCAATTGATGCAGCGGCATATACATCAAAAATAATATCTTCTTATAATCCTAAGTTTTTGATACTCGGAGGTGTCTGCGGAGGCTTAGAAGAAAGTGTAAAAAAATTTGATATTATAATCCCTGAAATAATCAATGATTATGTCTCTGGGAAAATTGATAAAGGTGTTTTTAAGCCAGAACCAATTCCTGCTAAGATTGACGAAGATTTAAAGGGATACTTACTTGAAAAGGAATCAACAATTAAAGAAAATATGCGGCAAATAGCACCAACATATTACCTAAGGATAATAGACGAGGGCTTTAAAATTCATTTTAAAGATATGGCATGTGGTCCTTGGGTAATTAAAACTGACGGCATTTTAGAAGAAATCGCAAATTCGATAAATGCGAACATTAAGGGCTTAGAAATGGAAAGTTTGGGAGTGGTAAGGGCAAGTAATATCTTCAATCAATATGGTAAGTATGGGTTGGTTGTTAAATCAGTTATGGATTATACAGACGAAAATAAAACAGATGGAGGAAATTTTGGTGAAATAAAACATCATGCTTCATTCATGAGTTATTTATGTATAAGAGCTATGATGCCGGTTCTATTAAAATTTAAAGATCCTAAAATTCCAAGTGGAAAAAATAACTGAATCACATATTGAAGAACTTGCAATTACCGAGTTAGAAGAACTTGGTTGGCAATATATTTATGGCCCACAAATAGCGTTTGATGGAGAGTTTCCGGAAAGAGATAATTATCAGGATATAATTCTAAAAGAACGCTTAAGACAAGCTATTGCCAGAATCAATTTTGATGTACCATATCCGGCACAGGAAGAAGCATTACAAAAGGTTCTGCGAATTGGAACATCGGATTTATTGAAAAGTAACGAGGATTTTCACAATTACCTTGTTAATGGAGTTGATGTAGAATATCATTCGGAAAGTGGGACAAGAGGCGACAAGGTTTTCTTACTTGACTTTTCCGTAGGAGGTAGCGATAATGAATTTCTTTGTGTTAATCAGTTTACAGTAATTGAAAATAACCAGAATAAACGGCCAGATATAATTTTATTTATCAATGGTATTCCTTTAATCATAATTGAATTAAAAAATCCAACAGATGAAAAAGCAACTGTTCAAAAAGCATATACCCAGCTACAAAATTATAAGGATGCAATTCCATCACTTTTTTATTACAATGCTTTGCTTGTTGCTTCAGATGGATTAGAAGCAAAAACTGGTACGCTTACTTCAGCATTCAGTCGCTTCATGGCATGGAAAACTAAGGATGGAAAAAGGGAGGCATCTCATTTAGAAAGCCAGATGATAACTCTGATTGAAGGGATGCTTAACAAAGAAACGATCATTGACCTGCTAAGACATTTTATAGTATTTGAGAAAACTACAAAAGAAGACAGTACAACAAAACAGATATTTGTTGATACTGAAAAAAAAGTAGCTGCCTATCACCAATATTATGCTGTAAATAAAGCTATACAATCATCAATAAGTGCATCGGAAGA
>Ga0207035_1076_pt1 | contig 26926 bp, 23 predicted proteins | sample Alteio_BWMinCont_77_FD_153272 | JGI IMG/M metagenome (GOLD analysis project Ga0207035, IMG submission 153272) | Enriched cells from forest soil in Barre Woods Harvard Forest LTER site, Petersham, Massachusetts, United States -... | ecosystem: Environmental > Terrestrial > Soil > Temperate forest >... | reverse complement strand
CATCTGCTTCTGCAGCCGGAACTGCTACTACTGATGATGCATTAATTCAGTTAACCCGTTCAGGTGCAAATGCGGGTGCCTCACATAAAGCTTATGGTATTAATTCTGTGGTAACAAATACAGGCACCACCAGTACAAACATTGCTGGTTATTTCAGTGCTTCTGGTGCAACAAATAATTATGGCGTGATTGTACCTTCAACTGGGGGTAATTCCGGATTTGGAACTGCAACACCGCTTTCAGAATTAGATGTAAACGGTGGTGTCGCTATTGGCACCTATGCTGGTGCAAATGCGGCGCCAGGTAATAGCTTGATTGTATCAGGAAATGTTGGTGTTGGCAAGTCTAGCCCAACTGCATTGCTTCATGTTGCAGCTGGCACTGCTACAGCGAGTACAGCGCCAATAAAAGTTGATGACGGTACTGTACTTACGACCATCGAAAAAGGCACCATTGAAAAAGATGCCAATGTATTTTACGAAACACCCGATGCCACCAACAGGGGATTATTGCCCTCAGTTAGTTATACTATTTTAAGTGCACCTTTTACGCTTACTAATGGTAATGCAGCACAAGATGTATTTGCCGGAACCCAGGATGTTGTTAATGTAACGGCTGCCACCACTTACGAATTTGAGGCACAGTATATTTTATCCACCGGTGCAACTACTCATATTACTTCAACATTGTTTGGCGGTACAGCCACCTTAACCAATATTAGTTATATAGCTGAATTAAGTAGTGGTGCAGCAAATACTGAGACAACAACATTATCAAGAACGAATGTGAATGCAGCTGCAGCAAAAGCATTGGATGTAACTAGTACAAATGCCGAGACCATTATAACTCTTAAAGGGATTGTTCGTGTAAACGCAGCAGGTACATTTATACCACAAATACAATTTAGTGCAGCTCCGGGAGGAACAAATCAGACAATGACAAACTCATATTTTAAACTAACACCAATAGGTAATGGTACAGTTACACAGATAGGTAGCTGGAACTAATAATAACATTAAACCCCTTTGTAAACTCAGTTTTATTTCGATCATGTTAAAAAAACCCCGGTTGATTCTTCAACGGGGGTTCATTTTTATTGCGCTTATTGTTAGGAGGGGATAGTGCTATGAAACGATGTTTTTTTAACTTACCAGTTCAGATATATTAATATTAAGAACCTGGCTGATTTTATATAAGGTGCGAATAGTTACATTAATCTTACCAGATTCAATTCTTGACATACTGGCTTTTTGAAAATCACATTCACCGGCAAGTTTATTTTGTGTCATGTTCATTTTGAGGCGGAATATTTTAATTCTTGCTCCAATGGTGGTTAATATTTCGTCTGATGTCTTATCTTCTTTTATATAATCACTGTTTTGCATAATGGATCAATTATAATACACTGCAAGATAATGGGGTGTATTTTTAAAAACTGTAGTAGCTTCAATTTAAATGCTATAGAAAAATTACTATAACTCACCCATTATAATGACGTAAGCAAATGAAATAATACAACGCCTGCAAATAAAAAACAAAAAGGATGTATTGAGTATTCTCGCAACAGGTGTAAATAATACCGATAAGCAGAAAGGTAAATTACACGAAGTATTTAAACCATCTTTTGATTGCAAGGAATGTAATAGCAACAGGTTAATTGAACAAAAATTAACTCACATGCACGATAACCCTTGTACAGGTAAATAGAACCCGGCTATGAATGCTGTTGATTATATGCATAGCTCTGCCAACTTTTATGTAACTGGTAAACAAGGAATTTATACCTTGTTAAATTATATGCAACCGGAAGATATTAACTTAACAACATTGGTACGAAAAGATGAACATTGATAACATGAATACTGAAGCGTCCCTGCCTGCCACACATGGCTCTGGAGGAGACACTGCGGGGATACAATAGAAAGCCCTTTAGATAAATTGAATTGGTAAACGGAGGGTACGTTTTAGGAGTAGCAGAAAAAGTGCTACTCCTAAAACGAAGGTTGTAAATAATTGAAAATGAATTTCGATATTAAAAAAAGGTGCGTACTTTTATTGTTGGCTGCAACTCAAAACAGACATCCTACTAATGACAAATATTTCGACACTCTTATTTTCGACACTTCTTTTAATAGCATTAAGTTCTTGTGGACAAACACCAAAAAATTTTGACAATGGTACTTATATTGTTGACCAAAGCATAAAAGCCAAGGTTGACAAGAAAGTAAAATCTTTTAACGGTGTGACAATGTCTTCAATGGACTTTAAAATGTTTGAAAATGATAGCATCGTTGGTGACACTTATGCTAAAGGAAAAAGTATTGACGAGTGTATGACTATGACTTCACTTGACGGAGATACAATAAATATTACAGGCTTTATGGGAATGTTTGCAGGTTTTGGTTATCAAATAGCTTTATTCAAGGACACTTGTATCGTTAGACACTTTATGAAGTCTGACGCTGAAATTTATAAACTAAACAAAACAGACTCTCTAAGTTTTGGTGTATCTGTCCCTTGCAAGACTTACAAATTGACATTGACAAACAAACCAACTTTCAAAAAAGGCGACATTGTGGAAGGAATTATTGAATTAATGAGTGAAGAATATTATGAGGTAGCAAACGGGAATGAACGAAAATATAAAATGCAGTTGACAGGATATTTTAAGACCGAGCCATTAGCAAGTGCAGAAGAAACTTACCAAAAACTCATAGACAAAAACAAATGAGTATGCAGCCAACATTGGGTTTTGTGCAAGTTGGACAGACGGAATAATAATGAGCATTTGTAATTCTGTTCAGCTTTTGTTCGGGCTGGACGTACATCGCTGAACTTTTGTTCATAACTTCAACTTTATATTCTCAATCAGCAGCGGTTCCGAGCAGACGGAATGTTATTTCCCAACCTGCACAAAGCCCCGAACGTTGGCTTAGCAGCTTAGCTATCACCAACAACTTATATTACTCCATAAATCTTAAGTATTTTATAAAGCAAAATCCATCTCATCAATTTTACCTCTCACAATATGATGAATTACTGTTTGTGTAGTAAAGCCCGTTGCAGTAACAGTAATAGTATAATCACCGGTGCTTATACGGTCGGCATGATAAGCGCCATTCAAATCAGTAATTGCCGATTTATCTGTTTTGCCGGTGGCACTAACGGTAATGGTTGCATTAGCAATAGGCAGTCCGGTTGCTTTTGCAGTAACAGTACCTTCCAGCCCACTATGATGAACGCCGGTAGTATCTAATGATGAATTGATATGGTAGCCTTGTACAAAAGCGGTGTTGCTGCTTTCAAATTCATTTATCAGCAGGTCAAAATGCGTAAGGTTAGTACGCAATGTTTTAATAATAGTGTTGATGGCAGTGTTGGCAGTTGTACTGGTAGATGCCGTGCTATCTGCCTTGCCAATCAAACCATTAAACGTGGTGGCATCAGCTACCATAGCAGTAAGTGTAGCTGCCGTAATATTATATGCTGCAAATGGAGGGTCTGCCAATACAGGTGTAATAACAGTTTGAATGTTGGTGATGAATCCGAGTATATCGGAGTCTTTCATCTTCCTTATCTTGGTGGCACTTGTATTTACCGCAGCAGCTAATTCAGGTAAACTATTCAACAATGCATACGACCTTGTTTTTCTGCAAATCGTTTCGGCTTTATCTGCAATACTTAATTTCAGTGAAGTTTTTGAAGAAGTAATACCGGTAGTTATTACATCCTTGTTGGGAATAAGCGCATCGAATGACTGAAAATTGATAGTGAAACTGTTTACCTCTGTTTGAAAAGGTGCAAAGGTTGCAGTAATAATACTGTTGGAGGTAAAAAAAGCTGAAAGCTTTTTAAAACGGTTGTACTCCTGGGATTGTTCTAACGTCAACATAATGTTTAGTTTTTTAGTGGTTAAAAATTATAATAAAGGTTTTAATACTATTTCTGTGTTCCTGAACCCCATTCCTTCCTTTCTGAACTTCATTCCTACTTACCCGAAACTCATTCCTCCTAAGCCGAACTTCATTCCTGTCAAGGTGAACAGTATTCCTGTTAAGGTTGATATCATTCCTACCTACCTCAACCTCATTCCTGCTCATCTTGATAACATTCCTACCTGTTCGAACTTCATTCCTATGAAAGTGAACATCATTCCTACCTGTCCAAACCTCATTCCTATCACTGTGAACATTATTTCTTCTTTTTCAGGTTATATTCCCTCATTAGTCAACTTCATTTTTGCATACACAATGATAGTGACTTATATTTCTTTATACAACGGGGAAAAGACGGTATTTAGGCGGGGGTTTTCCCGTATTTTTAATCTAAAGGAGGTAAAGAGTACGATGTAAAATGTTTAATTGGAATATAAAAGCGAATTGCAAATTATTTCTTGGCACTAATATCTGTAACAATCTTCTCTGCATGCTCACGGGAGTTTTCAATGAACAAACTATGTGTATCCATGCCGCCGCAAATAACACCGGCTAAATAAATGCCTTTTACATTGGTTTCGTGTGTATCATTATTGTATGCAGGTTTGCGTATAGCATCTTTAGATAATTCAATGCCCAGCTTTTCTAGAAAAGATAGATTGGGCTGATAACCCGTCATCGCAATTACCCAATCATTGGCAATAGTAACAATACCATCGGGTGTATTAATATCAACTTCTTTTTCGCGTATAGCAGCAACTGTTGAATGAAAGTACGCTTTGATAGAATCTTCTTTAATGCGGTTCACAATATCAGGGCGAACCCAATACTTCACCCGTTTACCAACTTCATCTTCACGTATCACCATTGTTACTTCAGCGCCTTTTCTAAATGTTTCCAATGCAGCATCCACACCAGAGTTATTAGCGCCAACCACTAACACTTTTTGAAATGCATAAAAGTGAGGGTCTTTATAATAGTGAGTTACTTTAGGTAAATTCTCGCCTTCTACATTCAGCAGAAATGGTATATCATAAAAACCGGTAGCTATTACAATGTTATTGGCAATATATTTTTTTAAAGAAGTAATTACTTCAAAAGCGGTTTCATTTTTAGTTAGACTTAATACTTTTTCAAACAAACGAATATTAAGTGATGCCGATATAGCAACCCTGCGATAATACTCCAATGCTTCATTGCGTGTAGGTTTTATGTTATTACTCACAAATGGCACAGCCCCGATCTCCAATCTTTCAGAAGTAGAGAAGAAGGTCATGTTTACCGGATAATTGTAAAGAGAATTTACCAGGCAGCCTTTTTCAAGAATAACATAATTCAAATGTTTCTTCTTTGCTTCCAATGCACATGCCATACCAATAGGCCCTCCGCCGATGATGATGATATCAAATGATTCTGTAGTTGGCATGTGGTTAAGGTTAATTCAAAGTTGCATCAACTTCTGCAAAGTCAACATTGTTGAAATCTTTTACCACATTATACAACGTATCTCTTTCAACAGGATGACGTTTTACCTGTTTAATTAAAGTAACTAATTGTTCTGTAGTCATTGCAGGTTTTTGTTCTTCACTTCCTGCCATTGAGTAAATTTTTGTAGAGTCATCAATGGTGCCATCAATATCATTTACACCAAATGCTAAACTAAGTTGTGCATTGTCTCTGCCAAGCATTGGCCAATATGCTTTAAGGTGAGGGAAGTTATCTAAATAGATCCTTGCAATAGCATAAAGCCGCATATCTTCTGTAATTGTTGATTCAGGAACATTGCTCATGTCATTATCATGATTACGAAACTTTAAAGGGATGAATGTATTAAAGCCATGAGTTTTATCTTGTAATTCACGCAATCTTCTCATGTGGTCAATACGATGTTCATACTTTTCAATATGTCCATATAGCATGGTAGCGTTACTATGCATATCAAGCTTATGCGCTACTTCATGGATCTTTAACCATCCATCTGCATCAACTTTATCAGCACAGATCTTTTCTCTTATCTCAGGATGAAAGATCTCTGCACCACCACCTGGCAAACTATCTAATCCTGCTTTATGCAAAAATTCCATTCCTTCTTCAATTGTCATCTTTGCTTTGCGAATCATATAATCCAATTCAACAGCAGTGAAAGCTTTTATATGAAGTTCGGGGCGATGCGCTTTTATTTTTGTTATCAATTCAACAAAATAATCAAGGTTCATTTTTGGATGAACACCACCAACAATATGTACTTCGGTAATGGGTTTGCCATCGTAGCTTTTTACAATGTCAAGCATTTGGTCGATGCTTAGTTCCCAACCTTCTTCTTTATGTGAGTATAATTTTGAGTAAGAACAAAACTTACAACTGAAGACACAAACATTCGTTGGTTCAATATGAAAGTTACGATTGAAATATGTTTTGTCTCCGTGTAAACGTTCTCTTATAAAATTTGCTAATGCACCTACAAAAGGAAGGTCTGCTCTTTCAAAAAGAATGATCCCTTCGGCATCGGTTATGCGCTGTTGTTGTTTTACCTTTTCTGCAATTATCTTTAGTTCGTTATCTTTTGTAGAGTTAATCAGAATATCAATAGAAGCACTCATAGAATTGTTTTTGCAAAGTTACTTAAGCTGTCATTTTAAAACAAAAGAGGCTGCTTTTTACCGGCAACCTCTCTCATGGAAATTAATGATCATTAATTCTTTTCCACCTTCTGAATAATTGTTTTATCTGTATAGATCAACTTAACAAAGTAGATCCCGTTTGAAACATTTGTAAGATCGATATCTGTTTCGGTAGTAGCGCCTCCGTTATATTGATTATCTGAAACCATTTGTCCTATTGAATTGTACACCTGTATCTCCTGTAAAGTTGTAGGTGGTTGAGAATGAAATATCTTCAACGTATTACTAAACGGATCAGGAAATACCAGGTAGCCTTGTTTCTTTTCAAGTGACGGAACAGTTTTAGGATATATATTAATGTTATCTATCCATATATTATTCTGATGATTGCTTTTTGCAACAAAGAACACCTGGAAGTTAGATGAATTTATAAATGGAGTAAGATAAATATTTATGTTCTTCCATTGCGAAGCATTGAATGGTGTATATGCACTGGTAACTGCAAAATTAGGATCATTAATAGTTTGCAGATCTGCGCCCCATTTCTTCCATACAGGTTGTAAAGTAGCTCCGCAATCAGTTGATACATCAATTTCAAGTGTATCTAATGGCAATGCCGTAGAGCCGGGATAAGATGCACCGGGCGAATATGACAGATCAAACGAAACAAATATTGAATCAATAGAAGCATTATTGGAAATTACAGGAGAGAAGAAGAGATCCTCCGTGTTGCCTTCTGTATAATTATAATTATTGATGACCATTGAAGCATTGCCAGTATATGCAGCATTAGTCGAACGTTTCCATGTAATTAAGCCATCAGGATTTAATACCGACCAATTGGTTGAAGGGAAACTATCAGATTCAAATCCCTGTGTAGCCGGTAAATTTACTAATGGAGATATATCTAATTGTTCACTACTTGTATCATTTAATGGAAACTGATCCTGCTGCCCGTTTGGATCACTTGTATATACTTTAAATATATGATCACCGTACGCAGCATTAATAGAATTAAGTGTTACCGGGGATGTTGAGCATTTGGAAAGATTGCCTGTCCAATTGAATGTATTCACTGTTCCATTGTCTACCTGGTAATTAATATTTAAAGATGTCAGTGTATCCGTTCCATAATTAGCGATGGTTACTTGTGGAGTAACCGTTGTAGTGCAAGTAATACCTGATGGTAGATTTATTGCAACCAATGCTGCATTGTTTTGATAAGAATTAACCTTGGTGATATTGATATTATCAATAAAACAATTATTGCCAAATCCATTTATCCATTCAAGTCCGATCAGGATATTGGAAGAACCAATGCCACAGGTTGGAATATCAATTTCATCGTGTCTCCATTGAGATGATGAATCAGGAAAATAACTTGAGTCAAGACTTACATCTCCAATAGTAGATAAAGAAGGGCCATATTTTTTATATCCTGTAGGTAACCAGGTTGCGCCACAATCAGGTGAGTAAACAACTGCCAGGGTATCTACAAAAGATGAACTCCATTGTCCGTACGAAAGATCAAATGAGAATTTAATAGTATCAATGCCTGTAATATTAATTTTCGGGCTGTTAAAAATATCAATGGACGCTGAAGAATTATAATGAGAACCATTCATCCACATACAACTGGTAGTATCACCATTGGGGCCGATCACACTATCAATTTTATCCCATGTTGTATCATTATCCGGATTGATGATACCCCAGCCACCAGGTGGAGGCATTGGCGCTGAATCCGGTTCAAAATTTTGAAAAGCGGGCAATGTTATTCCTTGTTGAACAGTAAATGTTATTGAAACAGTATCATTACCAGGTATCTCATCAGCAGTTCCATTTGGATCAATAGTAAATACCTGTAAAGTATGAGTGCCCGGCGATAGGGCAATTGTTGGATAGAGTGTTACTGTTGCATAATTATTAATTGGTAAACTACCTGTCCAATTATACACTGAAGCAACAGGAGTGCTATCCAATATTTCTTCTATCTCTATCGATCTTAATGTGTCTTTGCCAAGATTTACAATCTGTATAGTAGCAGAGAGTATAGTATCGCAAACATTAACACCTACCATTGGCAGATCAAATTGACTAACTTTTGCATGAAGGTTTACAATGCTTGCAATTTGTGCAGCTATTTGTAAACATTTAAATGCATCTAATCTTCCGGTTCCTAATTGGCCAGCATAAATAGGACTATTTATTGGATAAATATTATCTACTTGGTTCAATAAAATATTTCTTAAACTATCGGCAGTTAATACACCGGGTATATGAGAAACAATTAAAGCTGCAACACCTGAAACATGCGGACAAGCCATTGAAGTGCCTTGTAAAAATTCATAAGTACTGCCGAATGTTGTACTTAAAACTCCGCCAGGATCCCCATCATAGCTTTGTTCACCACCCGGAGCGCAGATATCCACCCACGTACCATAATTGGAATAATAGGACAGAACATCTTTATTATTGGTAGCAGCCACAGCAATTGTTTTTGAATAATATGCAGGATAAAAAGGAGCATTAGTACTGCTGTTACCTGCAGAAAAACAAACAAGGCCACCTTTTAGCACTGTGCCACCACCGTTAGCAATAAAATAATCAATTCCATCTAATACATCCTGATCGTAAACACCGGCAGTACTATAACCCCAGCTATTTTGAGAAATAGCAGCGCCACTGTCTGCGGCCCAGATAAAAGGAGCGCCAAAACTTAGAGCTTCCAATGAATCATTCCCAAATATCTCAAGGCTCATCAAACGTATACCACTTCCAGGGGTCCCATCTCCACCGGCAATTCCGCTAACACCAATACCATTATTACTTACTGCTGCAACAGTACCGGATGTGTGTGTAGCATGTTCGCTAGAATCAATATGAGTAGAGTTCGTTACAAAATTAAAACCTTTGCCCGACCAAATGTTTGCTGCAAGATCGGGATGATTAAGCTGAATGCCACCATCATCTATTGCAACAATAACATTAGGTTTACCGGTTTCAATATCCCATGCCTGCGGTAAATGAATATCGCTTCCAGGTGTACCTGAAGCTTGTCCCGTATTATTATAATTCCATTGTTGTTTGAAAAGAGGATCGTTTGGAATTTCTGTAGGAGAGGTTGTCTTGCTATCAACTTTATCACTTATCAATGCAGCTACATACTTTGGTTCGGCTACATCTATAATTCCATAAAGTTGTTGAAACTTTGCAACGATCTCTTTTATATTAACTGTTGATGGAAATACAAGTTGATACCACAATTGAAAGCCCCACTGTTTATGTTTATCCGAAAATTGCTTGATACCTGCATCAAGAAGAGTTTTGTCAGAATTAGTTGATGAAGTTAAAAGGGATCCAAACAAAAGTTTTGCTTGTGTTACATTATATTGTTTATTTAAACTATCAACCGCGGGAATACCAAAAGTAATAAAACCATCCGCAGATGTAGATGGATATAACTTCAATAATGCTTCTACAGAGGAATCGAACTTAATATCAATGATTCCTTTTCGGTAAGCATTTTCAGGTATGGTAGCAAGATCAATAACAGGGCGAGGGCCTTTTAATTTTGAAATATCCTGTTGGGAAAAACAAATAAAGGAAATAAAAACAGAACCAATTAACAACAATAAAGATTTCCGCATAGATTTTTGGGTAAATTATGTTCGTTCCTGTAACAAATGCTTTATCAAATTAATTTGGTTTATTAAGAATGCCAAAATAATCTTCGGGATTACAAAGGTATCAATTTTATATCCTCGAAACGCAGAAAAATATGGATAGGTTGCTAACTATTTTCAACAGATGCAGTAATGGTTTTCTGTTTATTAAATAAATGTATATCTTCCAACAATAAAAATATTTTATGTATAGTTTCATAACAACTTAAAGAATAGAAATGAATATCAGGTTGCGTTTAGTTATAATGAATTTTTTAGAGTTCTTTATCTGGGGATCATGGCTGATCTCAATTGGCGGTTATCTATTTAACGAATTGCATTTCTCAGGAGTTCAGGTTGGCAGCATTTATGGTACAATGGGAATTGCATCTTTATTTATGCCCGCTTTATTAGGAATTGTTGCAGATCGTTGGATAAATGCCGAAAGAGTGTTGGGTTTATGTCATATCGCAGGTGCAATATTATTATTCTGGGCATCAACAGTAACAAGTTTTAAAATGCTTTACCTGATCATGTTTTTTAATGCGATGGTCTTTATGCCGACCATTGCATTGAACAATACTGTTTCATATATAATTCTTGAAAATAAAGGTTTCAATATTGTAAAAGATTTTCCGCCAATTCGTGTATGGGGCACCGTTGGTTTTATTGTTGCGATGTGGATGGTTGATCTTTGTGGTTGGACAAAAAGCCCATTGCAATTATATATAAGTTCTGTATCTGCATTGGTATTAGGTATTTATTCTTTTACGATGCCTAAATGCCCACCAGCAAAAACAAAAGAGAAGAAAAGTCTTATATCTTCACTGGGATTGGATGCTTTTGTGTTGTTTAAAAAACGAAAGATGCTGGTATTTTTTCTTTTTGCTATGTTGTTAGGAGCAGCTTTACAAATTACCAATGCATTTGGGAGTGCTTTTATGGATGATTTTAAAACAGGTTATGCGGATTCATTTGGAGTAAAACATTCTAATCTTTTGATCTCCATTTCTCAGATGTCTGAAACACTTTTTATTTTAACGATACCTTTTTTCTTACGAAAATTTGGAATAAAAAGAGTGATGCTGATAAGCATATTTGCATGGGTCTTCAGGTTTGGTTTATTTGCAGTTGGTAATCCGGGAAGTGGATTGATATTATTAATACTTTCAATGATCGTTTATGGAATGGCATTTGACTTTTTTAATATTTCAGGTTCATTATTTGTAGAGAAAGAGGCAGATATTAAAATAAGGGCAAGTGCACAAGGATTATTTATGTTGATGACAAATGGGCTGGGAGCTTTCTTTGGCACATTGATCAGTGGGGAAGTGGTTGACCATTTTACGATCAATGGAGTTAAGAACTGGACAAGTATCTGGTTTTCCTTTGCAGGATATGCGTTACTGTTAGGAATTATTTTCCCGATAGTATTTAAGTACAAACATGATCCTAAAGCGATGGAGAACATACATCATTGATTTTTTGTAACCAACTTTTGTACTGCTATCAACATCGTTGTGTCACTCACTTGTACTTTCGTTCTTTTATCGACAGACTTCAGAATCTTTATTCTATACAATTGTACAAAATGTTAATGAATTAAATTTGTTTAAGAAAATTATAAACTATGAGCAATTTATTTTCACCCTTAACAATACGAGGTATTACATTTAAAAATAGAATAGCGGTGTCGCCTATGTGCGAATATTCTTCAGAAGACGGCTTTACCAATGATTGGCATTTGGTGCATTTGGGAAGCCGTGCTGTTGGCGGTGCTGCATTGGTGATACAGGAAGCTACTGCAGTTTCGCCGGAAGGAAGAATTACTTATGGCGATGCAGGTATCTGGAAAGATGAACATATTTCCAAACTACAACAGATCACCACATTTATTCATCAGCATAATGCAGTAGCAGGAATACAACTGGCTCATGCCGGAAGAAAAGCAAGTCATGAAATTCCATGGAAAGGCGGGAAATTAATTACTGTTGCAAATGGAGGCTGGCAAACAGTTTCATCAAGTGCTGTTGCTTTTACCGATGGAGATAAACTACCAGAAGAATTAGATAAAAATGGTATTGATAAAGTGATCAATGATTTTGCTGATGCTGCAAAAAGAAGTTTGAAAGCAGGGTATAAATTAATTGAGATACATGCCGCACATGGTTATCTGATCAACCAGTTTTTGTCGCCGTTGGTCAATAAAAGAACAGATGAGTATGGCGGTTCATTTGAAAACCGTATCCGCTTGTTGTTGCAAATAACAGAAGCAATACGAAAAGTAATACCAGATGAATATCCTTTGTTTATCCGTATTTCTGCTTCCGATTGGGCAGATGGCGGTTGGGATATTGATTCATCTGTTCAACTGGCAATAATTTTAAAAACGAAAGGAGTTGATCTGATTGATTGCTCATCTGGAGGAGCTGTCAGAGATCAACAAATTCCATTGTCACCTGGTTACCAGGTTGCTTTTGCTGAAAGCATTAAAAAAGAAACAGGCATTTTAACTGGCGCAGTTGGATTGATAACAACAGCAAAACAAGCTGAAGATATTCTTACTAACGGAAAAGCGGACATGATTTTTTTGGCAAGACAATTATTGCGTGATCCATATTTCCCGTTACATGCAGCTTATGAATTAAATGAAGATATTTACTGGCCATTGCAATATGAAAGAGCAAAGCTCAAGCATTGATGTAATCTTAATAAAATTCAGTAAAGGTATGACGTACAAGTGAGTGACACAACAATGCTAAATCTTAGCACCATAGTTGAGTACAAAAAAATTACCCAACCATTCGCCAAGATGTTGCGATATGAGTTTTGATTCTACCATAAAACCATCATGGCCATATGAGGAATCAATTTCTATCAATGTGGCATTGGGTAAATTATTGGCAAGAAAATGTTGTTCTACCAACGGGCAAAGAATATCGCTGCTGATACCGATCAATAAAGTTTTTTGTTGGATGCTCTGCAAAACGGGTTCCAGCCTGCCTCCACGTCTTCTTGCAATATGATGACTGTCCATACTTTTTGTAAGTATCCAATAACTATTTGCATTAAAACGATCAACTAGTTTATCTCCCTGGTGAATGATATATGAAGAAGCTTTGTAGTTATCTGTTTTTTCAACATCAGGATCTGTTTGTTGTTGCACCATTATCCCATAGTTGCGATAAGTAAGCATGCCAATGGCACGTGCAGCTTTCAAACCTTTTTTACTTGCATCTGGAGAAGCATCTTTCCACGTACAATCTGCTTCAATGGCTAAACGTTGTGCAGTATGTGTAGCTATTCCCCAGGCGCTTTCTGTTGCCGAAGTAGCTAATAAAAATAAATGATCAATTACATCTTTTTCCATCAAGGCCCATTCCATTGCCTGATAACCGCCCATACTTCCACCCATCACTAAAAATATTTTATCAATATCCAAGTGCTTACGGAGAAGGATATGCGCTTTTACCATGTCACGGATAGTTACGAGTGGAAAATCAGAATAATAAGGCTGATTGGTTTTTGGATTAATGCTTAATGGCCCCGTGGTGCCATAACATGAACCCAAAATGTTAGCACAAACAATAAAATATTTTTCAGGGTCGATGATATGGTTATTGCCAACCAATCCATCCCACCAGATAGCAGCATCGGAGTTAGCAGTCAGGGCATGGCATACCCATACCACATTGCTTTTATCCGCATTTAGTTTGCCGTAGGTGTGATAAGCGATGGTAATTTCAGGGAGAGATTGGCCATTTTCCAGTTCAAACACCTCTTTATTGTGAAAATACTGCATTAAATTAGTCAGATTCATTATTTCAGAGTGCAAAGTAAAGGCTTGCTGAATTACATTTGCAAAAAATATTTCAAAATGATACAAATAGAGCTGAATAGGGTGGAAGGCGATTTTGGCTTTGTAGCAAAAGATGCTAACGGGCATACTGCAAAAATTGATACCAGTTTAGAAACCGGCGGTACAAATTTTGGTGTTCGTCCCATGCAATTATTATTAATGGGCCTTGGCGGATGTAGCGGTATTGATATTGTTGCGATATTAAAAAAACAACGCCAAACTGTTGACAATTTTTCTATCAAGATTGAAGGCGAAAGAGAAAAAGGTAAAGACCCGTCTTTATGGAAAAAGATTCATGTTGTTTTTGAATTGAAGGGGACAATTGATCCGGATAAGGCTTACAGGGCTTGTGAATTATCTATGGAAAAATATTGTTCTGTTGCGGCAACATTACGTGCTGGCAAAACAAAGATTAGCTGGGAAGTGAAAGTTAATTGACAATTGAATTTTTTTAGGACAAGCATTTGATCTTTTTTCAACATCGTTGTGTCACTCACTTGTACTATATACCATTATTCAGCGATTAAAAATTTAGAATGAATAAAAAATTGCATCCAACAACAAAAGCTATCCGCACACAAATAGATCGCACCAATGAAATGGAGCATTCTTCGCCATTATTTCTCACCAGTAGTTTTATGTATAGTAATGTAGAAATGATGAGGGCAGCTTTTGCGGATGAGATTGATGTAAATATTTACAGCCGCTTCAGCAATCCAAATGTTCAGGAATTTGTTGATAGAGTGGTTGCATTGGAAGGTGCTGAAACCGGCTATGCTACTGCATCTGGAATGAGTGCCATTTTCGCTTCGTTTATGGCATTGTTAAAAAGTGGCGATCATTTTATTTGCTGCAGTTCTGTTTTTGGAAGCACCACTACTGTTATTAATAAATATCTTCCCAACTACGGAATTCAATCAACTTATGTTAGTGCAACTAATTTAAGTGAATGGGAAGCTGCTATAAAACCCAATACAAAAATGATCTTCCTGGAAACACCAACCAATCCCGGATTAGACATTATTGACCTGGAGTTTGTATCGGCTTTGGCAAAAAAACATAACCTTATTTTAAATGTAGATAATTGTTTTGCTACGCCTGTTGGTCAGCGGCCAATAGATTTTGGTGCCGACCTTGTGGTGCATTCTGCTACAAAATGGATGGACGGACAAGGTCGTGTACTCGGTGGCGTTATTGTTGGTAAAAAAGAACTGATCGAGAAAATTTATTTGTTCTGTCGCAGTACAGGCCCATCATTATCTCCCTTTAATGCATGGGTTTTGAGCAAGAGTTTGGAAACATTGGATGTTCGCATGGAACGCCACAGCAACAATGCTTTTACTATTGCTAAAAAACTGGAAGGCCATGCTAAAATTGAAAAAGTAATTTATCCTTTTTTAGAGAGCCACCCTGCTTATGCTGTTGCAAAAAAACAAATGAAAAGCGGCGGCGCATTGGTAAGTTTTAATTTAAAAGGCGGATTGGAAAGCGGCCGTAAATTTTTGGATGCATTGCAATTACTAACTCTCACTGCTAATTTGGGTGATACCCGAAGTATTGCATCTCATCCCGCAAGTACTACACATGCTAAACTAACAGAAGAAGAACGTTTGGCAACGGGCATAACGCCGGGGCTTATACGCATTTCTGTTGGGTTGGAATATGTGGATGATATCCTCAACGATATTTTGCAGGCGTTGGAGAAGTGTTGATATTTTTTGGTTACAAACTTTTGTACTACTATCAACATTGTTGTGTCACTCACTTCAACAGTTGTACTACTATTTGTCATTCTGAGCGAAGCGAAGAATCTTATCTTCAATAATCATTCTACTGGCTGTGAATTAGATGCTTCGTTCCTTATCATGACAAAAAAAGTAATTTACTTTTACTGCTTATTTATTAGGCTTTTATTTATTTATAGTGTTGGGCGTCATGACAAGACTTGCAAACTGAAACGAGCCATTCGATTGGCTCCTTTCCAATGTTCTTTCTTGCATATCTCTTGTGATGGACTTGGGTAGCACGTCCACCGCAATACACGCAGCGCCAGTTATCTCGTTTGAGCACTACATAACGCTTTCGCTGCCATTCATCTGATTTGAGATATTCATTTCTGTAATAGTCACGACGTTTTTTACGTTTTACTTCAAACATCTTACGTTTGACGGCAAGTATAACTACTGCAAGAATTAGTAAAATAAAAATCATGTTATTAAGCTAAGAAAAATTGGCGATTATTTAATAAATATTTTTTGTCGAGAATGACAAATCATAGTACAACAGTACAAGTGAGTGACACAACAATGCTGAACAAAGGACAAATGCCGGTAACAAAAAAAATCAAACATTCCGTTTACTCGCAAACTTCTTTTTCAAAACATCCTGCACCGGTGTATTCTCTAATTTGCTTTCAATCCAAGAGATGATATCGAGGTACATAAATGCCCTTGTTTCAAAGCGGTCGCTTTGGTGTTGTTTAAGTTTTACCAATAATTTCTCTAATTCGGGTTTAATACCGGTAACGGATAAGTGAAAAGAATTGCGGATGAATTTGAATATCTCTTCTTCCACCACACTTAAGTTCTGCATCTTGGCCATAAAACGAAATACGGATTTAATGAGATGGTCCAATATTTCGTAATTACCCAATTCATAATGTGCAATCAAATGCAGTAATCTTGAATAACACTGCAGGTCGGTTCGCAGGTCAACTTTCCAGTTGATAATTTTGTTTAAATAATCAATCGTATGTTCATAATCGCCACTTCCAAAATACATACAGGCTATCTTGTAATAGAATACTAAAATGCGGTGCCTATCGAGATACAACCAATATTCATTCAGCTTTTCTTCGATCTCTGGAACAAGCTGTAACCCTTTGGTGAAGCTGCCTTCAAGGAAATGTTTATTCAGCAATGATATATTGTAATAAACAAAACATTGGATTTTATTATTGATATTTTGTTCAACTATTTTGCTATCGCAAAATAATTTGAAGTGATGTAATGTTTCCTTTAGTTTTTCATAATTGCCTAAATCGAAATGTGAACCCATGAGGTTATGCATTCCTTTTATATAATGGCCTGTTTCAATTTCAATCATGTATGGTTCTTCTTCAAAAAGGTTCACCCATTTTTGTGTGTAGCGATAGTATTGTAAAAAATCCTGTCGGATAAAAGCAGCCCAGCAATAACATTGATACAAGTACAACTTTTCATAAAATGTTTTTACTGCAGATACTTTATCTCCCAAACCTTCTTTAAAATATTGTTGTACTTCTGTTTCTTCTTTTTCATTGCGGGCATGTCCATTTTTAATATACCAGCTATATAATTGTAAGGATAAATTAGAGAGTTGCGATACTAATGTTAATCGTTCATTCACTTCCGTTGCTTCATGGCTTAATTGCTCGGCTCTGTCCTGCATGCTTCGGGTAATGTACAATGCTTCAATATTTTTTTCAAAGAACAAAGCTTGCTGCAAATAAGTGAATTGATTTTTTGCTTTTGCCTGCTCTTTCATTTTATCCAACACTTTCAGGCTCTGCAAATACAATCCTTTGTTATATAAAATTCTTGCATGGTCCATTTGTTCATGAAGAACAATATCAATATTACTTTCATCATTTATCAAACGTAAACTTGAAAGTATCTGCCGGTATAAATGTGCTTTTAAATTACTTAGCTGTTGCTTTTTTATCTCCGGGTTTTTCTTTAATAAAACAGTTTCATCATAGTCATCCATTTTGTCCAGAGCATCAAATAGTTGCACAATTTTCAGTTCTTCGGAAGATGAGTTACGGGTTACATAAAGCTTAAAATTTCGCTTTTCGCTCTTTTCAAGCGATTTTATGAGTTGAAACACGGCATCGGTACTGCGGTTGGGCATCGTAATTTAATTTCTTTAAAATCCTTTACAGTAAAGCATTTTGGCGAAAAAATGGCTATTTATAAAGCGTAAAAACCAGCACATTTTGTTTTTCATCCCTCACTATAAAGGGTAAATTCGTAAATCAGCCTTTTTAAAAAACAAAAATTACAGGTTATCAAAAGTAAAAATAAATAACCTGTTTTGATTAAAACTTCAATTTACATGTCAGAAAATAAAATAGATATTTTTGATACCACTCTTCGTGATGGTGAACAAGTCCCTGGTTGTAAATTAAATACTAATGAAAAGATTGAGCTTGCATTGAAATTAGAAGAACTGGGTGTGGATATTATTGAAGCAGGTTTTCCTATTTCATCTCCCGGAGATTTTATGTCGGTGAATGAAATTGCAAAAGTTATAACAAAAGCAACCGTTTGCGGATTGAGCAGGGCAGTGCAAAAAGATATTGAAACTGCAGCCGCTGCATTGAAAAAAGCAAAGCGCCCCCGGATTCATACCGGCATTGGCACTTCGGATTTCCATATCAAATTAAAATTTCATTCTAACCGGGAAGATATTTTACAAAGAGCTATTCAATGTGTAACGTGGGCAAAAAACTTTGTGGATGATGTAGAATTTTATGCGGAGGATGCCGGAAGAACGGATAATGAATATTTGGCAAAAGTGATTGAAGCTGTTATTAAAGCAGGTGCTACTGTTGTAAATATTCCGGATACTACAGGTTATTGTTTACCACATCAGTATGGCGAAAAGATTGCGTTCTTAAAAAATAATGTGTCGAATATTGATAAAGCAACTATTTCCTGTCATTGTCATGATGACTTAGGATTATCTACTGCTAATTCCATTGCAGGTGTTATAAATGGTGCAAGACAAATTGAATGTACTATTAATGGTTTGGGCGAAAGAGCTGGCAACACTTCATTAGAAGAAGTGGTTATGATTTTGAAGCAACATAAAGATTTAGGATTTACCACGGGTGTTAATTCTAAATTGCTTTTCCCAATGAGTAATTTGGTTGCAGACACAATGCGTATGCCTGTGCAGGCAAATAAAGCAATTGTTGGTGCAAATGCTTTTTCACATTCTTCAGGTATTCACCAGGATGGATTTTTGAAAGATGCGATTACTTATGAAATTATTAATCCGGTTGATGTGGGAGCAGAAGAATCTAAAATCGTTTTAACAGCACGAAGCGGTAGAAGTGCACTGGCACATCGTTTACAAAAAATAGGGTATCAATTTGATAAAAATGATATTGATAATTTGTATCAACAATTTTTAAAAGTTGCCGACATTAAAAAAGAAGTGGTGGAAGACGATTTGCACATGATCGCAAATTATTATAAATCTGTTACCGTTTAAATCAATTCTTCGGAATAACAATATGAAGAAAAATATTGCAGTAATATTAGGAGATGGTATTGGACCGGAAGTGACACAACAATCAATTAAAGTGTTGGATGCTGTTACTGAAAAATTCGGACATGAGTTTGAATATACTTATGCGTTGATGGGAGCTGATGCAATTGATAAAACAGGTAATCCATTGCCTGATGAAACAATTGAGATTTGCTTAAATAGTGATGCAATATTATTTGGTGCAATTGGTGACCCGAAATATGATAATGACCCAACTGCGAAAGTGAGGCCGGAACAGGGTTTGCTGAAACTGCGAAAAACATTACAATTATTTGCGAATATTCGTCCGATTACTACTTATAAAGCATTACATCATTTATCTCCGTTGAAAAGTAAGCAACTGGAAGATGTTGATATGGTCATTTATCGTGAACTGACTGGTGGTATTTATTTTGGTAAGAAAGAAACAAACGAAGATAAAACATGGGCTTCGGATGAATGCACTTATAGTAAAGAAGAAATTGAACGGGTAAGTCATTTGGCATTTCAGCATGCACAAAAAAGAAGAAAGAAACTAACGTTGGTGGATAAGGCCAATGTATTAGAAACATCTAGGCTTTGGAGAAAAGTGGTTAAAGATATTGCTGTTGGTTATCCGGATGTGGCTGTTGATTTTTTATTTGTTGATAATGCGGCTATGCAAATCATCATCAATCCAAAACAGTTTGATGTGATATTGACAGAAAATATGTTTGGTGATATAATAAGTGATGAAGCAAGTGTGTTGAGTGGTTCGTTAGGTTTGTTGCCATCTGCGTCTATTGGTAATGGTAGTGCATTGTTTGAGCCAATTCATGGCTCATATCCCCAGGTAGCTGGAAAAGATATTGCAAATCCATTGGGCTCAATATTATCAGCAGCAATGATGTTGGAATATTTTAATTTGAAAGAAGAAGCTGAATTGGTATGCCTTGCAGCGGAATGGACAATTAGTAATTTATTTGTAACAAAAGATATCGACCCGATTAATTTTTATTTCACTTCTACCATTGGCGATTTGATAAGTGATTTTGTGAGTGGAAGGATTTCGGGTGACATTAATAAAGAGAATGTTGCATTGCGGAAGTCAACGATAATATAAACAAAGCTGAATAAAGGTATATTGATGAAGTGAGTGACACAACGATGACGAGTAAACGCAGATGGCTGATAACAAAAAAATATAAACCATAAGAATCAAAATAATGAGTACAGAATTAAACAAGCACAGCAAAACATTAACACAGGATGTAACACAACCGGGAGCGCAGGCAATGTATTATGCGATTGGATTTAAAGAAGAAGATTTTGGGAAAGCGCAGGTGGGAATTGCAAGTATGGGTTGGGATGGGAACCCGTGCAATATGCACCTGAATGATTTAGCAACAACTGTGAGAACAAGTGTGAATGCCACAGAAGGCTTACTGGGCTTGCGTTTCTATACAATTGGTGTAAGCGATGGAATTAGTATGGGAACGGATGGTATGCGTTACAGTTTGGTTAGTCGTGATGTGATTGCGGATAGCATTGAAGCTAACGCTGGCGCTCAATATTATGATGCGCTTGTTGCAATACCCGGTTGCGATAAAAATATGCCGGGTTCTATAATGGCGATGGGTAGATTGAATCGTCCTTCAATAATGTTGTATGGTGGCACGATTGCACCGGGACATTATAAAGGAGAGGATTTAAATATTGTATCTGCATTTGAAGCATTGGGACAAAAGATTGCAGGTAATTTAAGTGAAGCAGATTTTAAAGGTATTGTACAACATTCTTGTCCCGGCGCAGGTGCATGTGGTGGTATGTACACCGCAAACACAATGGCTTGTGCAATTGAAGCATTGGGAATGAGTTTGCCTTATTCATCGAGCAATCCTGCATTAAGTGATGACAAACAAAAAGAATGTGAAGCAGTTGGTAAAGCGATAAAGATTTTATTGGAGAAAGATATTAAGCCCCGTGATATTATGACACGGAAGGCTTTTGAAAATGCAATGGTAGTTGTAATGGTATTGGCCGGAAGCACCAATGCTGTCCTGCATTTGATCGCTATGGCGAAAAGTGTTGGCGTTGAATTAACACAGGATGATTTTCAAAAAGTGAGTGATAGAATTCCAATGCTGGCTGATTTTAAACCGTCTGGAAAATATCTGATGGAAGATTTGCATCAGCATGGTGGAGTTCCTGCTGTTATGAAATATTTATTGAAAAAAGGTTTGTTGCATGGAGATTGCATAACGGTTACGGGTAAAACAGTTGCAGAGAATTTAGCAGATGCTCCAGATTTAGATTTTGAAAAACAAAAAATCATTATGCCGCTGGAACAGCCGTTGAAAGTTAAAGGGCACTTACAAATATTATATGGCAATCTCGCCGAAGGTGGAAGTGTTGCAAAAATCAGTGGTAAAGAAGGTGAACGTTTTGAAGGAACTGCAAGAGTGTTTGATGGAGAAAAAGATTTGATTGCAGGATTATCATCTGGTAAAGTTCATGCCGGAGATGTGGTAGTGATAAGATATATCGGTCCACGTGGTGCACCGGGAATGCCGGAGATGCTGAAGCCTACAGGAGCCATTATTGGCGCAGGTCTTGGGAAAAGTGTTGCATTAATTACAGATGGAAGATTTAGTGGTGGTACACATGGTTTTGTTGTTGGGCACATAACTCCCGAAGCGTTTGATGGTGGACTTATTGGACTTGTTCAAGACAATGACATCATTGAAATTGATGCTGTACATAATAAGTTAACATTAAAAGTAAGCAATGAAGTGATTGCGGAAAGAAAGAGAAACTGGAAGCAACCTCCATTAAAAGCAACGAATGGTGTTTTATATAAATATGCAAAATTAGTTAAGACCGCTGCCGAAGGTTGTGTTACTGATGAAGATTGATTTTTTGAGCCCGGCAGATAAATAAATATTAAGCATCGTTGTGTCACTCACTTGTACTGAAGTGCATGATTCAACAAAAAATAAACCATGACAAAAAAATATTTTATAGAATTGGCAGAATATAATATCTGGGCAAATGATATCACTCGTTCATGGTTGGAAAAAATTACCCATGAACAGTGGAGTGAAAAAATAATAAGCAGTTTCAATAGTATTCAGGAAACTGTTTTACATATTGTTTCTGCTGAAACAGCCTGGTTGCAACGTTTACAGAAAAAAGAAAAAATTGCGTGGTTACAAATGGAATTTAAAGGTTCAAAAGAAGAAAATATTGCTTTATGGAAAAATGCATCAAAGCAATTAAAAGAGTTTATGGATTTATTTGATGAAGCAAAGATGAATGATATGTTGACATTTAAACGTTTTAATGGAGAAGAAAATACGATGCAATATTATGAAGTGTTTGCACATACGTTCAATCATTCAACCTATCATCGTGGTCAAGTCGTCACAATGTTGCGTCAAGCTGGATTTACAAATGTTCAGTCAACTGATTTATTGGGATTTTATCGTATTAAACAACTATCAAAAAATTGAGTTATGCAAACTCTTGAAATACCTAAAGAAGAAATTGCAACTAAAACAATTCAAAACATAACCGGCTCACAAGCTGTGTTAGAAGCATTGGTTGCAGAAGGAGTGGAGACCATCTTTGGTTATCCCGGCGGCGCTATCATGCCAATCTATGATGCTTTGTATGATTATCATGATAAATTAAAACATATTCTCGTTCGTCACGAACAAGGTGGAATACACGCCGGACAAGGATATGCACGTTCATCAGGAAAAGTGGGTGTTGTGTTTGCAACAAGTGGCCCGGGTGCAACTAACTTAGTAACAGGTTTGGCTGATGCAATGATTGATAGCACGCCATTGGTTTGTATAACCGGACAAGTGTTTGCTCATTTATTAGGAACAGATGCTTTCCAGGAAGTAGATGTAATTAATATTACAACACCAATTACCAAATGGAATTATCAAATAACAGACGCAACAGAAATTCCTTCTGTATTAGCAAAAGCATTTTATATCGCAGGAACCGGAAGGCCAGGCCCTGTTTTAATTGATATTACTAAAAATGCGCAGATTCAAAAATTCGATTACGAAGGATACCTAAAGTGTACGCATATACGCAGTTATCGCCCTAAACCAATTGTTCGTAAAGAATATGTTGAAAAAGCAGCGGCACTTATTAATGGAGCAAAAAAACCATTTGTGATTTTCGGGCAGGGGGTTATTCTTGGTAGAGCGGAAAAAGAATTCAAAGCATTTATTGAAAAAGGTGGCTTGCCTGCTGCCAGCACGGTTCTTGGACTAAGCGCTTTGGCAACAGACCATCCTCTCAATGTAGGTATGTTGGGCATGCATGGAAACTATGGCCCAAATGTTTTGACAAATGAATGTGATGTATTGATAGCGGTAGGCATGCGTTTCGATGATCGTGTAACGGGACGTTTGGATAAGTATGCAAAACAAGCACAAGTAATTCATTTAGATATTGATCCTGCAGAAATTGATAAGAATGTAAAAACAACAGTACCTGTTTGGGGCGATTGTAAAGAGACATTGCCATTGCTAACTCAGTTGATTGAAGAAAAAAAACATTCAGCGTGGTTAAATAAATTCAAAGAATATAAGCAGGAAGAAATAGATGTAGTAATAAAAGATGAGTTAAATCCTGTTGGTGAAGTATTGACAATGGGAGAAGTAATTAAATATTTGAATGAACTAACAAATGGTGATGCTATTATTGTAACGGATGTTGGTCAGCACCAAATGGTAGCTTGCCGTTATGCAAAGTTCAATCAATCAAAAAGTAATATTACTTCGGGAGGTGCCGGTACAATGGGATTTGCATTGCCAGCAGCAATTGGAGCTAAGTTTGGAGCGCCGCAGCGTACAGTCGTAGCCGTTATTGGTGATGGCGGTGTACAAATGACCATACAGGAACTGGGAACAATTATGCAAACCGGAATTGATGTGAAGATATTGATACTTAACAATCAGTTTCTTGGTATGGTACGTCAATGGCAGCAATTATTTAATGACAAACGTTATTCATTTGTAGATATAGCAAGCCCCGATTACGTAATGGTGGCAAAAGGCTATAAGATAGACGGACAGAAGGTTTCAAAAAGAGAAGATCTGAAAAATGCATTAAAAATAATGCTCGAACATAAAGGTTCTTATTTATTAGAGGTGATGGTTGGTAAGGAAATCAATGTATTTCCCATGGTGCCACAAGGTTGCAGTGTAGCTGAGATAAGATTGAAATAATGGGGCTAGCTTTAGGTTTTCAATTTAACATCGTTGTGTCACTCACTTGTGCAGCATAACGGGCATCAACAAACGAAAAATGATAACATCATTTGATACAAAATGGAACCCTTCTTTATACGATAACAAACATGACTTTGTTTTTAAGTATGGAGAAGACCTGGTGGATATATTAAATCCGCAAACAGGTGAACGCATATTGGATATTGGTTGTGGAACTGGTCATCTTACCAATGTGATTGCGGCATCCGGTGCAGAAGTTGTGGGTATTGATAACTCGTATGAAATGATTATAAAAGCAAAACAGGAATATCCGGGAATTGATTTCCGCGTAATGTCAGCAACTGAATTTCATTTCGATGAAAGCTTTGATGCTATTTTTTCTAATGCAGCATTGCATTGGATATTGGAAAAAGAAAAAGCAATTGATTGTATGTATTCAAACCTTAAACGTTTAGGCAAGCTTGTAATAGAAATGGGAGGCAAAGGAAATGTAGAAGGAATTGTTGTGGCTCTAACAAATAGTTTACAAAAACGTGGACTTATTGAAAGCGCAGAAAAACAAGTTTGGTATTTCCCGTCTTTAAGCGAATACACGGGACTGTTAGAAAGGAGAGGTTTCAGAGTTACCTATGCTGCACATTTTAACAGGGAAACAGAATTAAAGGATAATAATAATGGAATAAAAGATTGGATAAAAATGTTTGGCAGTAGCTACCTGCAAGGCATAGACGAAAGTGCCGTCAATGAGATACTGGAAGAAGTGCAACAGGCATTAAGACCAACGCATTTCAGAAATGGAAAATGGTACGCCGATTATAAAAGATTAAGAGTGGTTGCAATAAAACCGTCTACATCTTTTAAAACTAATTAAAACATTGTTATGAAACAGGAATTCACAATTACAGTTTATACAGAAAACCAGGTAGGTTTATTAAATCGCATTGCGATCATATTCTCACGCCGTAAAATAAATATCGAAAGTTTAAATACATCACCTTCCGAAATTGAAGGGATACATCGCTTTACGATTGTCATCAATGAATTTGAAGAAGTGGTAAGAAAATTATGTCGCCAGATTGAGAAGCAGGTAGAAGTATTGAAAGCTTATTATAATACTAATGATGAAATTGTTTGGCAGGAACTTGCTTTATATAAAGTGCCGACAGAAATAATTACTGAGCAAGTAAAAGTAGAGCGGTTGTTGAGTCAACATGGAGCAAAGGCTGTGGTGATAAGAAAAGATTACACTGTTTTTGAAGTTGCCGGTCATCGGGAAGAAACAGATAATTTGATAAAAGTATTGGAACCTTATGGGTTGATCGAATTTGTACGTAGTGCCCGGATTGCCATTATTAAAAAAAGTCATGGCTTTCATGAAAAAATTAAAGAGTTTGAACAAAAAGACCCGGGAAGCGAAGTTATAGAAAATGAATTTTTAGATAAACAGGACGAGGTATTTACAATGTGATTTATGGATAAACAATTTGATGTAATAATAAGTACGAGAAATAATTTTTTAAAATTGATTGATAGTTTATCTATTGAACAGTTGAATAAAATTCCTGAAAGATTTAATAATAATATTGCATGGAATTTTGGACATATGATTTTGAGTCAACAGGTGTTGTGTTATTCAAGAGCAGGCATTAAACCAAGAGCTGATGAGGAATTGATAAAAAAATATCAGAAAGGCTCAAAGCCGGAAAGCTTTATTGATGCTGAGGAAATTGAAATGTTAAAGAAATATTTGTTTTCATTGATTGATGATTTGAGAAAAGATATGGCTGATAATAAGTTTAGTGGATATCAAAAAGTGATGACATCATTTGGTGTCGAGCTATCAAGTGTTGAAGATGCTATTCCTTATTTTGCAATGCATGATGGGTTGCATTTGGGATATGCACAGGCATTAAAAAAGTTAGTTTGATGAATAGCGATATGTTACACAAGTGAGTGACACAACGATTACGGGTAGACGCAAAAAAGCTGGTAATAAATTTTTTAATATAAAACTTAAAACAAACAAATAAAAAATGGCTAATTACTTTAACACATTGCCACTAAGAGAAAAACTAAGTCAATTGGGCGTGTGCGAATTTATGGACAGCAGTGAATTTGCTGATGGTGCTAATGCATTGAAAGGTAAAAAAATTGTGATCGTTGGTTGTGGTGCGCAAGGATTGAACCAGGGATTGAATTTACGTGATTCCGGTTTGGATGTTTCATATGCATTGCGTAAGGATGCAATTGAAAGTAAAAGACAATCGTGGAAGAATGCAACTGAAAATAATTTTAAAGTTGGCACGTATGAAGAATT
>Ga0207035_1074_pt1 | contig 27241 bp, 23 predicted proteins | sample Alteio_BWMinCont_77_FD_153272 | JGI IMG/M metagenome (GOLD analysis project Ga0207035, IMG submission 153272) | Enriched cells from forest soil in Barre Woods Harvard Forest LTER site, Petersham, Massachusetts, United States -... | ecosystem: Environmental > Terrestrial > Soil > Temperate forest >... | reverse complement strand
TCAGACCATTCCCTGGGTAGCCAAGATCAATGACGACGGTTCTGCGATCGAGTATGTGTCGTCGGAGTCGAAGATGGTCGAAGGCGGCCAGAAGCGGACGATGAATTGCATTGACTGTCATAACAGAGCCGCGCATTCGTTTGATACTCCACAGAATGCGGTGAATACGGCGATGGCTCGCGGGAGACTCAGCCCTTCTTTGCCTTTCCTTCACAAGGAGGGCCTTGCCCTCTGGCATGATGGGACGAGGATAGTGGCCCAATGCCACGTGCACAAGTTGTCGTGCTCCGTTTAGCTTTGCGCTCACGTAACCTGACATCCCCGAAGCGATGTGGCATTCCGTACAGGCCACATTCGCGTGGGACGATACGTGATAGGCGCTCCACTCCGGCGCCATGACATGACAGGACTGGCCGCAGAACGACGGCTTATCCATTTGGGCAACGCCGCGAAAACTTGCGGTGCCCACAATTACAAAATTGATAAACGTGGTGAGAACGACAAAGTTAAAGGAACTGCGGATCACAGGATTGGCAAAATCAACCTGGGGATAGGTAGACGGCAGCTGGCCCGTTGCCTTCAGCCGGCGCCTCCTTATCCACATACCAATTGGAATGAGGATTAACCCCAGGACAAAGAGGGCGGGCAGGCAAAGGTCAAAGACAATACCAACATAAGGGTTGGCTGAGCCGCCGTGGCCGAACACGTCGACCACCCAAAAGCCGATTAGGGTCAGAGCGGACGCGGTCGTAAGTCCGACTCCAATCAAGCTGATTGAGTTGTGCGCAAAGAAGATCAGCGGCCTAAGCCGATTCGCTCTGAATCCTTCAGATTGAGTCATCGGTCAGCTTCTATTTCTTTTGCAACGTACGAATGTAAGCGACGACATCCTTTATTTGGTCGTCCGTAAGTTTGCTTGCATACGCGGGCATCTTGCCTTTCCCATTTTTTGTGTCCGCGATGAGATCCGCATCCGAAGCGCTCACAATATCCGGCGAACTGAAGGGTTTAGCCTTCATCGATTTGCCCGCTGGAGTATTTCCGCTACCGTCGGCCCCGTGACAACTCTGACATTTGGACTTGTAAGTGTCCGCACCAGATTTCTGAGCAAAGCTTAAGGTGCTTACTGCAAGCACGCTTACGACGCAGACGCGAGTGACGTATTTCAGCATAGTCATTGGTTCCTCCTGGTTAACGGTTGATGAGCGTAGTTCAGACTGAGAAATCCTAAAAGGCATAGTTGACTCCGAGAGTGTATACATTTCCGCGAAAGCTTCGCGGCAGTGTTGGGCCAATAGGCGTACCTTCGCCGTAGCCGTAGTAGTTATAGTCGGCTTTCCATGTCCAGCTCGGTGCCATCTGCAAGGCGAAGCCCGCATAGGGCGATTGAAACTGCGACTGTAGTGAGCCTGGCACCTGACGGATATTGATCATTTCGGACGTGCCATCCACGTCGCTCATGCGATACCCCGCATTTACATGCACTCGTTTAACCGGCGAGAAAGTGAAACCAATCGAACCGAATTGCATCGGCGCATTGTAATAACCATTGCTTTGGTACGGCGTACCGGCTGCGGTGCAGACTGGCGGTGCAGTGACGGCCTCTGGAGGGGGCGGGGTAGATGGGAAGCACTCGATTGTGCTCGAGTACACGCTGTCATAGGCATAGCTCAAGTTCAGCGACCATTTCTCACTTGGAGCGATCGTTGTGCCGAACGAGAAATCGCGATTGTGTTCGAGATGATTAACAGTCTCCACGTTGTTGCGTGCTTCGTAGATGTTCACAGCCCCCGACACCATAAGCCATGGATGCGGCTGATAGGTAGCCCGGGCTCTATAGTGTTGTAGCTGACGAGGACTGATGCGAGTGAACGCATTGTCAGCGTACATACCATCGAAATTGAAGTTGATTCGCAACTCAGGAGTGGGCCTCAGAGCAGCACCAAAGAGTCCCCAGCTTTCATGGATAGGTATGAAGTCCCCGGCAGAGTCTGTAATGATCCTGCTTCGATAGCGATAGCCCACCGAAATGCGGGCCTTTGGTGTCACGTCCCATGCCGTGACAAATGTGTTGGCCTTCGTTTTCTGATTAAGCGCCTGATAGTCAGTCGCTGTCGTCGTGGTAGCAGTTCCCGGAGGCTGCAGCAGCGATGTTCCGTTATAGCTCGTTGTTGAGAAGCTGTTGATACCTGGTATACGGAAATACCAGAAGTCGTAGACATCGGAGGCTGAAATTTTAGGTGTGATCTGCCATACAGCAGCGATATCCCCGTTGACGTTCACACGTTGCTCACGGGCATTCCCAGTCTCGACCGATTGACGCAGTGATGGAGTATCCAAGCCGCTGAAAAATTCATTGTAGTTGGCGAGAGTACTGTTTGAACCGTTGTAGAGCAATCGCCCATTTGATGTGAAGTTATGAATCGCTGCAGTCTGGAAGCGCGCCTGCTCGGTTGGGTAAAGAGTCCGCGTGGGTGCGGAACGAGTGTAGGCAAGAAACCCCTGGCAAGCTGGATTCACTGTGCCATCAGAATTGAATGGGCTGGAGCAGGGAGAGCCCCATACTGAAGATAGATTGACCCCAAGACTGACGGGTGTGCCATTCGAGAGGGTGTAATTTAAGCCGCTGAGTTGCCAACTCGTATCCGCTTTGTAATGAGTTACGAACTGGTCATAGCTGAAAGTCGTCTTTGGGTCCGGCTTCCAGTCGACTCCTCCAATCCAATTATCAGTAGAATTGCGCCAGTTTTGGGAAAGTAGAGCATCCGTCCCGAGATGAACCGTGCTATAGGATGGCCCCTGGTTGATGTTGTGGTTGTAGCCAAAGCGTACGCTCACCTTCGACAAGGGAGCCAGAGTCAGGTTGAGATCAGTCATCCGACGCACCGTATTGTAAAGGTGCGGTGAGAAAAGAGCAGGAACGAATGGATTCGACTCAGGAGGAATCAGCGGATTGGCGAGCAGATCGTAGTCAAAATATTGACGATAGCGCCGATAGCTTCCACGAAAGTCATAAATGCGCCCCTTCGACACGTTTAGATAGGTGACGTTAATAGGATCGCCGCCATAACCAAAGCTGCTGGTTGAAAGCTGATCAAAGAAGATCGCATGCGCTGGATCTACTGCGTGCATCGTGAGTGATTGGTCAAGAACGCGCGCTCCGGATGCAATATTGATCAGAGTGGCGTAGGCAGGGTCGCTGCCGGAGTGTTCCACGATTCGACCACCGAGATCGACAGACTGGTGTACCACATAACCGTGATAATTTTTTTGGCTTGGCGTCGATGCTTGTTGAGGCTCTTGTGCGGCTAATGGAGCTGCCGGAGCCGCTGGAGCGTCCTGGGCGCACGCGGCCTTAACAATAGCCATGCAGAAAATAATGACAAAAGCAGTACACCGTAATTTCACCGGAGCCGGGATGAATGAGTAACTTCTCATCATGGTGGCCGCTCTCACTTAAAGAACACACTGTCGGCGTTCGAGCCGTGAATCTGCACATGACAAACCGTGCAGGCCTGATACTGTCTTGCCTGGTTATGAAATGACGGAACGCCGGGCGCGGTGAAGTTCATCGAAGCTGAATGACATTGCAGACATAGAGAATTCACGTTGTTGCGCGTAAGCAGACGAGGATTCGGCGATCCATGCGGGGAGTGGCAAAACGTACAGCCATCCGTCCTCATCGGAGGATGCTCATAGACGAAGGGACCTGCTGCCTCGGTGTGACATTTTACGCAGACCGCGTCGCCCGCGACGCTGCTGTGTAGGCCCTTATCCTTGAATGTGCCATGTGGATCGTGACAATCGCTGCAATTTATTAACCCTTCATCCACCTTATGATGAAAAGGCTGCGAAAAAGCCGGCTTTACATCAGTGTGGCAGGTGTAACAAAGCTTTGGCTGCGAAACCTTGAGAAGACTCGCTTCACCCTCAGGCGCGTGCACGCTATGGCAACTCGTGCAACTTACGCCTGCATCGCCGTGTGCGGAGCGCTCGAAATTAGGATGCGCCGCTGCGTGACACTCCAGGCACTTCTCATCCGTTGCTTTCGGCGTCATTTTGCTGAACCGGAGGATCTTTTCTATATCACCGCCTCCCTCCACGTGCTCTCTGCCAGGTCCGTGGCAACTTTCGCATGTTACCCCTTTGCCACCGTGCAGCATTGCGAGACGGGAGTGAGGATTACCCGAGAATTTCTTGCTGATGTCTTCATGGCAGCTCGAGCAGGTTTCTGAGCCGATAATATCGGCGGGGTCGGGTGTGCTGGCCTTCTTATGAGGGCTGGTCTCCTGCTTGTCTGCTCCTGCTGCGCTCACCTGCACGGCTTCCCAGAAGCAGAACAGCGATACGAGAAGCGCCACACAAAAGAGCATTCGTCTCATCTGTCACTCCAGAAAGGAGGTTTAGCAATCATTCAGTCTGCCTGTTTCAGTCGGCCTGCAGCGAGGAAACTTACGAACTCTTGAAAAGACTAGCGAGTTCAGTTTGTAATACCGGTCACACTTAAAAAGACACGAGGTTAGCTATGTAGGTAAAGCGCCATTCTCTCTTTGGATACCTACATCGCTGTTATGATCCCGAAACTCGTTCGTCAGCGTGAACGATACAAGAGTTTAGAGTCGGCAATAGCAGTTGTCGTCTGTTAGAACTGACAGGGGGTCCAATACTCAACCACAAAATCAACGCGGCTATGCGGAAGCTATGGGATCCTTGCTGCGTACCTTACGAGCTCCTGGCGCGTCCGGCATCTCTATGATCTGGGCCTAGTGAAAGGCCATCATTCTGGTTGGCGGGCAGTGAGGTTCCTAATTGATGCCTGTCAGTTCTCAACCCGGCTTTCCGCCTGTGCTTTTTCTTTGCGTAGAAAATAAGAGTAAGCGCCAACACTGAAAAAATTAATCAACACGCCGATCACGTTCCACGCAACCACAGGTCGCGAAACAATCAACACACCGTAGTAGACCCAGAGGATTTGAAAAGTACCTATGATCGCCGCCATCCTTGGGTTCATGCCCGCGCTCGACCGGCGCCTAAGCATCGCTAACAGATCCGGCAGAACGGCAAAGGTGGTTCCCAAGCCGGCGACAAAGCCAAAAATCTCAGAACGTTGAAAACTAGGAATGAGCAGGCTCGATGTATCTCTAACAAACTCCTCACAGCCGGAGACCAAGACTACTAAGGTGAGCAATAAAAGACTGAGCAATACACTCTTCAATCGGCCCACAACGCGCCTCCGCACGTGAATCTCGTGCAAGTCAACAATTACAAGTTTGGACAGCCTTAGTTGCTTCGTGATAACAGTCGGTGTTGCCGGTTGCCCATCACAGTACTCAATAAAAGGTAAGTTCACCGGATTACCGAAGGTCGGTGCGGTGTTGCCATGGGAGTGAATCGGGCCGCATCGAAGCTGCGTTTGTTACTCCTTGAATATTGACGAGGAGTTAGCTCGTTTTAGTCCGGATCAACCTTGTAGCGGGATACTGAACGTCAAGTATTTCCGGAATTCTGTGTTGAAGGATAAGCCGCTACTCCGGTTTGCCAACTGTCAATTAGAACAGGTCGCGCAAAATTGTGGGGCTGTGCGCTCTCATCGATCTAGAACAGAACCGCTCGCAAGATTTCTGCAAACATAAAGCCTAAGCAACTTGATCCCATTGCCTTTCGAATCCCGACATCTGTCTATTTCGACAGATGTACAGATAAACGGCGCGGTCTAGAATGACCGGTGCAACGGCAGGAATCCATCGGTGGTTCCACAAGAACGCGGAAGGAAGGTAGTCGTGAATCCCAAACCAAGAATACTGACTACAGAAGTTCGACGTCTGCTGGTGCTCGTCTGCACAATTGCTCTCTTACCAGGAGACACCCTGGCGGAGATGCCATTGCACCAGCAAGCATCCACGGCACAAGGTCAGGCCGCGCCTCAAGGACAGGCTGCAAAGATTCCTCCCGACCAATTGGATGCTCTCGTGGCCCCCATTGCTCTCTATCCCGACCCGATGCTGGCCCAGACGCTCGCCGCATCCACATATCCTCTCGAAATCATCCAGCTCCAGCAGTGGCTTACGAAGAACCCCGGGCTGAAGGACAAAGCGCTCGCCGATGCTGCTGCGAAGCAGCCTTGGGACCCAAGCGTTCAGGCACTCGCCGGCCTGCCCGATGTGGTCAAGCGTCTGGCCGACGACATCCAATGGACCACCGATCTCGGCAACGCGTTTCTGGCGCAGCAAAATGATTTGATGGAAGCCGTGCAGCGCATGCGCAAAAAAGCCCAGGGAACCGGGAATCTGAAATCCAACGAGCAACAGAAAGTGGAGACCAAGGTCATCGAAAGTAAGAGCGTGATCGTCGTGGAACAGGCGAATCCGCAAGTTGTGTATGTGCCTTCCTATAATCCAACGGTGGTGTACGGACCGCCGGTGTACCCCTATCCCCCGATCTACTACCCGCCACCCGGGTACTACGCGGCGGGGATGGCGATCTCCTTTGGCGTCGGCATCGCCATGGGTGCGTTCTGGGGTGGCGGCGGCTGGGGCTGGGGATGTGGCTGGGGTGGCAACAATGACATCACCATCAACCGGAACAACAATTTCAACCGCAATACGAACATCAACGGCGGCAATCGTGTCAATGGTGGGAATCGTCCGTCTCAGCTTCCTGCTCGCGGGGGCGCGGGCGGAGCTGGTCGGCCTGGAGGTGTTGGTGGAGCCGGTGGCGTTGGTGGTGTCGGCGGAGCCGGAGGTATCGGCGGAGCTGGAGGCGTTGGAGGTGTCGGTGGAGCTGGTGGCAACAGGTGGCAGCACAACCCTACACACCGCGGGGGCGCTCCGTATAGGGATCGTGCTACGGCGGATCGATTTGGCGGGTCAGCTCGCGGAGACTCCCTTGCCAACCGCCAGTCTGGCGCCCGGCAACAGATTGGTCGACAGGGCGGCAATCTCGCCAGCAATCGTGGCGGCACAGGCGTGAGCAATCGTGCGGGAGGCGGTGCGGGTGCTGGCGGCCGGGGTGGTGGAGCGGGGATGAGCAACCGGGCAGCCGGAGGCGGCGCAGGTGGAGCAGATCGAGTAGGAAGTCGGGATCTCTCGCGCAGCGGCGGTGGAAACCGGGATGCTTTCGGAGGGGGTTCCAGGGGGTACAACGGTTCGAGCGCACGTGCCAGCAGTAGCCGCGGGTCCTCCAGTATGGGATCTCGAGGCGGTGGTGGCGGTAGTCGTGGTGGTGGTGGTCGGCGCCGATAGCGCTGGGAAAATCACTAGGAGCATTGAGATGAATACATCGACGAATGGGAATCTTCCGAGACTCGGCTATATTGCGGGCGTGGTCTTGGCATGTTTATCCGCCACAGTCCTTCTCACCGGACAGCAACCTGCTGCGAAAGGAGCTCCAGCTGCAACGGCCGCTCCGACGAAGTCCGCGGCGAGCCAAAGGACCTTTCATACTCCAGAACAGGCCGTCGATGCACTCGTGAACGCAGCCGATCAGTTCGACACGGCTGCGCTCATCGAGATTTTTGGCCCCGGAGGCGACGACATTGTATTCAGCGGAGAAGTCGCGCAGGACCGGCAGCGTGCCATTGATTTCACGGCAGAGGCGCACGAGAAGAAAACTGTTTCTGTGGATCCAAAGGCTGGAAACCGCGCATTTCTTCTTATCGGCAACGAGGAATGGCCCTTCCCGGTGCCTCTCGTAAAATCGGGTGACCAATGGCACTTCGACAGCGCGGCCGGCCGTCAGGAACTCCTATATCGGCGCATCGGCGCGAATGAACTCGACGCAATTCAAATCTGCGAAGGGTACGTCGACGCGCAGGAGGAATACGCCCTTCAGCCGCGTGAGGGCTACGAAGTGAACCAGTATGCGCAGCGTATTATTAGCACTCCTGGTACACAGGATGGCCTTGCGTGGCAAAACACCGATGGTACCTGGGGTGGCCCAATTGGCGAGAACATTGCGCGCGCGATCTCCCAGGGCTACAGCAGTCGGGAGGAACCGTATCACGGCTATTTCTTCAAGATACTTAAGGGGCAGGGTCCTGACGCACCGCTGGGAGAGATGGACTACGTGCTGAAAGGCGTAATGATTGGAGGCTTCGCGCTAGTGGCCGCGCCGGCCGAGTACCGCGTGACCGGAGTGAAGACTTTCATTGTTAGCAATGATGGAGTCGTGTATCAAAAGGATTTCGGTCCCACCACTCTCGATCAGTTCAAGAAGATGGAACTTTTCAACCCTGATAAATCCTGGATGCCAGTCGACGAAGACTAATACTTGATCAGATCACGAAACGAAGATCTCACGTGGATCATAAGGGATATGCCTCGACCGTCTGACTACCAAAGCGCAAAGGAAGCTATATTATCACGTGAAAAATACACAACACGGCTCCGGTTGTGACGCGCAGAGCGTTTTGTGGTTGAATCATGGCCACATCTCCTATCCATGAGGACTTACCCCGTGACCATGGAACAGCCCCCGCAAAATAAGGAACACATACGGCGCGCGCTCGACGTCTCCATTCACGTTGGCCTAGTCGTTTTGCTGACCATCGCGTGCCTCATGATCCTGCGCCCCTTCCTTCCGCTGGTCGCTTGGGGCATTGTCATTGCGATCGCCGTCTATCCTGCGTACCGATGGCTGCGAAGCATCCTGAGTGGGCGTGGAAAACTCGCAGCCGTTCTTTTCACCTTGCTTTTCCTGGCAATCTTAATTGTTCCGGTTGTGCTATTGACGGAGACAGTGATTGAGGGTATTCAAACACTGACCGTCCGCCTTAAGGACGGAACGTTCGGTATCCCACCTCCACCTGCCAGTATCGAAACGTGGCCCATCATCGGCGCACCACTGCACAGCCTCTGGAGTACAGCTTCCACGAACTTGACTGGGCTGCTGAAGAGCCTGGCTCCACAGATCAAAGCCCTTATCCCCGGCCTTCTCTCTGCTTCTGCTGGCATTGGCCTCACTGTGCTGCAATTCGTCCTCTCAATTCTGGTCGCGGGAGTTCTGCTTGCGAATGCTTCAGGGTGTGCGACGATCACGCATTTGCTGGCCTCCCGCTTGTTTGGCGACCGAGGTCCTGAATTCGAAGACCTCGCCGGATCCACAATACGGAGTGTTACGAACGGGATTCTCGGTGTTGCGGTCATTCAGTCTGTTCTGGCCGGTCTTGGCTTCATAGTGGCAGGACTGCCCGGTGCCGGGTTGTGGACGTTGATCTTCCTCTTCTCAGCCGTGCTTCAGATAGGAGGCATAGTACTCATTCCTGCCGTCGTCTACATGTTCGCAATCGCCAGCACGACGAAGGCGGTGCTGTTTCTGCTCTGGTGTATCATCGTCGCTCTGATAGATAACGTGCTGAAGCCTATGCTGTTGGGACGCGGTGTGGCCGTTCCCATAGCGGTTGTCTTTCTTGGAGCGATCGGCGGTTTCCTGGCACTGGGCACTATCGGTCTTTTCGTCGGTGCTATCGTTCTATCGGTCGGTTATAAGCTCTTCCTCGCATGGCTGGAAGGTCCACTCGCTGCGAAGCAGGACACTTGATCGACGCATTCGGGCGGCTCTACCGCTACCTTATGCTCATTTATCCCTTTCTCTGCCCTGCAACCTGATCTCGAGTCATCTCGGCAAGTGCTTTTCCGGTGCTCGCGAGCAGGGATTCCGGAGTCAGCCGCGCAAACAGATCAAGGGTGCGGGCTGCCAGACCAGTCCACCCGGTCTGGTGACTGGCCCCCAAGCCGGCGCCATTGTCGCCATGGAAGTACTCATAGTAGAGGATGTAATCCTTCCAGTAGGGATCGTGCTGGAACTTCTTGGTTCCGCCATAGACCGGGCGTTGGGCGTTGGCGTCGCGCAGAAAGATGCTTGCGTTCCGGCGAGCGATTTCCTTTGCCACTTCGAACAATGTCATGCAGTTGCCCGAACCGGTTGGGCACTCGACTTTGAAATCAGGACCATAGAACGGAAACATCGCTAGCAAGCCGCGAACGATGAGCGCATTCACTGGCATCCAGATCGGCCCCCGCCAGTTGGAGTTGCCGCCAAACATGCCTGTGTTCGATTCAGCAGGAAGGTACTGCACCTTGTATTCCTGCCCTTCCAGGTAAAACACGAAGGGATGCTTCTCGTGATATTTCGACAGTGAACGGATGCCGTATGGGCTGAGGAACTCATTCTCGTCGAGCATGTACCCCAGAACGCTCTTCAGTTTTGCCCTGTTGCAAGTGGTCAGGAGCCTGCGCCCCATATACCCGCCTTTCTCAATGTCCTCGGCTGAAGCGATCTTTTCAATCACCTCAGGGTGGCGCTTACGGAACAACGCAACCAATTCTGCGATTCGTGGATGTTTGTCGAGCGTGCCGGGCTCAAGCACGGTTGTCGCACACAAGGGCAGCAGTCCCACCATCGAGCGGATCTTGAGGCGCATGGAATCGCCGTTCGGAAGATGGAGCAGATCGTAGTAGAAACCATCCACCGAATCCCACATCTCGTCGTGATTCGTGCCGATGCGGTCCATAGCATAGGCGATCCACATAAAGTGCTCAATGAAACGGTAGGCAATCTCCTCGTACATTGAGTCGTAGTCGGTCAGGATGAGCGCAATCTGCAGCATGCACTGGCAGTAGAACGCCATCCATGCGGTTCCGTCGGCCTGATCCAGATGTCCACCGGTCGGGAGCGGCGCGCTGCGATCAAAAACTCCGATGTTGTCCAGCCCAAGAAACCCACCTGCGAAGACGTTGCGTCCTTGCGGGTCCTTGCGGTTCACCCACCAGTTGAAGTTCAACATCAGTCCCTGGAACGAACGTTCCAGGAAGCGGATATCGGCTCGGCCCAGTTCCAACTCGATTCTGTAGAGAAACAGCGTCGCCCAGGCATGCACGGGAGGATTCACATCGCCGAAGTTCCATTCGTACGCGGGGATCTGGCCGTTGGGATGGGCGTAGAGATTTCGCAGCATGAGCAGGAGCTGATCTTTCGCGAAGTCGAAATCTACGAGCGAGAGCGCAATGGTATGAAAGGCCAGGTCCCACGCCGCATACCAGGGATACTCCCACTTATCAGGCATGGAGATGACATCGCTGTTCAGCATGTGGAACCAGTCGGTGTTGCGGGCGCCTCCCTTGCTGGAGCCCACCATCGGATGTGAGTCGTGCTCGGTCAGCCATCGATCGAGATCGAAATAGTAATACTGCTTGGACCACAACATTCCGGCAAGGGCCTGCCGGTGGACGCGGCGCTCATCTTCGCTCAAGTTACCAGGGGTGATGCGGTCATAAAATTCGTTGGCATCAGCGACGCGATCTTTCAAGGTCTTATCGAAAGTATTGAATCCATCTCCCGCGGGATTCGCGCTTAAGCGCATCTGCACAGCACTGCTTCCTCCGGACGGAACTGCCAACACGTAATGCGCCGCAGCTTTCGTTCCCGTCTTCTGTGGATTGACAGCATCGTGCTCTCCAGAGATTACGTACCGGTGAAAAGCATCCTTCACATAAGGCGTGGGATTGGGCTGTCCCCAAAGATTGCTTGCGTTTGATTCGTTCTCGGTGAAGAGTAGTTCTGGTTTGCCCTCGCACTGCAGCGTGTAGGCGCCGAGTTGCGGATGCGAGGCATGAATCTTATCATCAGCAACCTGTCCCAGCACTGGCTTCTGACCGTCGGGCTCCCAGGTCCACGTGTTTCGGAACCAGAGTGTCGGCAGCACATGGATCGTAGCTGCTTCCGGGCCTCGATTATGAACCGAGATTCGCACCAACGTGTCTTCCGGATCAGCCTTGGCATACTCCACGAAAACATCGAAGTATCGATCGTCGTTGAAAATGCCGGTGTCGAGAAGCTCGTACTCAAATTCCTCTCTGGATCGCCCGCGATTGGTCTCCACCAGATCGCGATACGGATACTCCCTCTGCGGGTATTTATACAGGTACTTCATGTATGAGTGCGTAGGAGTGCAGTCGATATAGAAGTAGTATTCCTTGACGTCTTCGCCGTGATTGGACTCGCTGTTCGTCAGGCCGAACATGCGTTCTTTTAGAATTGGGTCGCGACCGTTCCACAACGCCAGCCCGAAGCAGAGCAGCTGCTTATCGTCACAGTATCCAGCCATTCCATCTTCGCCCCAGCGGTAGGCGCGCGATCGCGACTGGTCGTGAGTGAAATAGTCCCAGGCATTGCCATCGGCGCTGTAATCCTCGCGCACCGTGCCCCATTGCCGCTCACTGAGGTATGGGCCCCACTTCTTCCACGGAATGTGCTTCTCACGAGCGTCGTTAAGACGTTTCTGCTCGGCAACTTCAACATATGAGAAGGACAAATGTTGCTTTTCTTTCGGTGTCATTGCTCTCTCCCCCACCCCGGCCGCGCGGTCGTCGCAGCTTCTGCTATCAGATTCTTTGTAAACTGGGCGTCGGTTGGCGCGATCTTTCCCAAATCGGAATCGAAAATATCGTAGAGCGCCCTGGTTGAGCTTCATACTGGCAAAAGTGACAGAAGCAAGTCCTCGGACGGCTACGACCACTAGCCTGCGATTGTCAACTATTCGTGCTTGACCGAATCTTTCAACACTCACCACAATGAAAAATTCGCCCCACGAAAAGAGCACAATGGATTCAGAGAACCCAGAGTCTCAGCAAGTTTCGGCTTAGCCAAATGAATCAGTTATCGATGATGGCGTCGCTTGACTCGCAGCTGTACTAGCGAACGAGCCAGGGATGCATTGACCGAAGCTACTTCTTCGGTGGAAATCTTTTCGCGGAGCCGGGCAACGGCGCGCTGGCGGGCCTCTTCGACCGCCGCTTCATCGATCTTGTCCGCCGCGACGGCCATGGTCGTAACGACAGATACGCTCGAACCCGTAACCTCGATAAGACCTTCACCGACGGCCATAAACTCTACGTGGCCACTCTGGCGTATGGTCATTTCGCCCGGTACCAATTGCGTCATCAAACGAATATGGTGCGGAAGGATTCCCAACCTGCCCTCCACACAAGGCAGCGTGACCATATCCACGTCTTCGGAGTAAACCAGCGCTTCCGGTGTCACGATTTCGAGCTTTGTTGTGTTAGCCATTTGCCCTCACTTAGTCTCTTGCGCTGAAAGTCCATCGGTATATAACTTCAGGTTTCTCGAATCTCCTCGATTGTGCCCTTCATATAAAAGTTGCCCTCCGAAACATCGTCGTGTTTGCCTTCGAGGATTTCCTTAAAGGCACGAACGGTCTCGACCACAGGAACCTGTTTGCCTTCACGGCCTGTGAATACTTGCGCCACGCTGAACGGCTGGCTCAAAAAGCGTTGAATCTTGCGGGCGCGAAGAACGGTGAGTTTGTCTTCCGGTGATAGCTCATCCATACCCAGAATCGCGATGATGTCCTGCAAGTCCTTGAGCCGCTGAAGCACTTTCTGCACTCCTCGCGCCACATCGTAGTGTTCGTGCCCCACAATTTCGGGTGCGAGTGCGCGGGAAGTCGAAGCCAGGGGATCCACAGCGGGATAGATACCCAATTCAGCAATCGAACGCTCGAGTACGATGGTCGCGTCCAGGTGCGCGAACGTTGTGGCTGGTGCCGGATCGGTCAAGTCGTCAGCCGGAACATACACGGCCTGGAATGATGTTATCGAGCCCTTCTTTGTGGAGGTAATTCGTTCCTGGAGAGCTCCCATCTCGGCTGCGAGGGTTGGCTGGTAGCCGACAGCGCTCGCGGTTCGGCCCAGCAGAGCCGACACCTCAGATCCAGCCTGAGAAAAGCGAAAGATGTTATCGATAAAGAGAAGAACATCTTGATTCTTCTCGTCGCGGAAGAACTCGGTGATAGCAAGACCAGACAGCGCGACGCGAAGCCGCGCGCCAGGCGGCTCATTCATCTGGCCGTACACGAGAGCGATTTTTGATTCGCCCAGGTTGTCCGGCTTGATTACTCCTGCCTCGCACATTTCATGGTAGAGATCGTTACCTTCCCGCGTACGCTCGCCGACCCCCGCAAATACCGACACGCCGCCATGGAGCTTGGCAATGTTGTTTATCAATTCCATGATGACAACCGTCTTGCCGACGCCGGCGCCACCGAACGCACCCACTTTGCCGCCTTTCAAAAACGGGCAGACCAGATCAATCACTTTAATGCCGGTAGCGAGCACCTGCGGAGAAGTGGACTGGTCCACGAGAGGTGGTGGCGGCCGGTGGATCGGGTAGAACTTTTCTGCCTTGACCGGACCGCGCTCATCCACGGGATTCCCTGTCACGTCGAATATGCGCCCCATAACACCTTCTCCCACAGGCATGGAGATTGGGCCGCCGCTGTCCGTTACGTCGTAGCCGCGTTTGAGGCCTTCGGTGCCTGACATAGAAATAGTCCGGACCCACTTATCTCCAAGGTGCTGCTGCACCTCAAGAGTCAACTTAGCGGGGTTGTTCTGAACGGAATATTCGCAGGTCAGTGCGTTATAAATCCCGGGTAGTGCATCGGGGAATTCAACGTCCACCACAGGACCGAGTACCTTCACGATTTTGCCTATATTCATATCTCACACCTGATCGCAATCATCTGATTACCGCTAACCCTTCCTTCACTCGGACTGCCCGCCGGCAATCTCCAACAGTTCCTGGGTAATATTGCCCTGCCGGATCTTGTTGTATTCGAGCTTCAAATCCTTGATCAGCTGTTCGGCGCTATCTGTGGCGTTTTTCATTGACACCATGCGGGCACTCTGCTCGCTCGCCTTCGCGTTCAGTAAAACCTGATAGATATAGATATCGAGATAGTGCGGCAGCATATAGCTCAGGACCGCCTCCGGGCTGGGCTCAAACAAAGCTTCAGTGGTATCGGTCGCGAGTTCCTCCTCTAGCCGGGTGCCTGGAATACGAAGCCCCTTGATTTCGGCGACGGGGAGAAATTCAAGACAGAACGCCCGTTGGGTGAGCGTGTTGACGAAGCGAGTAGCGACAACCTGAATCTGATCCACTTCCTTTTTCAAAAAAAGGTCGCGGGCGCACGCGGCAATCGCCCTCGCCTCCGGATATCGAGGCGTATCTCCGTAAGCAAACTCCGCCACAAGCTGGCGGCGGGTTCGCGCAATGAACTGCGCAGCTCTCTTGCCTGCGGTGATGAATAGGGTCGATTGCGGATCGAATGCGGCGGCCAGCCGGAACAGGTTATTGTTAAGCGCTCCGCAAAGACCCTTATCCGCACCAACAAGAATGACTGCGCGCTTCCGTATTTCACGCTTTTCGAGCAGAGGATGGATGAAGTCGCCCATCCGCGTTGTGGCTTCCCTCTGAAATCGGTACAGACGGTATACGAACGGCCGCCCCGCAAGAGCGCCCTGCTGTGCTTTGCGCATCTTCGATGCCGCCACCATCTGCATCGCTTTTGTGATTTGCGCAGTTCCGCTAACGGAGCGGATTCTCCGGCGTAATTCGCGTGGGCTGCTCATCTCCACGTCTCTTTGAACTGGTCGGCTGCCGCCTTCAGTTCTGCTATCAGGGGCGGGCTGAGTGACTTCTCTTTAGCGATGCTCTGGATTAGCTGCGCTTTGCGCGTGGTGAGAAACTCTGTCCATTTCGCTTGGAATTCTTTGACCCGCTCAACTGGAACGTCGTCCAGGTAGCCATTTTGGGCTGTCCAAATAACGGCTACCTGGACTTCAACGGGAATTGGGCTGTATTGGGGCTGCTTGAAGAGTTCGACGATGCGTTTGCCGCGGTCAATCTGCGCTTGCGTCTTGGCGTCAAGGTCCGAACCGAACTGCGCGAAGGCTGCCAGATCTCTGTATTGCGCGAGGTCGCCCTTGAGCTGCCCGGCAACCTGCTTCATAGCCTTGAGCTGTGCTGCTGATCCGACACGAGATACAGAGATGCCGACCGAGATAGCCGGACGAATCCCCTGGTAGAAGAGGTCTGTTTCCAGATAGATCTGTCCATCGGTGATCGAGATGACATTGGTAGGGATGTAAGCGGAGACGTCACCCGCCTGCGTTTCAATGATGGGTAGTGCTGTGAGTGAGCCGTTGCCATATTGCTCGCCCACACGCGCCGCACGCTCGAGCAAGCGACTGTGTAGGTAAAACACATCGCCCGGGTACGCTTCACGACCGGAAGGCCGCTTCAAAACGAGGGACACCTGACGATAAGCCACAGCGTGTTTGGACAGATCATCAAAAATGATCAATGCATCCATTCCGTTGTCCATGAACCACTCGCCCATCGCAGCGCCCGCGAATGGCGCCAGATACTGATTCGCGGCGGAGTCCGCAGCAGGCGACGCAAGGATGATTGTGTATGGCATTGCCCCTGCGTCTTCAAGAACAGTAATGAGCCGTGCGATGTTCGATTGCTTCTGGCCAATCGCGACATAAATGCTGTAAAGAGGGCGGTATTCCTTGTCGCCGGCGGCTTCAGCCGCCTTGTTAAGACGAGCCTGACTGATAATGGTGTCGATGCAGATCGTGGTCTTGCCTGTCGACCGATCGCCGATAATCAACTCCCTTTGGCCCCTCCCGATCGGAATCATTGCATCAATAGCCATAATGCCGGTTTGCACGGGCTGACTTACGGGACGACGCCGGATAATACCGGGCGCAAGCTTCTCGACTGGATACGCAATGGTGCTCTGAATGGGACCTTTCCCGTCTACGGGTTCGCCAAGCGTATTCACAACGCGCCCCAGCAGCTCCATGCCAACAGGAACTTGAAGCAGCTTGCCCGTTGTGCGGACCTCACCTCCTTCTTCCAGCTGTGTATAGTCGCCCAGAATGATGACGCCCACTTCCGTCTCTTCCAGGTTAAGGGCGAGGCCTGTAATCCCATGTCCCAGGTCGAGCATCTCGTTGAGCATCGCATCGGTAAGCCCTTCCACTCGCGCGACTCCGTCGCCGATCTCACGGATGACTCCAACGTTCTCCTTGGCGGTCGCTGCCTTAACGCCCGCAATCTGATCTTCAATTTCCTTCAGTAGGTCAGCCATATAGCTTTCACCTGTTACTGTCGCTCACACCTTGCCGGATTTTAATCTGATTGTTTCTGTCATTCGAGCCGTCGATGCCAAAGCTCCTCTTTAGCTGTTCGAGGCTACGGCGCACGCTTCCGTCGTAGACGTCGCTGCCCACTTGAATCCGCATCCCGCCTATCAAAGCCGGTTTTATAGAGAACACCGTAGTTATTCCGAGACCGTACATATGCACCAGTCCATCCCGAATATTTGTCTTCAAATCCGAAGGCACTGGCGTCGCGCTCTCTACTTTGGCCAGATGCCGAAGATAGTCAGTCTCCAACAACCGCTGAAAATATCCCAGTAGCAGTAGGTAACCGCGGTGCCTGAACTTGAGAATTGTCTGCACTACCTGGCGTGCGCGGCCTTCGTCCATCTTTCCGTCGACGAGACACAAATGGAACATTCGTCTGGCCTCGCGTGCGGCTCTCTGCTTCGACATCATGATCGGACTCTGCCTTCCTTTAAGCGACAAGTTGGCGCGCGGTCTCGTCGACTAGACGCAGCTGGTCTTCCGGAGTAAGAATCTTTCCAGTGACATTGGCAGTGGTTATCACCACTAATCGGCCCACTTCCCGTTTCAGTTCCTCGAGCATTCGAGCGTAATCTTGCGCGGCTGCCTCGTGCGCCTTGACAATGATTTGTTGGGCAGCTGCTATGGCACTCTGGGTCTCCTGTTCTTTCACCAGGGCAGCGGCTGCACGTGCTTCTTCGATTAATTTGGCTGCACGCTCGTCGGCCTGCCTCAATATTTCATAGCGCTGGTTCTCAGTCTGAGCAAGTTCGGCCGCGCTTTTCTTTGCATCTTCCAGTGCCTGGAAGATTTTCAGGCGCCGTTCGTTAAGTATTTTGAGGACCGGCTTGTAAGCAAACCGCTGAAGAAGAATACAGACGATGGAAAAGCTGATGATCTGAGCGAGCAGGTGTGGCCAGTCCACGCCAAAGTCACTCGCGATCTTCTGAATCTGTCCGCCATTATTTTCAGCGGCTAACAAAATTAGTGCGCTCATCGTTGCCTCTCATGCAATATGGCCTCAGACGATCCCTGTCACTTTGCGTCAAGCGCTCCTCGCTACCTGACCAGGAACAGCGCGTAGAATACAATTGCTTCTGCGAAGGCGATCGCGAGAATCGATTGGACGAGAATCTTCGTGGAAGCGTCGGGATTGCGCCCCACTGCTTCTGCAGCTTTCATGCCGATCAAACCCACGCCCAGGCCCGCGCCCAGGGCCGCCAATCCAACGTGCAGGCTTCCGCTCATATCAGTTTTCCTTTCCTTCCCACAATTGCCCGGAATGAAGACGGGCGATCCAACGAGATTGATGTCTCAGGCGTGTGCAGCCTCCTGTGCCTCGCCGTCATGTTGGCAGATCAGCATTGTGAAGACCGCAGTGAGCAACATGAAGACCAGCGCTTGTACGAGCCCCATCAGCACTTCCATGAAATAAAACGGAATGGCAATCAGCCAGCCGAAACCCGGGACGAGAAGGGACATCGCTTCCAGCAGGTTTTCGCCCGCATAGACGTTCCCGTAGAGGCGAAAACTTAAAGAGATTGGCCGGAACAAGATGGAGACAACCTCCAGACAACCGGCTATGAAGAATACAACGGCCATCAGGACCTTCAGCGCACCTGCGCTCTCGCCTTTGAGCCCAAATATCTCCTTGAAAACACCACGCACGCCGATTTCCCGAAAGGCCCAGACAAGCCAGCAGGCAAAGTAAACGAGAGCCATCGCAAACGTCATATTGACGTCGGCATTGGAACCCCTAAGCAATGGTTGAGCGATCTTGAATCCGTGCGAGGTCTGATGCCCCCACCCAATCGAGCCTATCCCTGGAATGAGTCCCATCCAATTGGCGGAGAGAATGAAGATAAAGATCGTTGCAAAAAACCAGAACGTCCTATCCACCAGGTGGGGACCGATGATCCCGGCCAGAAAGTTGTGCAGGCCTTCGACAATCCATTCGAGAAAGTTCTGCGCGCCTGAGGGAACCTGTTGCATGTTCCGCGTAGCAAGCTGAGCAAACAGGATCAAGCCCAAAGCCACGACCCAGCTGAGAATCATAGAGTTAGTAATCGGGAAATTCCGTAAGCGCGCAACTTCGATTGCCTTCTGAGATATTCCGTGTGCCTCCGGCTCCAGAACTTGTCCCGACGCCGTCTGCTGCACGTTCGCCGTGCCGCGCTGCGATGCAGCGTCTGCTGCCAACATGATGCGAGTAGTAAGAATGAGCAGTGCCGCGAAGCAGAGTAGCAGCATTGTTTTCAAGCCTGGAGCCTGGAGTCGGGCCAGATTGAGAACGATGATCGATATGCGGGAGCGGATTTGCCTCAATGGATTCATGGAATGCTCTGGGATGTTGACGCACTCAGGAAGCAAATGCATCCGTTACGCTTTCTTCATCTGCGATCACGCAAACAAGCTCGTACCATGCGGACGTGAAGAGATTGCGAACCTCGCAAAGGCCATGATCTTCCCATCCATGCGCAAAGCCTAGCGATTAAATCTTCAATGGAGAACTGCCAAAACTAACAGTCACTATGAACGCGTCTGAGAGGTTCCGGGAATTGAGAATCACTCCAGATGATGCGGCTTGAAAGAGAGAGAGAAGGCAGGCAGTTACCCCCACCGCTTCCGGCAATGGCCTTGTTTTGCAGAACACGCACTACAACACGACGATTCTCCACCTCTCCTTCCACACTTTTTTAGCATTGCCTACTTGTTCGCCCTCCCCCATTGCACCGGCGCCAGCATTCTGGTGAGCGGAACGTTCCCTTGCTGAAGAAGAATATTCGTCACATTGTTGGCTCGGTCTTCGCTGAGTTTCTGGTTCAATGCGACACCTACCCAGTAGCTAGACAAGTTTGATTGAGTCAGATTCTTCTCCGTTCTTTCCATATTTCGGCCAATGGGGCGTAGCACCGCCGTATGCAAGACCGCACAGGGGGAGGAGTTGTCGAGAGTATCAAACTTTGTCGGCACTTAAGTCCGATGAGCCAGGTCCACGCTGCTTCGATTGGTAGCGATGCAGCGAACCATTCCTTTTTACCGTCGCTACTAATAGGTCAAGGCAGAATGACCAATTCCGGCTTACTGCCCCCGCTCATTCCATAAACTGTCCCTGAACGGAACGCGCCAACATCGTACTTGTAGCAGCCGGGGGTACTTGCTTTCGTCGTCACCCGCTTCTCGCCGCCGCCTCTGATCGTATCGTCGGGGTCAAACGGCGAGTCGGTGCCGAACGAGACCATGAATCCATTGTTTTTGTTCGAGCTCATCCACACCACTGTAGTACCAGCCTTGACGCAGAAAAATTGGTTGTTCTTCGCGTTAGGAATGCCGGGCTTTACATTGGCGGAGCTGGCTGACCTGGTGATGTCAATCGTGCACGGAGACGACGCCGAACCGCAGGTGTTGGCCGCATTGCACATGCTCTCTGGCTGGCTTTCGTCGCATACGTACTTACTCTTCTTTTGCGCCTGCACATGTGAGCAACTCAGTAGAATGATGCAAGACAATACAAGCAACACACTAAAACTCTTGCCCTGTTGCTGAAGTTTCATAGTCATATCCCCTCGTCGCGTCGCAGCCGTAATTCACTTCCACTCGATGACGTTAGTCAGCTTCAGGCATTTTGGTTGAGCTCAAACTGCAGCTCTCCCTCCTTATTGACGATGAGCTGCGCGGCAGGGAAAAGAACACCGTCACTCTTGCTTTTGTCGCTGTCATTCAGATTTATTTCACCGGCAGTCAGATTGAAACTCTTCGTCTGGGTACTCCAATAGGCTTCGCCGAAAGCGATCTTGCGGTTGGTGACAAAACGGATGGTCCTTCCGGTGGGCGTCAAGATCTCCCGGATATAACTAAGATCAAATCCGAGAGTGCCGGGCATCGTTATCCTGCCTACACTTTTCATCTTCTCAAGAGCATTCACCAGTCCATCGTTCTGCCCCTGCTGGAATGCCTGTACTAGGATGTCTCTGTCCTCAGGACTCGAGAACTCATAGATGATGATTTTCACGCCGAAGTTTCTTCCGAGCTGAGTGCTTGTGCCGAAGGCTGTTGCGTCGATGGTTTCAGTACTTCCCCGTTGTCCAAAGCCCGAGACGCTAGCGATCATAGACAGAGTAAGCAGAAGGAAGATTCCCTTCGCGAAGCGTCGAATTCTTAGATTAGTGAGCATCCAGTTTTCTCCTGCCTGAGTGTGTCTGCCAATATGAGCCGCCATGCTAAGTAGCCAGTCCCGTCCTCTGCAACTGGGGAAACCCCTAGTCGGATGAGTCGGTCACTCGATGTCCCTCTTTCAGAACTCTTTCTCTTCGGAGCGCAACTAGCGCACGACCACCGAACCGGCTACTTGCAGGAAAGGATAAACCTAGCTACCGACGATGCCCTTGTTGACCAGGACTTTAACCTCAACCCGACGATTCTCAGCCCTCCCGGCCGCGGTCTCGTTCGGGGCCGCTTGTCCGTATTCGCCCATCGCGCCCGGCGCCACGATATGCCGCACCGGCACATTTCCCTGCTGCATGAAATAGGTGACTACGGCTTTAGCGCGGTCCTCGCTGAGTTTCGTGTTCATCGCAGCGCTACCGGTCGAGTCAGCATAGCCTGTCACCTCGACGATGTATCCTTTCAGGCCAGTGGCGGTTTCCGCCAACTTCTTGAGTTCTTCCTGGTCCTTCACCGAGATACGGGAGCTACCGACATTGAAGTTCACGGTTGCCTGACCCTTCACGTCATATTCGCTCAACGCGGTGAAGCGATTCGTGTTCTCCTCGATGTCCTTGGTATTCTCACTAATCTGCTTTTGATTCGCCGCGATATTCTGCTGGTTGGCTGCTATGTTCTGCTGGTTGGTCGCGACATTTTCTTTATTTGTCGCGATATTTTGCTGGTTGGTTCCGATATTTTGCATGTTGGCAGCGACTTGCTCCGAGGTGGGATGCAAACCGGACTGGATTTTCGGCCGGAACTGGGTTAAGGGTCACTGTTAACAGCGAGACCTTTAGCAGTGGAGGGTTACAAGTATTTCAAGACCGAACGCGGATGCGCCGCCTTTACCGTGCGATACCAGCGACATGTCGGGTAGAGCACCACAAGCATTACGGCCGAAATAATGTATGTACCTACCAGACCGTCGAAGCCTCGCAAGCCGAAATATGTTGCCGGTATTTCAAACACCAGGCGATGGACAAGATAAAAGAACATCGCGGTCTGCCCGAACACGTAGAACACGCCATTCTCACGGACGCCGATGCGCAGCTCGATCGTTCTAAGCAACGCCAGGCACAGGAACAAGATGCTGAGCTCCAATGAATAGTATGTGAGTGACGGCGGGTACTTGCTGACGTGCAGCCATTGCTGCCAAGAATTGTCCGAGCGATGGAGAAACATGTCGCCGTATCCGCCGATGCCACGGACAACAGCGAATACCACCAGGCTCACGACACCGCAACTCCAGAGCACGTTCCTTCCCGATACTTTGCTCCGACCGGCGGCGAAAAGGATGAGATGTCGGCCGAATACCCATCCCAGGATCGAGATGGCCAGCCACGGCATCACTGGATACTTGATAACCAGCGCGTCGCCACCATAGTTCGCAATGGTTAATGCGGCCAGTACAGACGAATTGCCGGGCGGTGTCCAGAACCAGCCGGTCACTAGTTCTCCCAGTACGATCCATCCGATGGAAACCAACAACAACACCCAGGTAGGAAGTCGGCGAAGGGGCACCATGCAGATCATCGAAAGGCCGATGGCAAACAACACTCCGAAGTTCCAGTGGGCGGAGCCGAGAGAGATGACCGTTAAATCAAGAAGCGCGATGATCGCTCCGCGTATCAGCATGTTCTTATCGATCTCCCAGGAATCGACGCCTTTCACGACCCGCCGCTCCACGCTCAAGGCAAGTGAAGTTCCCATGAGAAAAACGAATGTGGGCGCACACAGATGTGTAATCCACCGCGTGAAAAACTCGGCAGCCGGAAGGGTCATCGTGGCGGCGCTGGTAAACATGGCAGAATCCTCGCTTACATGATGGCCGTCAAATGCCATTGACGCGTGGTCGATGATCATCAGTACCATCACGAACCCACGCATCCAGTCGATTGAGGCAACACGTTGCGATATGCGATTGTTTGCCGCCTGGCTGTCGAACTTGCCGGGTATGGTTTGAGCCGAGTGTGTAGAGTTCATTTTCTTGCCTCCTTGGCTGACAACCTTCAGGCCGGCCGTGCTTCACCACTTACACTCACCTCGGCGATTTTAGGGCGTGGGCCCAGACACCAAGAGCATGCCGTTCAGTAGCTGTAAAACAAATTTTGAATCTCCGCGGTGGTACGGGGTTTGAGCAGCGCCAACATGAGAAGAATTCTGGCCTTCTGCGAGTTGAGTTCATCCGATGCCACGAAGTTCATCTCGTCATCATTGACTTCGACATTTCGTCCTACACTTCCGGTGGCTACACGACTGCTTCTAACGATGACAACACCTTCCTTAGCGGCTCTTCCTGCGGCTTCCAACGATGCCTTGTTCATGTTGCCGTTTCCCACTCCCGCGATAACAATACCCTTGGCGCCACTGCCTACGGAAGCATCGATGAGATCCGCCGGCACGTCCGTGTAGCCATAAAGAATATCCACACGAGGTAGCTGAGTAACATTGCTCACGTCGAATTCGCTTTGCGTTGTGTTTTTCCACTGCGGCGTGCAATAGAAATCGTTCTTGCCGTAACTGGAAATACCGACGAGTCCGCGCAGAGGCGACATAAAAGTTTGCACAGCGGTTGTGCTGGTCTTCGTCAGAGAGTGGGCTCCATGGATCCAGTCGTTCATGACCACGAGCACCCCTCTTGCTCTCGCGTTGGGATCGCCTGCTACCGCAACGGCATCGAAAAGGTTCAACGGTCCATCCGCGCTGACTGCAGTCGAGGGCCGCATCGAGCCAACTAGTACAACCGGCTTTTCACTCTTCACCACCAAATTTAGAAAGAAGGCAGTTTCTTCCATGGTGTCGGTGCCATGGGTGACGACAATGCCGTCGACATCATTCTCTGCCAACAAAGCATTAATTCGCTTGGCAAGTTTGAGCATGATGTCCAGCGTCATATCCTGCGATCCTAGGTTCGAAATCTGCTCTCCCTTAAGGTTGGCGAGGTCCGTGATTCCAGGAACTGCCGCAAGCATCGCGTCGATGGTTACTGCGCCGGAAGTGTAGGACGCCTGAGTTCCCGTCCCTGCCGCTCCTGCAATAGTTCCGCCCGTGGCCAGAATCACGATGTTGGGGAGCTTTTTCGCACTATTAGCTTGAGCCGAGGACAGCTGCGGGCTTGCGAAAACTACAAGTATGAGGAGTATGAAAAAAATTCTGCTTTTCTGCTTCATGCGATGACTCTCTTCGGCTGTGCCATGAGGGATTCTCCCGGGCCATACCCACTCAGTTTTGACCGAACTGAGTGGCTACTCCGTTACACTCGGTTCCAACATTGCTCCTGGTCTTATGACAGTGGCAAATCTAGCACCCTGCAGGTTGTTAATTCTGCCAGTGAGTATTGGTTAGGAACCCTTGGCAGGGCGCGCCTTTCCATCCACAGAACGCGTAAAAACCGGTGTGGCGACGTCACATACGAACAAATGGACAAATGTAAGTCTCTCCGACAAGAGCCGCTTGTATTGCTGGAATCAAGTGCGCCCTCATGTGAACCTTGAGAACATACCCCAATGCGCCTTCCGCCATACATGCTTCCACGAATTGCTCTTCCGAATGGATCGTCAGGAACACAATTTTGGCTGACGAGGCGAACTCGCGGAGTTGACGGGCGGCATCAATTCCGCTCAAACCCGGCATAGAAATATCAGCCACAATTACGTCGGGACAAAGTCGGAGAGCCTCCAACACTAAGGCTGTGCCATCCGCTACAGTTCCCACTATGTCAAACTGAGGCTTCAACAGGGTGACTATGCCTCCAAGGAAAGCCGCATGGTCGTCCGCGAGTAGTACCCTTGGCGGGATCAAAGTTCACCTCCGCAGAGGGACACCCAGTTTCGGCGCGTGAGAGCCGAAGAGGGGAAAGCCTCGGATTCAACTCTTAGAATATTTCGCTGTTTTTCGCGACTGGGGAAATCCCTAGCATGTGCGGTTTGCTGATAAAGCTTCGGGATCGACTGAAATTAAACCGCGCTTCAAGGCAAACAAGACCAAAGCGGCGTTGCTCTTGAGACCGAACGCTTCCATGATATGGTGCTTGTGAAATTCCACAGTCTTTTCGCTCAAGTTGAGGATCCCAGCAATTTCTTTTATCGGCCGACCCTCGGCAGACAACTGCACGACATCACTCTGTCGTTGGGTCAATTTCTTTGAAAACTGACTTGACCTGACCCTCGCAGCAACCCAATCTTCAGATCTCAGCTTGGGGGTCACGTAGGACCGACCATGCAAAATCTCCTCAACTGCCTTGATCAGTTCCGGCGCGCCAGAGGATTTTAGAACAAAAGCCACTCGTCCCAATTCAAGTGCCGCGGCAGCAAGATTCACGTCGTCGAGCATTGTTAGAAATACAAACCTCACATTCGGAATTTGTTCTCTAACTCTTCGGGCCGCGTCCAGTCCGTTCAGGAGGGGCATCGCGACATCAGTAACAACTACATCCGGCCTCAGCCTGATGGCTTCTTGCAACATGGCCCGACCATCCGCTACGACCCCAATGACGGTAAATGTCTTCTCCAGGTAGACGCGCAAAGTCTCACCGAAGATCGCGTGGTCATCAGCAATGAGAACGCGCGGGTGGAAGTTGTTCGGGTTGAAAATTTCCATCAGACGCTCCGTTTCATTCGCCCGTCGCGCCACGGATACGGCGCAAGAAGCGTCCCGCATGGCCCACCTTCCGAAAACGACCGCGTTCATTGAACCGGCGCGACGGAGTGTTAACTGTGACGAGCATCACATTATCTGGTGACATCTCTCACTAAGAAGTTAATGAAGAAATACGATCTGGCCCGCGTTGACTTCGAAAGAGGGGCACTTGTTAGCTTGCCCAAAGTCAAACCGTAATCGATTCGATACAACGTTAATGCCGGCTCTGTTTCGGATGGAGATAGACCCAGCCGTCGATTCTTGTACGCTTCCCGGGTTTTCCAATGACTATCGAATCGACCGCGCAATAAGGATACACGTTATTCCATGCTGCGGATACCGAGACTTTTCCCTTAGCTCTCGTACATCGAATTCGATGCTTCGTCGTGGAGCAAATATAGCTCGATAGTCTGTTGGATGGCTAACTCCTTGCAACGGGACCTACCTGTACGGATCTAGGGGTTCCCCTAGTTGCTTTCATCTCTCAACAGGTATGAGAGTACCGATAGCTGACCTGAACTTTCACCAATGATCTGCAAGCAGGTTCTAAGGATCAGGAGCTTTTATGAGATCAAATCTTCCGATCACTTGGAAACAAACCGGCTCCGCCGCGCTATCGCTATTTGCCCTTTCTGCCATTTGGATCCAGCCTGCTCAAGCGCAGTCCCAGGACAGCCAGAAACAAGAAATACAGCAGCTGAAAAATAAGCTCGACCAATTGGATCAGATGATGAAAGAAGTCAGGTCGGAGATTAACGCGCTGGAGAACGCGCCACCGAAGCCGCACACAACTCTGACAAAAAGTGCAGTCGAGGCGCAAGAGCCGTCTCCACAGTCAGAGCCCATGATCGCTGTTCCCTCAGAGGTAATTGTGTCTCGGTCACGAGCTGCAACTGTGCCGATGGAAGGTGAAATAACGGAGCCGAAGGACAGTATCAATTTCTATGGATTCGCCATGGTCGACTCCGGATACGACTTCGGGCAAGTAAATCCAAACTGGTATGACGTAGTCCGCCCCACCCAGTTGCCGTCCTACTCTAACCAGTTTGCGCCGAGTGGAAATGTCTACGCCAGCGTGCGGCAGACTCGTTTTGGCGTGAAGACATCCACGCCTACACCTCTCGGCGATCTGAACACCATATTCGAGTTCGAACTGTTTGGGACCGGAGTTGACGCCGGCCAAACGACATTCCGTCTCCGGCATGCATACGGCGAGCTAGGACAATTCGGAGCAGGACAAACCTGGAGTCCGTTCATGGACATAGATGTCTTCCCGAACACGCTGGAGTACTGGGGCCCGAACGGGATGGTCTTCTTCCGCAACGTGCAGGTACGCTGGATGCCGATCCGAAGCCAGAAAGGGAGCGTCACTATTGCTCTTGAGAGACCCGGCGCCAGCGGCG